>JAEEGL012004656.1_pt1 | contig 10783 bp, 5 predicted proteins | sample 9134231 | NCBI WGS metagenome assembly JAEEGL01 (sample SAMN16246548, study PRJNA631951) | gut metagenome | biome: gut microbiome; feature: rumen; material: fiber-attached | host: Bos | place: Iran: Karaj | collected 2018-10
GGTGTCCTTGGAGTTTTCGTCCATGACGATGTACTTGTCTTTAGGAGAACGGCCGGTGTAGATGCCGGTCATGACGTTCAGGGCGCCGAGCTCGGTCTCCTGAGCCTTTTCATAACCTTCGAGGCCGGGTTTTGTCTCCTCGTTGAAGAGTACTTCGTAAGTGGGGTTGTACACAATTTCGGCTACATTCTTGATGCCGTACTTGGACAAATCGATGTTGTACATAGTGAAATTATAGAATTATAATAATTAGCTTTCTGAGCCTTTCTGCAAATCATGCAAAAGTAATCATTTTCTGTGGATAAGGCAACAAAAATCGCGCCTATTCTGCAGAAAGAATTTCCTCGATCAGCAACTTCGATTTGATCAGCATCCGAGGGATATGGAAAGGCCCTTTGAAGAGGTTTCCTTTGGCCGCCTGGGCCACGGTCCCGTCCCGATGCAGGTAGCCGAACCACTCCCGGTAATCTGGATCGCGGAAGTGCTCCAGCATCCAGCCGTTGGCCTTTTCCCAGATGTCCAGGTACTTCTCATCCTTAGTGACCTTGTAGGCATAAAGCGAAGCGATGACCGTCTCGCACTGCGGCCACCAGAACTTCATGTCCTGCGAATAGTCCTGGCAGGGAAGCCCTTTGCAGTCGCGGAAGTTGATGATGCCCCCGTATTCGGGATCCCATCCCCAGCCGTATTGCCAGTCGAAGATCTGCAGGCCGAGCTCGCGCAAGTGCCCGTCTCCGGTCATGGCGGCCGCCTCCATCAGGAACCAGGCGGTCTCGATCCCATGGCCCGGATTGATCGTGCGCCCTTCGCAGGTATCGATCAGGCTTCCGTCGGGTGAGACGCTCTCCAGGACGCAGCGGAACTCAGGATGGAGCAGGTAGGTCTCAATCTCGTGCGTCGACTCGGCGATCTGTCTGTCCAGGGCCGGGTCGTTGCAGACCTGCTTCAAGACTAGGGCTACGTTGACCAGGATCATCGTAATCGAATGGCTCTTACCAGGGACATAGCTCTTAGCCGGAAGGAAGTCGGGCGTTGAGAGCATCTTTTGCGTACGCTTGAACAGCTCCAACGCTTTGTCTGCGTAGCTGCGGTCGCCGGATGCCAGCGCGTATTCGGCCATCGCAATAATGGCGAAGGTCTCGGAAAAGACGTATCTGCGCTTGCGCACGGGGCGCCCGTCCGCCGTAACGGAAAAGAACATGTGCCCGTCGAAATCGAAGCAGTGTGCTTCGATGAAGTCAATGCAGGACTTGGAGGCGACGAGCCATTCCGGCTCCGGGCGGATATGGTTGTAAGCATAGGCGGCCACGAAGCCGAAACGTCCCTGGAACCAGACCGACTTGGTCGGATCCATCAGGCTCCCGTCTCGGTCCAGACAGGTATAAACCCCGCCATGGACGCGGTCAAGACCGTTTTCCATCCAGAAAGGCAGGATGTTTCCCGTCAGTTCGGTTTCATACCAGCCCCTATATTTTTCCAGGAGTTGTTTGTGCTCAACAGTCATGACATCAGGGTTTGGAACGGATGCGAAGTTAGCAAATTCTTACTATTTTTGTATCAAAGAAAAGATGGGATGACGCCGCTCGAGGTATTGAAAAAATATTGGGGTTATGACAGTTTCCGGCCCTTGCAGGAGGAGATTATCCGCTCCGCCTTGGAGGACCGGGACGTGCTGGCGCTGCTGCCGACCGGCGGCGGGAAATCCGTCTGTTTTCAGGTGCCGGCCCTGATGAAGGAGGGGCTGGCGCTGGTCATCACGCCCTTGATCGCCCTGATGAAGGATCAGGTGCAGAATCTGACCGACCGGGGGATACGGGCGCTGGCGATCCATGCCGGGATGGGACGGCACGAGGTGGATCTGGCGCTCAATAATGCGGCATACGGCGGCTACAAGTTCCTGTACGTCTCTCCGGAACGGCTGAATACCCATCTGTTCCGCTCCTATCTGGATGTGCTTCCGATCCGGTATATCGTTGTGGATGAGGCGCACTGTATCTCACAGTGGGGCTATGATTTCCGGCCGGACTACCTGCGGATTGGGGAATTGCGCAAACTGGTGAAGGTACCCGTCATCGCCCTGACGGCAACGGCGACGCCCCGGGTGGCGGAGGATATCATGGAGAAACTGTGCTTCGAAGAACCGCTGTTGCTCAAGTCGTCGTTCGAGCGTCCCAACCTCAGCTATCTGGTCCGTCAGGTAGATGACAAACTGGGCCAGCTCCTGAATATCTGCCGCAGCGTGCCCGGTTCCGGGATCGTCTATATGCGCCATCGTTCGCGCTGTGAGGAAATCGCGGCGTACCTGAAGTCCAACGGGATCAACGCATCCTATTATCATGCCGGCCTCTCGGGTCCGGCCCGGACGGAGCGGCAGGCCCAATGGAAGAGTGGGGAAGTACCGGTGATGGTCTGCACCAATGCTTTCGGGATGGGGATCGACAAAAGCGACGTGCGCTATGTCGTCCACATGGACCTGCCGGAAAGTATCGAGGCCTATTTCCAGGAAGCCGGCCGGGCCGGACGGGATGGCCAGCGTTCCTATGCCGTCTTGCTTTGGAACGGGGCAGATGAGCGGCGTCTGCACCAGATCGAAAAGTCTTCTTTCCCTTCGCTGGAGTACATCGAGGATATTTACCAGAAGTTGCACCAGTTCTATCAGATCCCCTATGAGACAGGGATCGGGCGACAGTTGAAGTTTGACCTGGCGGAGTTCTGTCAGCATTATACCCTTCAACGCCCGGCAGTGCATTATGCCGTCAAGTATCTGGAGCGGACCGATCACCTGACTTTTTCGGAGGACGTCGATATCGACACGAAGGTCAAGATCACGGTAGATCGCAATGTCCTCTATGATATCGATTTGCCGGAGCCGGGAATGGCTGAGGTCTTGGAACTGCTGATGCGCAGCTATCCCGGGATCTTTTCTTTCTCGGTGGGCGTCGATGAGAAATGGTTTTCCGGCAAGTTGGGGATCAGCGTGCCGGCGTTACGGCAGTTGCTATATAAACTGTCGCTCGAGCATGTGATCAACTATATCCCTACCGACCGGTCTTCCGTGATCCAGTTGCATCACGACCGGCTTCGGCCGGGTAACCTAGCTCTCTCACCTCAGACATACGAGATGCTGCATGGGAGCTGGCAGGGGCGGGCGGAGGCGATGATCGCCTACGCTTCGGAGGAGGATACCTGCCGTTCACGCTTTCTTGTGTCCTATTTTGGCCAGGAAGAGAGTTCTGACTGTGGTACTTGCGATGTCTGCCGCGCGGGACGGAACCGTCCTGCAGAAAAAACCGCTGGATCGGATGATGAGGCGCAGGCGCTCCGGTCTTTTGTTGCAGCCCACGAAGACCGCTATACCCTGGAGGAATTGAATGCCTTCATCGCAGACCCCTCCCATGGCTTGACCCGCCATGCCCTGGAGACCCTCCGTCGTTTGATTGATGACGGGGAACTACCGTCTCCGCTGGCATAAAAAAACTGGCTGAGCAGTCCGGGAACTGTCAGCCAGTCTTCTATCAGGGATCAGCAGATTAATCTACGTAGCCGGGGTTCTGGTAAAGTCCCTCCGGATTGAGCAGGTACTGCGTATGAGGGATCGGCAGCAAAAGGTCGGTATTGTCATACTCCGTAGCACCGTCCGCAGCCATGATCGACTTGATCTCCGCAGCACTGTAGCCGCGCTTCAGATCGGTCCACGCCTTGAATTCATACGCGAATTCCCGCTGACGCTCTTTGTAGATGACGTCGCGCAGTGCCGTTCCGCTGGTGGCCGTGGTATTGCCAAGGCCGGCCCGCTTGCGGATCATGTTAACCCATTTTACGGCCTCGCTGGCATTGCCGCCATGATAGTTGGCTTCTGCAAGCATCATGACGACGTCGGCGTAACGCAGGACGACATTGTTGCAACCATAGTAACCGGAAGCATCCAGGTCCTTATACTTGACGGTATAATACCCGGTAAGACCTGTCCGGTCGCCTCGGCCCATCAGGATGTCGAAACGCTTGTCGCCGGCTTCGCTCCAAATGGACTCTGCTTTGGGAACAGACATGAAGAAACTGCCTGCGCTCTTTTTGGCGTTCACTTCCTTACTGCTGTCTTCGATACTGTTGGTACGGAAAGACGTGTTGTAAGAAGAGTTGGCAGCATTGGAGCCACCCACGAAATCGAGTTGGAAGATTCCTTCCTTGGCCTCCGCCTGCTTGGCAACATCCCAGATCTCCGTAACGTCAAGGGTCGTGAAATCCGAGAACGGTTTCTTGTTCCATGCGGAAGTCAGCTGGGTAATCGCCTGGGTGCAGAGCGCGCTCTTCTGGGCGGAGAAGTCAGCGTCGGTCGCCTTCTGGAGGAGGGCCTTGCCGTAAAGCGTCATGGCAGCCACCTTGGAAGCCCGGCCGCAGCCGGCCTTACCCTGAAGATCCGGCAGACCGCTGTTCGTAATCACCCAATCGCAGTCATCGAAAATGGCCTGGTAAACCTCTTCTTTCGGCTTGCGGACATTCGCTGCCTTGACGTCGTTCAGGCTTTCCAGCTTGGATAAAACAACGGGGACATCGCCCCAGTCGCAGACCAGGGTATAGTAGCAAAGGGCGCGGATGAACCGGGCCTCGCCCTCAAAGCCGTTCCGGACGGCCTGATTGGCGTAGGTGATGTCATCCAAATGCTTCAGGACGACATTGACGCGGTCGATGCACTTATAGATAGTATTCCATCGGCCCAGCACATACTGGTTGCTGGGGACCACGGTGCAGTTGTCGAAAGAAGCATTCTCACCGGCGTTGACACCGGTGTCGGGATAGGTAAGCATCCGGGCTTTGCATTCCTCGAAGTAAGGGTTGCTCGAGCCCATGAAGTTTCCTTCCTTGAGTACGGCATAGGCGCCGTTCAGGGAAGACTGTATATCCGTCTCGTTCTGGTAATAGTTACCCGTAGTAACCGCATTGGGATCGGACAGGTTCAGGAAGTCCTGGCAGGCGGTCGAAAGAACCGCGACAGCGATAATCGCAAAGATATTGTAGAGTTTCATAATCCTGTCTTTTTAGAAAGTAAGTCTGAAACCGAAAGTATAGACCCGGGCGATAGGATAGGAACCCCAGTCGAAGCCAGGCATCATGTTACCATTGGATTTCCGTTCTCCCTTGGTCCTGTTGCCCTGGGTGTTATACTGGTCAACCTCCGGGTTGAAACCACGGTAATTGGTGATCGTGAAGAGGTTGTCTCCGTTGACATAGACGCGGATTGCCTGGACCTTGATCTTCCGGCAAAGGGACTTCGGGAAGTTGTAGCCGAGGCTCGCGGTTGACATGCGGAGATAATCAGCGGTGTCGAAGTAACGGTCGGATACCTTCATGCCGGTATTCTTGTTGCCATGACGGAAAGCCCTCGGGACGAAACCGTTGCCGGGACGGCTCTCATCGACATAGCGCTCACGGACGATTCCGTACTGGTTGCCTGAACCTTCCATGTTGTAGGCATAGTAATCGTTGAAGTTGACGACCTTCGCGCCCATGGAATAGGTGAAGCCCATAGCGAGGTCAAATCCGTTCCAGGCGAGGGAAGTGTTGAAACCGCCGGTAAAATCAGGATAGGCGTCACCCAGGATCTCACGGTCCGCATCGGTGATCTTGTTGTCCTTCTTGAAGTCGTTGTAGATGACATTACCCGGGGAGAGATACTCGAGCGAATAGTCCGGGACCGCGGGTCCCTTCAGCGTATAGCCTTCAGGGAACTTGTTGCCGTTGGAGATATAGATCTCACGGTCGAGGAGGACGTTCTGGTAGTCGGCCTGGGACATGATGCCGATGGTCCGGTATCCATAGAAGGAACCGATCGGATAGCCGACACGCGTGACGTGGGTCGCCGAAGAACGCATGGTGTTGTTGAAGATCTCCTCAACGCCTTCAGACAGGTAGAGAACCTTGTTGCGGTTGAGCGAGAAGTTCGTACCGACCGTCCAGGTGACGGGTCCTTGCAGGATACGGGCATCGAGCTGGATGTCAAAACCGCGGTTGCGGATCTTCGAATCACCCAGGTTCGTCGTCGTGCTGGTGGATCCGGAGATCGACGGGATGCCGAGGCTGTAGAGGACGTCTGTGGAGATGGAGTTGTAGTAGTTGGCAATGAGGTTGATGCGTCCGTTCAAAAAACCGAGATCAAGTCCGATGTTGGTCTGCTTGGTGGTCTCCCAGCTCAGGCCGGAATCCACGAAGGAAGACTCGTAGGAAGTCGGAACGACGCTGCCGCCCATGGCCGTGGTACCGGTGGAAATGGTCGCAATGGAAGCGTAGTTACCGATGTTGTTGTTACCACTCATACCCCAGCTGGCGCGAAGACGGGCCGAAACGATTCCTTCGACGGCGTCCTTGATGAACGGTTCATTGGTGATCGTCCAACCAGCGGAAATGGAAGGGAAGTAGCCCCATTTGCTGCTGGCGCCGAAACGAGAGGAACCATCCGCACGGAAACTGGCGGTCGCCGTGTAGCGGTCGGCATAGGAATAGTTCAAACGGCCGAGGTACGAAACGAGAGTGTACTCGTAGCGGTCCACATCGTATTCCCGTACGGAGTTCGGGTCGATGGTTGCGGAGATGTCCTGGATGCGGTTGTCTGAGAACTGCATGGCCTGGATACCGATCCGGTTGACCGTGTGGTCCTGCATGGTGAATCCGGCGAGGGCGTCGATACGGTGGTTGCCGCCGAATGCCTTCTTGTAGTTGACCGTCAGCTCACCCAGGGAGTCTTCATCCTTTCTGGAAGAGGAGATGGCGTAGTGGCTGCTCGTCTCGAGTGCGCTGGCATAGGCGTAGGTCTTGCCGGCACCGACACTGTTGGGACGGAACTTCGAGTACTCTTCGTTGTTCCACATCCGTCCGAGCTGGAGTTTGATCTTGAGGTCTTTGATCGGCTCATAGGTGCCAGCCATAGAGACATTGTTGCGGACGCGGACACGGTTGATCTTGACATCATTGGCGACGACGATTGGGCTCTCGGAAGAGTTGAAGTCGTACTTGTTGGAGAAGAAATTCATCCAGGAACGGGCCATGGTGCCGGGCGTGTTGTAGGACGCCCATTCTTCAGCCGTATAGACGCCGGTGTTGCCGTCGATGGCCCAAGGCTGGGAAGCCAGGTTCTCGATGTCATTGTAAGCCGGGAAGTTCGGGATGGCAACCAGGCAGCCCTGGGTAGCTCCATCATAACCTTCACTTCCTTCACCGCCGCCATTGCTTCGACCGTAGGTCTTGACTTCGCGGGTCTTGGCATCAGTCATGGAATAGTTGACCGATACGGAGAAACGCTTCGTAACCTGCGCGTCGAGATTGATACGGGCGTTGATCTGCTTGTGGCCGGAAGGGGAAATGATACCGTCCTGATCCAGATAGCCGAGGCTGGCCATGTATTTGATGTTCTTGGAACCGCCGTTGACGCTTACGTTGTGGCGAGCCATGCCAGCCCGTGAGAAGTATTCGTTCTGCCAGTCCGTATCATACCGGAAGGCTGTGCTGGCATAATCGTTCTTGGAGAAATCCCAGAAGTAAGGGGAAACGGTAATAGTGGAACTCTGGTTGATGCCGACGGCAGCAAGCTTGGCGATACGGGTCGCGTTGTCATCCTTGGGATCGTAGGGGACGCCTCCCTTCTGGCAATAAGCCCAGTAGGAGTTGTTACGGGCTTCTACATAGAGTTCGGCAAACTCCCGGGCGTTCATGAGGTCGATTTTGTGGGCGAGTTCTTGAATACCATAGGAGAAGTCGTACGTCACGGAAGCCTTGTTCTCGCTACCCCGCTTGGTTGTGATGAGCACGACGCCGGAAGCACCGCGGGAACCGTAAATGGCGGCTGACGCAGCGTCTTTCAGGATCTCGATGCTCTCGATGTCATTCGGGTTGATCAGGTCATCGTCAGCGACGGGATATCCATCGACGACGTAGAGGGGAGCGGTGCTGGCCGTCAAGGAATTGACACCGCGGACGCGGATATTGACGCCGGCGCCCGGGGCGCCTTCACTCTGCCGGACTTCCACACCGGCGACACGACCTACGAGGGCTTGGCCGAGTGTGGCGGTAGAAGTCTGCAACTCGCTGGACTTGACGGAAGCAATGGATCCGGTAAAGTCACTTTTGCGCATGGGTGCATAACCGACCACGATGGTTTCGTCGATCAGGCTGGTGTCTTCCACCAGGACGACATCAAGTCGCGTCGCGCCTGTCAGAAGAATCTCCTGGCTCACATAGCCCAGGCAGCTGACCACGAGGGTCTCACCCTTGGAGGCAGGGATAGAAAATTGGCCGGCCTCGTTGGTGACGACACCCCGTGTCGGGGCTCCTTTGACGAGAATGCCGGCTCCGATGATGGGTTCGCCTGCCGAAGAGACGACAGTACCCTGGATCACGCTGTTCTGTGCCGCCAGGGAAAGTCCCGTCATGGTTAGCAGCAAGAAAAGCGCGATCGCTTTCAGAAACTTTTGCATAACAAAATAGGTTAAATAAGATTGTTGCACAAAAGTAGCAAAAATGCGTCAAAAAGTAAAGAAAAGGGATGAAAAACTAATAGAAAACAAACATTCATATGGCCTTTGCGCTCAATAGGCATAGACTCCGATCATGGCGCCTTGGAAACCGCCGCAATAGCGGGAGCTCAGGTGCCGGCCGTCCAGCGGTTTCCCGACGGGCCGCAGACGAGGCGCCCGGGGGTTTTGCCCCTCAGGGACAGGAGCATAGCTGAATTGAATTCGGGCTTGTTCGTCTGAGTCTACACGCAAAAGGAGCGGATTCCGGGCTTCTTTTGCGCTCAGGAGCAGGTCTGTGCAGTGCCGGATGGATGCCTTCGGCCGGGCCAGATAAAACCCTTCAAATTTTTCCCGCGGCGCGCTGCTGCGCTCTTCCAGGCGAAGGACTGGCCGTCCAAGGCTGTCCAGGCATTTGGTCAGTTTCATATAATGATCGTCGTCTTGCCAGCAGACGAGGCCAGCTTCGTGATCTCCTTCGGGATGGAATGAGAGGATCGTGGAGGCGGTGAACGCCGTGCCCGTAATGCGCTCGAAGACGGCGGAAGGCCGTGCATAGTCCGACAGCGCAACGCCGGAGCATGCCATATGCATCCGACCATCTGCCTCGAATTGCAGGCGATCCCGTACGTCTCCGCGCACGGACAGGGCGAACGGGGCCAGTCCCTCTGCCGACCAGAGCGGTCCGGGGTGGAAGCCTGCCATCGGGAATCTGGGGGCCAGAGCCCGCAGGCCTTTGTCTTTTTCCACGACCGTGGGCACCTGCTCTCCGGCCTCCAGGATGACGGGCTGGCCATTCCGCCAGTGCACCGGCAGCAGGAAGGTCTCCCGCCCGGTGTTGAAATACTCTTCCCCGTCATAGGGGCGGCAGCCGAGAAAGACGGCATACCAGGCTCCATCCGACGTGCAGATGAGGTCTGCGTGTCCCGTGCAGCTGACGGGATCGGGACGCCCAGGCGCGAGGTCCCGCTGTGTCAGGATGGGGTTGATCGCACAGGGCGTGTACGGGCCTTCCAGTTTGTCGGCGCGGAAAATGACCTCACTGTGTTCCGCTTCCGTCCCGCCTTCCGCACACATCAGGAAATAGCGTCCGTCCACCTTGTAGAGATGGCCTCCCTCCAGGCTGGCCGGATGGTTCTCGGGATGCACGCCGCCCCGGGCCAGGATGCGTGGCTTCCCGGTCGCGGTCCCGTTCTTCCAGTCGAAATCCCACATCAGGATGCTGCTTTCGCCCTCATAGCGCACTGGCGAGCCGGCCGTTTCGGGAGAGGCGGCGGTGATGATGCAGGCCCGGCCATCCTCTTCGAAAAATAGGCTGGGGTCGATCCCGGCGACCTCCGGAAGGCGGATGGGGTTGCTCCAGTGTCCCTCGCGTGGATCTTCGCAGGTCGCAAAGAAATTCCCCAACCCGCCGGCCACTTGGGTGCAGACAACATAGAACTTTCCGTCGTGTGGATTGTAAGAGATATGGGGCGCCCAAAGTCCGAAAAGCATCGGGTGGCTGGTAAAGGAAACTGCCTCGTCTGTTGCCAGGACGGAGCCGCAAGGCTCCCAATGGACCAAGTCCGTGCTGTGCCAGACCGGAATGCCAGGGAAATACTGGAATGAGGAGTTGACCAGATAGAAATCCTCCCCGACTCGGCAGATGCTTGGATCCGGATAGAATCCCGGCAAGATCGGATTACAGTATTGCGTCGAAGTGTCAAATGCCAGCCCCTTAGTCCCATACATCAACGGTGTAAACACCGGGTCATTCTTCTCCGGCATTCCTTTTTGCAAGCAGCCACAGAGGACCAGCCCCAGCGTAGCTATCAACCATTTACCCTTCATGACGAGTGGGACAGTTTCGGAGGAGGGCAGAGGTCCAAGAAAGGCGGGCAGCATTCCCCGAAGGGGGCCTGTTTTCGCTGCCCGCCGGTCTTGGACCTCTGTCTTCCGTCGGATTATTAGAAGATATAATTCAAACCGATGTTGATGCCGAGGCCGGCACCGTCGTTGTTAGCCCAGCCGTAATTGTAACCGTCGCAGAAGGCTTTGCCGAACTCGAAGTTGATGTTGAAGTTCTGGTTCATGATGACGTGCAGGCCGATACCGGCACTCATATGCAGCTTTTCCGCGTTCTTGGTGTAAAAGTCAGCGGCAGTGTAACTCTTGCCGTCGACGGTGGCCACAAGAGTATTGTCGCCAAGCAGGTTCTTCATCTGTTCCGCCCGATAAGGACTCACGATCATACCCATGTCGAAGAAAGGATTCGTGGCGAGGGTCCAGTTCTGGTTGATCCA
>JAEEGL012745858.1_pt1 | contig 10783 bp, 5 predicted proteins | sample 9134231 | NCBI WGS metagenome assembly JAEEGL01 (sample SAMN16246548, study PRJNA631951) | gut metagenome | biome: gut microbiome; feature: rumen; material: fiber-attached | host: Bos | place: Iran: Karaj | collected 2018-10
GACAAGTGATCCAAGTTATTATAAATGGACACAATGGATATTTAAGAAATTAGATGAAGATGGAGACGCTAAACAAATGAATATGCCAGTAAACTGGTGTGAGGAACTTGGTACAGTACTTGCTAATGATGAAGTAATAGATGGTAAAAGTGAAAGAGGAGGATATCCAGTAGTTCGTAAAGATATGAAACAATGGGTAATAGATATACCTGCTTTTGCTGAAGATTTACTTGCTGGTTTAAATGATATAGACTGGCCTGAATCTACTAAAGAAATGCAAAGAAACTGGATAGGGAAAAGTATAGGAGCTTTAGTTAACTTTAAGGTTGCTGGAACAGATAAAGCATTTAATGTATTTACAACTCGCTGTGATACTTTATTTGGAGCTACTTACTGTGTACTTTCACCAGAACATAAATTAGTAGATGAAATAACAACACTTGATAAAAAGAAAGAAGTAGAAGAATATAAAAAGGTATGTGCTTCTAAATCTGATTTAGAGAGAACAGAATTAAATAAAGAAAAAACTGGTGTATTTACAGGAGCATACGCTATAAATCCAGTTAATAATGAAGAAATTCCTATTTGGATAAGTGATTATGTACTTGCAACTTATGGTGAAGGTGCTATAATGGCAGTTCCTGCTCATGATGAAAGAGATTATGAGTTTGCTAAAAAATTTAATATTCCAATTATTCAAGTATTAGAAGAAGTAACAGGAACTCCTCATGATAATGAGTTTACTAAGAATTCCATAGTAGCAATCGTATATGATGAAGTAAATGATAAATACTTAACTATTAATTGGCACGATAAAGGTGGAAGATTATTTATTGGTGGAACAATAAAAGAAGGAGAAACACCTCTTGAATGTGCTATTAGAGAAGTAGGAGAAGAAACTGGTTATACTGATTTAGAATTTGTATGTGAAGTACCAAAAATTAATCATCACTATTATGCATTTAATAAAGATAAATACTTTAATATAGAATGTACAGGTATATTCTTTAAATTAAAGAGTGATAAAAATGATAATCAAAATCTTGATGAAGATGAAGTATTTGATGTTGAATGGGTAGATAAAGATACTATCTTAAGTGAAATTAAAGATGAATTACACAGTAAAACATTTGAATATGTTTCTAATCCAGGAGCTATGATAGGTGATGGAATTCATATTAATTCAGGTTTCTTAAACGGATTAAATAAAGAAGAAGCTATTAATAAAATGATAGATTTTTTATCAAGTAATAATTGTGGTAAAAAACAAGTTAATTACCGTATAAGAGAATGGATATTTGCTCGTCAAAGATATTGGGGAGAACCAATTCCAGTAATACATCTTGAAGATGGTAGGGATATAGTTCTTGAAGATAGTGATTTGCCATTAGTACTTCCTGAAATGGATGATTATAAAGGTAGAAATGGTAAAGCTCCACTTGAGAATGCTACTGATTGGAAGAATGTAGTAGTTGATGGAGTAAAAGGCGTTAGAGAAACTTCTACTATGCCAGGTTCAGCTGGATCAAGTTGGTATTTCTTAAGATATATAGATCCAACAAATAATGAAGTGTTCGCTGATAAAAAACTTATTGATCACTGGATGCCAGTAGATTTATATGTAGGTGGCCCAGAACATGCAGTAGGACATTTGTTATACGCTAGAATGTGGAATCAATTCTTATATAATAAAGGATACGTAAGTGTTAAAGAACCATTTAAGAAATTAGTACATCAAGGTATGATCTTAGGTTCTAATGGTATTAAGATGGGTAAACGTTTCCCTAAATACGTAGTTAATCCAGATGATATAGTAAAAGAATATGGAGCAGATACTCTTCGTATGTATGAAATGTTTATGGGACCACTTGAAGCTGATAAACCATGGAATGATGAAGCTGTTAATGGAGTTAGAAAATTCCTTGATAGAGTTTGGAGATTATATCACGAAGAAATACGTGAATTTAAAGATAATTCTAATCTAGACAAAGTATATAATCAAACAGTTAAGAAAGTAACTGAAGATTATGAATCACTTAACTTTAATACAGCTATCTCTCAAATGATGATATTTGTAAATGCTGTATATAAAGAATCTACTTGGAATAAAGAATATGCTGAAGGTTTAATTAAATTATTAAATCCAATTGTACCTCATATTACAGAGGAAATTTGGAGTGAAGTATTTGGATATACTGAATCTATCGCATATGAATCTTGGCCAAAATATGATTCTTCTAAATTAGTAGATAATACATATGAAATGGTAGTTCAAGTTAATGGTAAAGTAAGAGGTAAAATAGAAGTATCTACAGATGCAACTGAAGAAGAAATGAAAACTTTAGCTAAAGAAATAGATAACGTTAAAACAAATATTGAAGGAAAAACTATAGTAAAAGAAATAGTAGTACCTAAAAAACTTGTTAATATTGTTATTAAATAGCTAAATTTAAATTTTTACACATAAAATTTGTTAGAAAATGGTATAAATATACCATTTTCTTTATTTTCTACATAATTTTTTCTGTAATTTATTAAAAATAGCTTTTTGATATATTTTTAAACGTATGTTAAAACTATATCCGAAAGGAGAAATTATGAAAAAAATTATATTATTTATATTTACTTTATTTTTAATAACAACTAAAGTAAATGCAGAAAACTTTCACATGGGAGAAAAACTAGATCCATTATTTTATGTACAAAGAAGTGATTTAAATAGAAGTCATAACGGATTACTTTTTAAGTTACTTAGAAGTGATAATGAATATGTATATTGTATTGAACCATTTGAAACTAGAGTTAGTAGTGTAGAATATACTGAATATAATTATAATAACTCTATATTTAATTTAACTGATGAGCAATTAGATAAACTAAATATGATTGGATACTTTGGTTATGGGTATAAGAATCATACTGATATTAAGTGGTATGGTATAACACAATTTTTAATATGGAGCAATTTAAATCTTACTGATATATATTTAACAGATACTTTATATGGTTATAAAATAGAGCCATATAATGATGAAATAAATGAAATATATAATCTTATAGATGACTATAAAAAACTACCTAGTTTTGCAAATAGAACAATATACTATACAAAGAATAATACATTTGAATTAACAGATTTAAATGAAGTATTAGATAATTTTGACATTATAAGTTCTGATTTGGATATAAAAAAAGATAATAATAGACTTATTATTAAAACAAAAGAAGATGGTACATATAAAATAAGTTTTGTAAAAAGAAGCCCTATAGAAAGAAACTATAAATTATATTACGCACCTGATACGCAAAACTTTATATATCCTGGTAAATTTAGTGATATTACTTTTGATTTAACTATTAAAGTTGTAACAGGAAAAGTAAATCTAACTAAAATAGGATTATCTAGCTCAATTGATTCTACACTTGGAGGTGCCATATATGGATTATATGAAGATGGTTTTCAAATAGCGTCACTTATAACTGATAATAATGGAGTAGGTAAAGTACAAGGGTTACACGTAGGAAAGTATACAATAAAAGAAATAGTACCTAGTAAAGGATATAAGCTAGATAATAATGAATATAATATTGAAATAACAGAAAGTGTTAGAGATATATACCTTGAATCATATGAAGAATTAATAACTAACAAATTAGTAATTAATAAATATTATGGAGAAGAAAATAACTATATAAAAGAAGATGGTGCAGTATTTAATATATATGATAGTAACTATAGTTTATATAAAACAGTAGAAACAAAAAATGGTATTATAGATATAAATTTACCGTATGGTAACTATAAAATAGAACAAATAAATGGTGTAGAAGGATATACTATGTCAGAACCGTTTAATATAACTATAGATAGTGATTCTATAAATATATATGATTTATATGATGAATTAATAAAAGGGGACTTGGTATTAAATAAATATAATATGGATTTAGAAACATGTGAAAAAGAAAGTGGCGCAGTATTTGAAATATATAAAGATAACTCTTTATATGGAACATATGAAACAATAGATGGTTTAATAGATATTAAACTCCCATATGGTAAATACCTTATAAAGCAAATAAAAGGTATGGAAGGATATAAATTTGTAGATGACTTTGAAGTGTTTATAGAAAACACTGATAAATATGAATATGATTTATATGATGAACTTATATATGGTAATCTTATAATAAATAAATACTATGGTGATAACATAAAAGAAGATGGAGCAATTTTTCAAGTGTCTAATGACACTACTAACTATGAGATAGTAACGGTAGATGGTAAAACAAGTATAGAACTTCCATATGGAAATTACCAAGTAACACAGTTAAAAGGAATAGATGGATACTCCTATGTAGATGATTTTAATGTGAGTATTACAGATCAAGATAGTAATTATGACTTATATGATGAAATAATTGTTAATGTTCCAAATACTGGAATAAAAAGAACAATAAACTATATATTTATAGTATATATATTTATAGGTTTATCACTTATTATTCTCTCTACAAAAAAATTAAAAGAATAAGTTTATTTATTCTTTTTTTTATGGTAATATTAAAGTAGGTGATGGTATGAAAAAAGGATTTACCCTTATAGAACTATTAGCGGTAATAGTAATACTTGCAATAATCGCACTTATCGCAACCCCAATAATAATTAATATAATAAATGATTCACAAGAACAATCAATTAAAAGTTCAGCTAATCTATATGTAGATGGACTATCTAAATATATAGTATCTAGAAATATGTTAGGAGAATTTAATCCAAGTTCTTGTACAATTACAAATGGTAATATCTCATGTGATGGAACTTCTTTAGACTATACAGTAGATGGAGATAAACCAACAAGTGGTACTATAACATTTAGTAATGGAATAGTTACTGGTTATACGCTTGGAATAAGTGGATATACAGTAACAAAAAGTGGAAATAATGTAACAATTGTAAAAGGAGAACCAGCAACAACATATACAGCATATACCCCGGGAGATTTAGTACAATATGATCCTGTAAATAATAGTGCATGTACAACAGGTAATACTTGCTATAAATGGAGAGTAATAACAGTAGGAGATACTACATCAAATACCACTATAACACTACAAATGGATCATAATATTATAGGAGAATCTGCTTGGGCAACACAAGAGGATTATAATGATGATATCAATTGGGGTGAATATGGAAATAGCAATAAGGGACCAATAACTGCCTTAAAAGCAATTGAAACTGCAACAGCTAGTTGGAATGATTCATTAAAACTAAACTATACATATGATACAAGCTTAGCAGAAAACAATTATGGTATATTATCATGCGTAAATGGAACTTGTACTGCGGCAGGCGAAGTGATAACAACTGATTTAAAAGCAAGAATGATAACGGGTGAAGAGGTAAAAGCAATTACAGTCGCTGCAGGAGCTGCGGAAGGAACAAATGCATACGCTTGGACATTAGCGAGCGGTGTAGAATACGATTACTATTTTTCTGATACCACTCGTGTGTTAGGAACAAATACTAGTGGGATAGGAAATACAGATCTGTCATGGCTAGTAGAGAACACATTTGCATATTTTGGTTCAACAAGTGGTTCGACTAACAATTTATATGGACGCAATGATGTCGGTTATTGGACAATGAGCCCTGTTAGTAGCTGGCCCGATAGTGCGTGGTGTGTGAGTATGGGTGGCGCATTAGGCCACGAATATATTGACGAAATTGAACATCCTGGTATTCGTCCAGTTATAACAATACCTAAAAGTATATTAGAATAATAAAAAGACTACTCATTAGTAGTCTTTTTTACGTCATTAATTATTGGAAGAATAATTGGATTTCTTCCAGTTTTTTCTTGTATAAATGAACCAAGATTTACTATTAAATCATTTTTAATGTCACTAAATATACAATTAACTTTTAATCTATTATTAATTATATTATCAGAATATTCTTCAATTTCTTTAAGTAAATCTAGATTGTCTTGGATAAGTACAAATCCACGAGATTGAATGTTTGCAGACATAACAAGTTTTTTATTTATTGTATCTATATTTGCGATTACAACAACAATACCATCGCTAGACATAATTTTTCTTTCTCTCATTACGACTGAACCAATCTCACCAATTCTATTACCATCAACATACACATCTCCTGCTTGAATAGGTTTATCTTTTTTAATAACTCCCTTATAAAGAGATAAAACATCTCCATTTTCTAGGATAAATGTATTTTCTTTAGGTATACCACATTCGATAGCTAGATCAGCATGTTTTTTAAGCATCATATATTCGCCGTGAAATGGCATAAAGTATTTTGGTTTAATTAATCTAATCATTAATTTTAATTCCTCTTGATTACCATGTCCTGATGTATGAACATCATTTAGTGAAGTATTAGTATATACCTTAACACCACTTAAATATAATTTATTAATTACTTTTGAAATACTTAACGCATTACCTGGAATTGCAGATGATGAGAATATTACAACGTCATCATCTTGTAATTTTATTTGTTTATGAGATCCATTTGCAATTCTTGATAGGGCAGCAAGTGGTTCACCTTGTGAGCCAGTACATAATAAACATACTTCTTCACTAGGTAATCTATTAGCTTCTTCTGGAGTAACAAACATTTCTTTATTTTTTATATAACCAGAATTTAAAGATATTTCAACATTACTTTCCATACTTCTACCAAATATAGCAATTTTTCTATTATTTCTTTTACAAGAATCTACTATGTGTTTTAATCTATATATATTTGATGCGAAAGTAGCAATTATAATTCTACCTTTTTCTGTTGCAAATATATGGGATAGGGCAGCATCTACTTTTGATTCTGAAGTAGAAACTCCTTCGTTTAAAGCATTTGTCGAATCACTAAGTAAAAGTGATACTCCTTCAGATCCAACTTTAGCCATCTTATGTAGATTAGCCATAGGACCAATAGGTGTTAAATCAAATTTAAAGTCTCCAGTTGTAACTATTGTACCATTTGGAGTATGAATAACTATTCCATGTGAATCTGGGATTGAGTGAGTTGTTCTAAAAAACTCAATAGTCATAGTTTTAAGTTTTACTTTTGTAGATTCATCATATACGATAAGTCCTTTATAGTTAATATTTTTTTCTTCTAACTTTTTTCTTATTAATCCAGCAGCTTGATTAGGTGCGTAGATATAAGGTATATTAACTGATTGTAGTAAAAATGGAATACCACCTATGTGATCTTCATGTCCGTGTGTTATAAATAGAGCTTTGATTTTATTTTCGTTTTTCTTAAGGAAAGTAAAATCAGGAATGATATAATCAACACCTGGCATATCATCAGATGGGAATGTAATACCAACATCTGTAATGATTATTTCACTAGGTGTCATAACACAGTACATATTCTTACCAACTTCACCAAGTCCACCTAAAGCAAAAATCTTAGTATCATTTATTTGCTTTTTAAAGTTCATAAATCCTCCTTTCTAATTTATTTGACTATACAATTATACTATTAATTGTATTTTTTGTAAAGTAAAAAAAATAGTCACTAATGTGACTATCTGTTGTAGAATTCAACAATTAATGATTCGTTGATTTCACCGTTTAATTCAGTTCTTTCTGGATATCTTACGTATGTTGCAGCCATTTTAGATGCATCATAGTTAACGAAATCAACACGTTTTGAAATAGTTTCTAGAGAAGCTTTAACAATTGCAAGTTCTTTATCAGATTCTTTAATAGCGATGATATCTCCAGGTTTACATCTATAAGATGGGATATTAACTTTTTTACCATTAACAGTAATATGTCCATGGTTAACAAGTTGTCTAGCTCCACGTCTTGTAGTAGCAAATCCAATACGATATACTAAGTTATCAACTCTAGATTCTAGTAATTTGAATAAGTTTTCACCATGAACACCTTTCATCTTACCAGCATCTTCAAATACTTTTCTAAATTGTTTTTCTCCTAAACCGTACATAAATCTAACTTTTTGTTTTTCTTGTAATTGTACACCATAGTTAGATAATTTTTTAGCTTTCTTATTACCATGAATACCTGGAGCGAATGGCTTTTTAGCTAATTCTTTACCAGTTTCAAGAGTAGAGAAACCTAAACGACGGCTAACACGATAGCTTGAATCAGTGTATCTTGACATAATTTATTCTCCTTTCTTACGAAAAGACATCTTTGCCTAATTATAGGGAGTTTACTTTAATATGTTCACTAATAAGCGTTAGTTACTAATAAACCGTTTGGAGTAAACACGTTATAAAAATCAAAAATTGCTTAATCGCAGTTATAATTATATCATAATTATATGTAATGTCAAGTTATTATTACCTATAGTATTGATAAATAATAAGAGGATAGAAAAATTCTCTTTTATATTGCCCAAAAAAATTTAGTGTGCTATAATATAATAGGTGATGTATATGGACAATATAGTATTAATAATGCTGTCACTATTTGTAATATGCGTAGGCCTAGTTATAGGAGTATTAAACTTTTTACAAATAAGAAAAAATAAGAAAATTAAAAAGAACTTAGAGTCTTTAGAGATAGAAAAAAATAAGCTTGCTACTTCTCCAATAGTACCAGAACTTGCTAAAGTAGAAGCATATTTAAATAACGAAAAGTTAAAAGCACTTTATGATGAGTGGTCAAAAAGATTAAAACAAATAAAAGAAGTTCAAATACCTAAATTATCAGATATGATACTTGATGCTGAGTATGCCTTATCACAAATGGATTATAAAGGTACAATGTATAAAATAGCTAAACTAGAAATGGAAATGTATAAGGTACGTACAAATTCAGATTTTTTATTTGGTGAAATAAAAGATTTAACTTCTAGTGAGGAAAGAAGTAGAACGATAATTACAACTTATAAAGCACGTTATCGAACTTTATATCAAAAATTTACTGAATCTAAATCAGATTATGGTAAATATGAAGGTATAGTAAGTGATCAGTTTGAAGTAATTGCTAAACATTTTGAAACATTTGAAACACTTATGGATCAAAATGAATATACCGAAGTACCAAAAGAATTACAAGTCATTGATGAACTATTAAATCATATTAATATAGTAGTAGATGAGGTACCATCAATTGTACTTCTTATAACTAATGTACTTCCTAAGAGAATGGAAGAAGCTAAAATTACATATGATGGAATGCTTAAAGAAGGATATCCACTTGATTATTTAAATGTTGAATATAATTTAACTGAATCAAGTAAGAAGATAAAAGAGATAGATAATAAAACATCTAAACTTGATATGAATGAAAGTTTGATGGAATTAAAAGTATTAGTTGAATATTTTGATTCATTGTTTAATGATTTTGAAAAAGAAAAAATAGCTAGAAAAGATTACGAAGAAAAAGTAGTAGTATTTAATAATAAGCTAAATAAAATGAATCATGTAGTTGATGAAATATTTGATCAAATAGATGAGATTAAAAATATTTATAATTTAAATATAGATGATTTAGAAACATTGAGTGATGTTAAAACTGAGATTGAAGAAGCAAATAATAATTTTAAATTATTAAAAGACCATACAACATTTAATAGTACATTTGCTTATTCTAAGTTAGTTAAAGAAATAGAAGGCTTATCAAATAATTTATCTCATTCAGAAGAAAAGTTTGAAAGCACTTTAAATATAATTGGTAGTATGCATGATGATGAATTGCGTGCAAGACAACAATTAGAAGAAATTAAGTTAGTACTTAAAGATTCTAAAGCACAAATGAGAAACTATAAATTACCAATTATACCTGAATCATATTATGTTGAATTAAATGAAGCACAAGCTGCTATAAAAGAGATTATTAAAGAATTAGATAAGAAACCAATTACTATAGAAGTGTTAAACACTAGAGTAGATACTGCTCGTGATTTAGTGTTAAAACTATATACTAAGTCTAAAGAATTAGTAAAGAATGCTTTCTTTGCTGAAAAGAGTATAGTATATGGTAATAGATATAGAAGTAGTGTTGATGGATTAAGTAGAGACTTAAATGAATCAGAACAATTATTTTATAAAGGTGAATATAAAAAGTCTTTTGAACTTACTATAAATGTTCTTAATAAAATAGAACCAGGTATATATAATAAGATAATAAAATTATATTCATCAAAAGAAAATTAAAAAAATATTAACAAAAATATTAAATTGTGGTAAACTATACTTAATTAGTATTAAAAAGCCATGACTAGGACAAGATTATTAATGAACTTTTTAAAGAGAATCTATGGTTGGTGTGAATAGATAAAAGAATTAATAATTACTACCTACAAGCTGTTATCGAAAGATACACCGGGATGACCGTTATCAAAATTAAGTACAATAAAGGATGGTACCGCGATTATGCTCCTTACATAGAATTTCTATGTAAGGTTTTTTATTATTAGGAGGCCTTATGAACGAAGAAAGTTTTGAAAGTTTATTAGAAGATTATTTAAACTTCGAAGATTATAGTGAAAAATATGAGGAGGATTTGCGCGATATTAAGGAAACCACGAAAACACAAAAAAGGTTTACTTTCGATAAAAATGTGTGTATTACTATAGATGAATTTGTAAATGATTATTTATTTGAGGATAGACAAGAAAAAATAGATGCACATAATTTGTATCATTCATCACTTAGAGAACTTACAAATGGAACTCTAGTTGGTATATCAAATGAGATTGCTTATTATAATCCTAATTATATAAATAACGGCTATTTATTAGTTGTTTTAGATGCAAAAAATAATC
>JAEEGL013996495.1_pt1 | contig 10783 bp, 8 predicted proteins | sample 9134231 | NCBI WGS metagenome assembly JAEEGL01 (sample SAMN16246548, study PRJNA631951) | gut metagenome | biome: gut microbiome; feature: rumen; material: fiber-attached | host: Bos | place: Iran: Karaj | collected 2018-10
AGAGGTAATAATCATGACCAAAAAAGAAGAAGTTATCGCATTAGCGGATCAATATATTAAGGACGTGCCTGGATTTCCGAAACCAGGAATCATTTTTAAGGATGTCACACCAGTTTTTGAAAATCCTGAATATCTTCAAAAAGTGTTCGATGTAATGGTTGAAGAATTGAGAGAAAATAATATTCAATTTGATAAGATTGTTTGCCCAGAAGCCAGAGGCTTTTTATTCGGACCAACACTTGGATTACTCACCAAAAAAGGTGTTGTAATCGCTAGAAAACCAGGCAAACTTCCAAGACCTGGATTCTGTGTTTCTTATAACTTAGAATATGGCACCGCTACTCTCGTTGTTTCTGAAGATTCAATTAAGCCAGGTGATCGCGTTTTAGTGGTCGATGACCTATTAGCGACAGGTGGATCCGCTAAAGCATTATGTGAGCTCGTCGAAAGAAGCGGCGCTACTGTAGCAGCGGTTATGTTCTATATCGAACTCACCCCACTCAATGGTCGAAAAGTATTAGAAAAATACCCAGTAATTTCGATTGTTCCAGTCGAAGCTTACTAATATTCAAAAAATAATTAAAGAAAAATTCTCGCGCGATAAATCCTTGATGTAAAAATACGTGCGAGATTTTTCATTTTTATTAAAATAAATTTGCCTTTTTGTGGTTGCTTTTTAGCCAATAAATGAACCATAATAATTATGTCAGTGATGTCACTCACTGGCTTCGTATAATTCCCTAATTGGTGGGAAGTCTCTACACCGCACCGTACAATGCGGTACTACGAAAAATCTATCGACGAAATAGCCGTTCGTGCGTTTTCGACATTGATTTAAAAGTAGAGGCTTCTATAAGGAAGCTCATTTTTATTTTTTAGAAGTAAAGGAGGAGAAAAACAAAAATGAAAAATACCATTATACGCAAATTGCTTGTTTCAACTCTCGGCATTGGTGCCCTTGTTGCTTTAACAGGTTGCGAAGTTAGCGCTAAAGAATACGTTAAAGGCGAACCAATCAAAGTTGGTTTAATTTGTTTACACGACGAAACATCAACATACGATAAGAACTTTATCGATGCGATGAGCGTTGCTGCTAACAACCTCGGTGCAAAATTAGATGGCGCCCCAATCGTTAAAACAAACATCAACGAAGATCAACAATGCTATAACGCTGCTAGAGATTTAGTCAAGCAAGGTTGCAACATCGTTTTTGCCGATTCTTTCGGCCATGAAGAATTCATGCTTAAAGCCGCCAAGAAATGGCCACAAGTCCAATTCTGCCATGCTACTGGTACACAGGCTTTAGTCGCCGAAACAGCAAATTATCACAACGCCTTTGCTTCTATTTATCAAGGTCGTTTCTTAGCTGGTTATGCCGCTGGCTTAAAACTCCGTGAAATGAATTCACAAAACCAACTCAAAGATAATAATAAAGATGAAAATGGAAACATCAAACTTGGTTATATTGGCGCTTTCCAATATGCCGAAGTTATTTCCGGTTATACATCATGGTATTTAGGCGTTAAACAAGCCGTTGCCGAAGATTCCTCTATTCCAGGTGTTGTAATGGATGTTACCTTCACAAAATCATGGTTTGCTCCAGACGCTGAAGAAACTGGCGCCAAAACATTGATTGGTAGAGGCGCTGCTTTGATTTCTCAACACGCTGACTCAATGGGCGCTCCAAACGCTTGTAAAAACAATAAAGATGCAAACGGTAATGCTAACCCAATTCCAAACGTTACATACAACATTGAAACAAAAGATTCTTGTCCAAATTCATATCTTGCCTACTCCCGTATCAACTGGGCTCCATACTATGAAGCAGTTGTTAACGCCGTTTACGCTGGAAACGCTATTGCTAATGAAAAAGGCAATAACTGGACGGGTACAATTGAATCCGGTTCCGTTGAATACAATGTTAACTGGGATAACGTTACAAGTGACGCGACAAGATTAGCCGCTTATAAAGAAGAATTCAAACAAGCAGAAAACAAAGTTAAACAAAATGGTGCGGCCGCTGTCTTCAATTGTGAATTCTTCACAGTTAAAGGTCAAAAAGTTGAAAGTCAATTAGCCGATGTTAAAGATTTCGGTGACTTCACACCAGAAACAGAAGCCATTAAGACATTCTCTGGCGATAATTCCAAATACTATGACGAATCCGCAGAACGTAGCGCTCCTTACTTCGATGTTGCCATCGACGGAATCAACTTACTTAACTCTGGTTTCCCAGATGCTGAATAATCATCATTAACAACTACTAGGATTGGTGGTGTGATCATCGCCACCAATCCTTTTCGCTTATTTATGGAAAACATTAGATTTGAAAATATCACGAAAGTATTTGGCAAGAAGGTTGTCGCAAACAAGGACATATCTTTTTCTATTGAAAAAGGTGAAGTATTTTGTATCCTTGGTGAAAACGGTTCTGGCAAGACAACGTTGCTAAATGTTCTCGCCGGTATTTACAAGCAAGATGCTGGTAAAGTCTATATTGAAGGCGAAGAAGTAAACATCAATTCTCCTAAAGATGCTTACGCTTATAAAATTGGAATGGTCCATCAGCACTTTAAGTTGGTGGATGTTTTTACAGCTTTAGAAAACATTTCTTTAGGCACAAAAAAGAAATACAAAGAAGAAGACGTAAGACAGACGTGTGAAAAGTATGGTTTTAAATTAGATCCAAATAAACGCGTTTATGAAATGTCTGTCAGCGAAAAACAAACATTAGAAATTGTTAAAACTTTGTTTAGAGGTGTTGAAACATTAATTCTTGATGAACCCACTGCTGTTTTGACCCCTCAAGAAATTAAACATCTATTTGATGTTATAAGAAATATGAAAAAAGATGGTAAGACAATTATTATCATCACTCATAAGCTTAACGAAGTTATGGAAATATCTGACCGCATCGCGGTTTTAAGAAAAGGCGAATATATCACCACTGTTAAAAAAGAAGAAACAAGTGAAAAGAAACTTGCGGAATTAATGGTGGGTAGAAAAATAGATTTAAACATTCATAGAAGCAAAATACCGACCACGGGTGTACGTTTACATATTGAAAACCTTTCAGCGTTAAATAGAGATGGTAATACCGCTATCGAGAATATTTCATTTGATTTATATGGCTCTGAGATACTCGGTGTTGCAGGTATTTCTGGAAGTGGGCAAAAAGAGCTATTAGAAACAATTGCTGGTTTAAATAAGGAAACTAACGGCGATGTTGTCTTCACTAATCCAAAGAAAGAACAGCCAGTTACTTTCTTCCATAAGAACGTCAAGCAAATTCGCGCATTAGCAGCACAAGGAAAATTCCATTTAAAGGGTGAAAAAGAACCTTGTGATTTATCTTCATACTCAAACAAAGAACTCACAAAGATGGTCAACGACGAACAAATTATCTTCTTTGAAGATGAAATCATCGATTTAAAAGACAAGAAACCAATTGAAATTAGAGATTTGGGTATTAAGTTATCTTTCGTACCCGAAGATAGATTAGGCATGGGCTTAGTTGGTAGCATGAATTTAATCGATAACATGATGCTAAGAAGTTTTAGAAAAGGAAAATTTGGTTTTCTTAATAGAAAGAAACCAGCTGAATTAGCGGAGAAAATCGTTGAAGATTTAGAAGTTAAAACGCCAAATTTAAACACACAAATTAGTAAGCTTTCGGGTGGCAATATTCAAAAGTTATTAGTGGGTAGAGAGTTGTCATCCCGTCCAAAGATTTTGATGACCGCATATCCAGTAAGAGGCCTAGATATTAATTCATCATATTTAATCTACAAACTATTAGATGAACAGAAAAAGAAAGGCACGTCAGTCCTATTTGTTGGCGAAGACTTAGATGTTTTGATGGCGCTATGCGATAGGCTACTAGTTTTAAGCAACGGCCACATCACAGGTATCGTTGATCCAACGCAAGTCAGCAAAGAAGAGATTGGCTTATTAATGACAAGGGGCTAAAAATGGAAAATATTAATCAAGTAAAGGAAAAGAAAAGATTTAGATTTCCATTGTATGTAGCCAAAAAGATTGGCCTTCCTCAATGGAGATATTGGTTAATCCGACTTGTCGGTGTTATTTTGGCATTCTTATTAGCGGGTGTCATTTGCAATATCCTCAAGCCAGGAACATTTGGCCTTTTCTACGCCCAATTAATTGAAGGTTGCTTTGATTTCAGCGATCTTTCCTCTGTCATCGACTTCCTTGTTTTGTTCTCTTTGTTAATGCTGATATCTCTAGCCTTAGTTCCTGCTTTCAAAATGAAGTTTTGGAATATCGGTGCTGAGGGACAAATCTTAATTGCGTGCTTAGTTAGTGGCGGCATTGCTAAATTTGCTCCTAAGTCATTATCAAACACCACTATTCTTATCATCTGTGCCGTTTGTTCAATTCTCGCCGGTATTGTTTGGAGTGTTATTCCAGCAATCTTTAAAGCATTATTTAACACCAATGAAACATTATTCACATTAATGATGAATTACATCGCTACAGTCTTAGGCCTTTGGGCGATGGATGTTTGGATTAAGAGTCAATCTGGATCTTTCGGCACTCTTAAGCAAGGTATCTTTACTGAAATATTTGATAACTCAGGAACACTGGTTGTTCTTTTCGCCCTCGTTATATTCGTGCTCATATTCTTTTATATGAAAAAGAGCATACACGGGTATGAATTATCCGTCGTTGGTGAAAGCGTCAACACCGCTAGATATGTTGGTATAAACGTTAAGAAAGTCATCATTAGAACCATGATATTCACAGGTGCTATTATGGGCTTTATTGGTTTCTTGATTGTTTGTTCGATTAACCAAACATTTAATCCACACATTGTTGGTGGAAAGGGATTTACTGGCGTTCTAATTGCCTGGTTAGGCCACTTTGACCCAGCTGAAATTGCTATCTTCTCATTTTTATCAGCTTTCATGGAAGCCGGAACCAACCACGCTTCTGGAAATCCTGCTATTAATATGTCCTCATATCAGTTCACAAATATATGCACGGGTGTCTTCTTCTTTGTCATTATTGCTTGTGAGTTCTTCTCAAATTACCAAATTAAGAGACATCACGATAAACAATTCGATCTTTATTTTGAACAATATAAAGAGCAGAAAAAGGCTTCTATTAACTCAGAGAATAATAAATTTAAGCGCTTCTGCTTGAAAGCCTTATTCTATATTTCATATCCGGTTGAGTGGATTATTAAAAACATTGAGTTTAAGAAACTCCAAGAAAAGAAAACGGAGAAAGCTTTATGATTGAATTTTTAGCCTCTGTAATTAAGTTCTCCACTGTTTTCTTATTTGGTGCGACTGGCGAAATCATCAACCAAAAATCAGGCCATCTTAATATGGGCACCCCTGGTATTGTTTTTCTTGGTGGTTTAGGTGGAATTATCGGCGAAAGAATATACATCATGTCTATTCCAGAAACCGCTCCATTGAATCCGTTTATGATTGTATTTATGCCTATATTATTCGCTGTTATATTTGGCGCTGTAGCAGGCTTAGTGTTCTCATTCTTCACAGTGACTCTTCACTGTAATCAAAATGTCACTGGTTTAACTTTAACAACTTTATCAGTTGGTATTGCTTGCTTCTTTATGTCCACAAAGTTTATTCCTACAGATAGAATGTCAGAAGCAGGTTCTTTATTGCAAAATGCTTTTCCATGGTATGGTTCATTAGGTTGGTTTGGACAAATATTCCTTTCACAATCATGGTTTACATATTTAGCAATTGTTTTAGCTATTGTTACCGCTATTGTTTTAGCAAAGACAAAAGTCGGTTTGAATTTAAGAGCGGTTGGCGAAAACGCTGCTGCTGCTGATAGCGCCGGTATTAACGTTAACGCTTATCGTTATGTCGCAACAATCATTGGTGGCGCCATAGCCGCAATTGGTGGCGCTTTCTATGAAATGGATAAGGCTGCTGGATTATGGAGTTCTGGCGTTCTCATCGATGAATATGGCTGGTTAGCCCTTTGTATTGTCATCTTTGCTATGTGGAAGCCAATTATTGCTATCTTTGCTTCTTTCGGATTCGCCGCTTTAGCGGTGCTGCCAGACTTTTTAAGCGCTGCTGGTTATTTAAAAGGAATGGGTTACATGTTCTTTGTTTTAAAACTATTGCCATATGTAGCCACCTTAACAGTTTTAATCATTACATCAATTATTAATAGTAAACGGGCTCAGCCACCGGCAAATCTTGGTCAATCATATTTCAGAGAAGACCGTTAAAAAACGGTCTTTTTTATTGTTTGCTGCTATCAAACTGATAGATGTTTGAAGAAAATGCGACTATTTTGCTATTTTAAGCATTTAGGTTGAATGACAAAAAATAATCATTTATGCTTTTAGGCATATTTTATATATTTTTACGAAAGGAGAAGTTAAACGATGAAAAATATAGCTAAAATATTACTCCTTGGCTTGTTAACCGTCGGCATGACTACTGGTTGTGATTTGAACAAATTCTTACCAGATTCAAGTAGTCAAGATAGCGCTGGCGACTCAAGTAACAAAGATGCCGACTCATCTGATAGCGGCAATAATTATGGCGATTCAGGTTCACCAGATGATGGTGGTTCTAGTTCGTCCAATCCAGGTGGATCAAGTTCATCAAATCCAGGTGGATCAGATTCATCCAACGGAGGTGGAACTAGTGATAGTTCAAATAGCAGTGGAAACACAGGTGATCCAGGTTGGACATCTGAGCAATCCGCCCTTATGGCAACCTATTTATATGGTGAAGTCTTACCATTTACCGGTTCCGATGATTCTGTCGTAGCCTACGACGAAGAAAACGACATGATCACAATTACTGGTGGTGAAGTTGATATCGATGAATATCAAACCGCATTATTTGATGGTGGTTACGAATTAGTGGGCGAAGACGAAGGCGTCTACGCTGTCGAGAAATCAGTTTCCACAAGCGAAGGAAATAGATTCGTCTATGTCTATGTTGAAGACGACGAAGATGATGGTTTCTCTTTGCAAGCTTTCGATCCTTATTATTATTCATGGCCAGCAGAAGCGATTGCTGCATTCTTTGAAGATTGGGGAGCCACTTCATTCGACATCCCAACAATTGATGCTCCAAACGCTTATTTCGCTTTCCAAGAAGATGATTACAATGTCTTATACTATCTCTTCGAAATGGAAGATTACATTAATGCAAGCGTCTATGCATTCAATTGTTCAGAGTCCGATTTCACAACTTACTATAACAAATTAGATACAGTGGGTTGGGATATTGAAGAAAAAACATCAGAAGACGAAACATACTATGTTTGCACACTTAATATTGAAAACGTTGGCTCCGCTACAATGGAATTATATTATTCCGTAGACAACGAAGCGATTGTCTTAACAATATATGCTTATATGGGCGCTCCAGATATCATTCCTGGAACAACATATGAATCATGGCCAGCCATTCAAATTGCCACCTTATTAGGTAGTGATATTAAAGACACTGTCCCAGAATATACAGGCACAAATAATGGTTTCCAAATCTTGGATGACTACTGGGGTACAGCTGTTGTCGTCCTCGTTGACGAAGGTACAGAAGCTGCTGGTGCTGCTGCTTATGTTGCCGCTTTACCAACAGCGGGTTATGTCTTAAATGGAAAAACTGATATCGGAGATGATAGATACGTTTCTCCAAATGAAGAAATTTATGTTTCTGTCTTCCCAGCCGCAACACCAGGCACAATTACTATTTATTTCGAAGCCGCTGAACCAGCAGGAAGCGAAGCTACATGGCCAACAAGTAAAGTTGCCTCTGCTGTTAGTAACTTAGATAGCACTATTACAGATGTTGTCCCAGCCTTAGAAGGTGCTGATGAATACAATGTCTTTGAAGGAACTGGTAATGTCCAAGTTCAAGCTGTTTATTCTTCCTCTTCTGCCGCGCAAGCAGCAAAAGCCTCATATGACGCTACATTAAAAGCTGCTAATTTCACAGAAGGTGGCGAAGATAAGTATGGCGATATGAATTACAATTCACCAAATGATCAATTCTATATCAACTTATGGTATAGCAGTTCAAGCGGTTATAAAGTGATCATCGACATCTATCCAGGCAAATTCGAGCCAGTTGAACCAAGCACAGAATGGCCAGCCGATGAAATCGCTGCTTTCATGGCGAATAATGGTTACACAGATGCTCTTCCAGCCTTCCCTGAATTTAACGATGTCTTAGTGGAAGATGACGGTGATGAATTATACATCATGTTAGATGTGGATAGCCCAGAAGATGGAGTCGAAGAATACGCCGATATCTTAGAAGAAGCCGGATTCATTTTTGATAGCTATGATGATTCAGATGGTTCCCCATATTATTGGTCACCAAATGAACAATATCTTGTTAATCCATATGTTTCAATGGGCGGAAATCTTGTTATTTGGGTTGCATAATTAAAAACAACAAAAAAGCGGTTCAGTTAATTTAACTGCCGCTTTTTCTTTTGCTCTTAATAATTATCGCTCTTCTTTTTTAGGCATTACGATTGCGGCTAAATGAACAAGGCATCTAACTAATAAAGCGCCCACACTATTCGTTAATATAACAATTAATGTATTCCAAAGCACATCAATGCCCCATTTGAATTCAAAAGCGAAATAGAACATATTTGCGATACAGTGTTGGAAACCACAATAAACGAATAAAGTGACCGAGACAATAATGCCAATTATTTTCATAGCCCAGTTTTCAAAGTTTTTATAGCAATAAACTGCAATATAAACTAAAGCCCCACACAAGATACCTTGAATAAAAACGGTATCAGAACTGCATTTAGCAAGCGTGATACTGTGTTCACCGCTGAAACTATTGGCGAAGTCCGCCCAGTTCATAAATATGAAATGGCAAATAATACCAAGGCCAAACGCCCCGATAGCGTTGCCTAAAAGAATAATTGGTAAGTTTATACTGTTTTCTTTAATTTTCTCTCTCACATCGAGAAAAACGCCGATTTTGCCGGTATAGAGATTTAAAGAAAAGACACAAACTAGGATTAAACCAACAGAGAAGATCATTGAGCCAAACATTAGGCCGCTTTGTCCAGGAATCAAAAATCTAAATAAGAGATATAAAAATGAGCCTAAGCCAATGGCTAAACCCGCTAATACTCCTAAAAATAATGTCTTTAAATATTTCATATTAGAATACTGGTTTATCGTTAACGAAGGCTTTGACGTTAGCCGCACTATAGACTTTAAGACCTAAAGCCTCTAATTTGTCTCTTCCACCTTGGAAACCTTTTTCAATTTCAACGGCGACACCTACAACTTTGGCCCCAGCTTGTTTACATAAGTCTAAAAGACCTAAAGCGGCGTTGCCTTCTGCTAAAAAGTCGTCAACAATTAACACCACGTCCCCGCTATTTAAGTATTTATTAGCGACGGTGACTGTGGATTTGATATTACGGGTAAATGATCTAATTTCTGCTTTATAGACATCATCACCGACAGTTAAAGATTTGCTCTTTTTAGCAAACACCAATAGTAAGTTACCCATTTCTTCTGCGACGGCATATGAAATTGGTAAACCGCTTGTTTCGATGGTGAGAATTTTATTCACACCAAAATCTTTAAATGTATTAGAGATTTCTTTAGCGATATCTCTTGTTAAAGCCACATCGATTTGGTGATTGAGGAATGAATCAACTTTGAGAATATCATTATTAATGATTACTCCATCTTTAATAACACGTTCTTCTAACTCTTTCATTACTTTTGAATCTCCTCATTCCATCTATCGATGTCTTCAGGCTGAGCAATAAAAACATAAGGAACATTTCTTTCAAGTTCGTTATAGTCCAATCCATATCCCACTAAGAAGCAGTTTTCTTTTAAACGCTTACCAACATAATCGATTTTAACGTCTTCGCATCTTGCATATTCTTTATCGAATAAGCAGCAAATGATGATTCTTTTTGGTTGATAGTTATCGTTTAAATGATCAATGAGATATTTCATAGAAATACCTGTATCAACAACATCTTCCACCACTACGACTGTGCGGTCTTTGATATCCATATCGAAATCTTTTTTAAGATTAATTTTTCCTGTGGATTGTACACCAGCGTAGGAAGAGATTTGAATGAAATCAGTATAGATTGGTCTATCAATACGCTTGATTAAATCAAACATAAAGTTAAGAGCGCCTTTCATGACACCTAAAAACAAAGGGGTTCTTTCTTCGTTTTCTAGTTCTTTAGAAAGTTTCGCTCCAATATCATTACAGATATTTTGAATATCTTGTTCGGATAAAACAATTTCACGATTTTCTCGCATAGTCTTTCCTCCTATTCCCATTCAATGGTGGCTACTGGTTTATTGCTTAAATCATATAATACACGATTTACGCCTTTGACTTCATTTAATATTCTATCTCTTATTTTCTCTAAAAGAGCATAAGGAACTTCTTCGATGGAAGCAGTAACGGCATCAACACTGTTGATTGCACGGATAACAACTGGCCATTCAAAAGTTCTTTTGCCATCTTTAATACCGGTAGATTTAATTGGTGGAACGATAGTGAAATACTGCCACACTTTTTGATCTAAACCCGCGTTAGCGAATTCTTCTCTTAAAATAGCATCGCTTTCTCTAACGGCTTCTAGCCTATCACGCGTAATAGCACCAACACATCTTACGCCTAAGCCTGGGCCCGGGAATGGTTGACGATAAACCATTGAGCGTGGTAAGCCTAAAGCTTCACCGACTTGTCTAACTTCGTCTTTATATAATAATTTCACTGGTTCAACGAGTTCA
>JAEEGL014376354.1_pt1 | contig 10783 bp, 6 predicted proteins | sample 9134231 | NCBI WGS metagenome assembly JAEEGL01 (sample SAMN16246548, study PRJNA631951) | gut metagenome | biome: gut microbiome; feature: rumen; material: fiber-attached | host: Bos | place: Iran: Karaj | collected 2018-10
GGCCTTTTCACGGGTCACAGTTTCAGCCATTTCTGTTCCTCCATTCTCAAAATATAGGGAATAACCCTTTTTCTATTATCTATATTTTGGGGGAACTTGTCAATAGATAATTCACAATTTTGTGGAGGAAGCGACGAAATCGGCGTTGCATTTGCCGCCGGACCGTGGTACAATACGGAGAAGAAATGAACGGCGCGCCGCGCCGGGGAAGGAAGGAACCATGAAAACCGGAAAGCTGCTGATCGTACTGCTGCTGATCGCCGCGATGCTGACCGTCTTCGCCGCCTGCACGGATCCTGAGACGGAGGAAAAAGACACCGCCGCGAACGCGGAGACCTATACCCATCTCGTCCCCGCCTCCGAGGGCGGAAGCGAAGCGGTCGAAGTTGACACTTATGCGGACAGCAACGAGGATCTGCCCGCAGAGAACGCCTCAGAGACCGCCGAGGACAGCGACGAGGACCTGTAAGCCGAGAAAAAAATCGGAACGGAACACGATCCGCATGAAAAAAACTGTTGACAAATCTGTGAATGTGTTCTATAATAACGGAGCGTCTTGAAGGCAACCCGATGCGGGAGTGCTGGAATAGGTAGACAGGCAGGCTTGAGGTGCCTGTGTCCAACCATAGACGTGTGGGTTCAAGTCCCATCTCCCGCACCATCAAAGAAACCTCTTTTGTCTACCAAGGCAAAAGAGGTTTTCATATTGTTATCCTTGTTGAGCTGTGGTATTATTACATCGACAAATCGGGATCAGCGGAAAGGGAACATCCGAAATAATGCAAACAAATGACTTGATCAACGGCTTTGTTGAACGATCGAAAGAGATCCTGCGGGATAACCTGGTCGGAGTGTATCTGCACGGCTCTTTGGTTATGGGATGCTTCAATCCCCAAAAGAGCGATATCGATCTGATCATCTTGGTCGATCAACCCATGCCCGCGTCTGTGAAAAGAGCATACTTGGACATGACAGTCGAGTACAACGCTTGCGGTCCCGCGAAGGGGATCGAAATGAGCATCGTTCTCCGGAAGGTATGCAAGCCATTTGTTTACCCCACACCCTATGAGCTTCATTTTTCGGCAGGGCATCTGGACTGGTACAGAGAGGATCCCGATGATTACATCCGCAGGATGAATGGCACGGACAAGGATCTGGCGGCTCACTTTACAATCATCAACAAAAGGGGCAAATGCCTTTACGGTGCGCCAATCAAAGAGGCATTTGCGGAGGTCCCGAGCGGCGATTATATGGATTCCATCCGGTTCGATGTTGAAGGCGCCGCGGAGGAAATAACGAAATACCCCATGTATCTAACCTTGAATCTTGCCAGAGTGCTGGCTTATAAAGAAGACGGGCTTGTTCTTTCCAAGAAGGAGGGCGGCGACTGGGCGCTCGAACACCTGCCCGCCGAGCACCGTCCTCTGATCGCAGACGCCATGCACGAGTATTCCGAAAACGCCGATATTGTTTACGATGAGGTACTTGCCAAACGCTACGCCGAATATGTGATCGGGAAGCTGACACAGTAAAGCCGAGGCGGCAGACGTTACGTTTGTACCTTCTTACCTTGATTTCGGTACGTTTGTACGCTCTTACACACAATAAATACCTCATTTGTCTACCACGATAAATGAGGTATTTTTATCGAAAAACGGTAAAATCAGAGAGAAATGAGCTCCGAAACGGCTGAACAGCTGCTTCGGAGCTCGTTTTTTCGTTCAAAGATGCTTAGGATTGTCGGATTTACATGATTCCTTTTTGCCTACTTTAACGCTGCAAAGAAATAAGAAAAAGTACGGGGCAGCAGGACTCGAACCCGAAAACCCTTATAAATACTGGTATTTTTGGAAAGCACGTAAAAATTCGAGTCCATTGCATACGAAACTATACGGGCAGAAGGACTCGAAACATAAAAAGAAAAGCTTTCCCTGAGACTCTTTATGACAATAATCAAAGATCTGTGAGCAAAAGGTTCTTGAACAGCGCACGGAACGCACATATACAGAGGCAAAGGCCTTGATGGAAAGAGGCGAGTTTCTGGCGGCAAAAGAGAAATTAACAGCAGTTCCCGGGTATCGGGACTCTGATCTGCTTGCGAAGGATTGCGAGGAAAAAGAACAACGCAGGCGAACTGAACTCGCCTATCAGCAATTGCTTGAAAAAAAGGCGAAGGCAAAAACCGTCGACGACTGGACGTCTCTCGCAGATCTGTTCAAGCAGATAAGCGATTATAAAGACGCACAGGCGCAGGCACAATACTGTTCAGAGCATGCGGCTGAAGTTCAAAGAATCATTGATGAAGAACGCCGGAAAGAACTGGAAAGACGGGCAATCGAAGAACGTCGCCGTCAATTGGAAACGGAAAAGAAAGAGCAGGAAGCGATTATCGAACAGAATAAAGGCTTGGGGGCGTTGTTCGGCGACAAAGCAAAGAAGCGCAAGGCCGCACAGGCACGAATTGAAGAGATAAAAAGAGAACTTGAAAAACTGTGATATAGCACAAACAAGAAATCTGATTAATATCTAATTGTATTTCTGTTGCAGAGGATTATCTGTGCGATATCGCACATGGATTCCCGCCTCAGGATGTTCCTATGAACGAGATCGCCGGAGCACTGGTTCAGTTTGTACTTAAAGAGTACACAGAACTTAATGAGGACAATGACAAAAAAACAGCAGTTCTCTGGTGCGATGTTCCAAGGCTGGGGCAGAAGTACTCCAAGCATGTGAAAAATGGCAAAATCATAGACGGTATCCCGGATGATTGGGAACAAATTGAAATTAACGGAAAATACGACAAGGCACACATACGCATTGACTTTGGGAGTGAACATGCTTGCGTACACAAAAGGATAGCCCCTGATCATGGATCAGCTATTCTTTACGATATTGTGATAGACAGTAACTGCGATTCGGATAGTGGCCGGATATCATTTGTGAATGAGAGACCTCTTGTCGCAAAGACGATTTCGCCATGGAGGCCGAGACGAAGATAATAGTTTAGATAAACCATTCTCGGTTCTCATCCTTCCCCTTGAAAAAGCAGCCTTAGTTTGCTAAACTTTGAATGAAGAATATCGATAATAACCAGTAATGGAGACGGATTCATGGACGGTAGTTTTGTTATTGATAGATAAATATGCGAAGAACTGACAAATCATGCAAATTGGTATAAAACATGGGAAAGGATTATGGCAGATGATGCTGACGCTTATTTCTTCAAGTAAGGAAACAGTTTTTCTTTGCCTGCAACGGTGATCGCAGATACGCTATGTTTACGTCTTCGATTTTTTGCATAGCCGGAATCCGTTTCCAATGTCGGAAGAGTCGGATTTGATGAGGAGGGTCAGATGAATGATTATCAATTCGGCGAAAGGATCTGCGGTTACAGAAAAGCGGCGAAGCTGACATAGGAGGAGCTTATCGGGAAGCTGGGCGTCACCGCAAAGGTGGTTTCAAAGTGGGAGAACGGCGCGGCAAAGCCGACGACAAAAAGGTTTTTTGCATTTCCCGAATGCCAATAAATATATACGAATAGGGACTTATCAATAAAAGTGTGGTAAAAATGTTGCACTTTTGGGGTCACCCCCCAAATTCACCGTTATTTGGTAAACAAAACGCGCGCGATTTTGTCCTCTTTTTCGATAATGATTTCACAATGCTTCCTTGTTACCCTTCTTAAAAATACTCATCTTTTCTTCTCCTTTTCATTTCTGTTCGGTGTTTCTATGGTTATATGGTACAATACAGAGACTTCTTTGAACATGACACAAGGTGTGGAATAAACTGTCTCTTTTCTTTAAAGCGAATACTGCACCAACAGACAATGCCGCTGTGACAGCCGGTGCAGCTGCACCGAAACTTTCAGCCCTTTTGCGACAATAATTATAGACAGTGACATGATCGTGTGATATAATATACAAGATGGTTATATCTGGATTAACGATCCAACGACCCTGAAAGGAGATTTTCATGAAAGCACTTAGATCAATTCTGTCCCTTCTGCTCGTGTTGCTTCTGCTTGTTCCGACTCTGCCGGCTGCTGCCGCAACGGATTCGTCGGAGAACGGCAATGCGAAAGCCGTCAACAACTCCATCATCATCGACGATGACGCGACCGACGGTTACGAGGGCGACTACGTCGTCATTTATAACCCCGCGACGTCGTCCTCCACATCTTACAGTACCGGCACCATGACCGGACTCATCGACACGACGATCGATGCAAACGTCAACACGTTCCCGACCCGGAACGTATCCAATCCGGACCGGCCTTATAAGATCGACGTCGACAGTCAGCTCAACGCGCTGTCGCAGTCCGAAGTGCAGTCGGTCGATCCCATTCCGGAACCGGACAGGGCATCCTACAACGTCGGTTCCACAAAATCGTTCACACTCGTCAACGTGAATACCGGTGGTACCTATTCGCTGCAGTTTGAGTGCCTGTATGTCGGCAGCCATTGCTACATCTGGACGCCGACCTCCACGACCGGCACGTATTATCCGCTTGACGAGATCGATCCGACCTACGCAAAGCTCGCGGCGGACGAGTTCGACTCCAAGTTCGATCTCATGCAGTCTTCGTTCGGCAACCATACCAACGGTTCCCAGGGCGACGGCAAGCTGCACATGCTGTATTACAACATCGACGACGGATGGGAGCCCGGTCAGGGTTATATCGCGGGCTTCTTCTATCAGGGAGACATCAGTTCAAACGGTCTGCCCATTCTGAACATCGATACATACCCGGGCGTCTATTACAAGAACTCTGCCGGAACCGAATACAAGCGGATGGATGATACCTACAGCACCATGGTGCACGAGTATCAGCATCTGATCAATTACTCCAATACTTCCGGGATGAGTTCCTGGCTCAATGAGTGCTTCTCGGCGGCGGCAGAGGAGATCTGCTATCCCGGAAGCTCGGTCGTCGACCGCATTCAGTCCTGGGAAAATTACTACTATTCAGACAACGACGACTGGCTGAATCCGCCGAAAGAATTCGAGTATCAATCCAGCTTCCAGCTGCACAACGGTTATTCCATGTACGCATGGAACAACGATCTCGACGATGTTCTGGCGTTGTACGCACAGGTTTCTCTGTTCGCGCAGTATCTGTTCACCCGGTTCGGGAACTCGATCTATCGGCAGATCTCCAACGCATACTCCTCCAGCGAAACGACCGCGATCACCAACGCCACGGGCGTAAGCTGTGCGGACCTCGTGCGCGACTTCCGCGTCGCCGTGACCGCAAACGCGAACGGCGTCTACGGTTTCGTACCGCAGGACGACTACGATCCTTCGCAATACAACGACGTGCAGAATCCCTACGATCTGCTGTCCCCGATCATCTTCACCGGCACAAGCTGCGCCATCAAGGGCGGCGGCGCCATCACCGTCAAGCCGGTCAACGGCGTCTATAACCCGCCGTCCGGCGCAAGCTCCAGCCTGAAGTATATCGGTATCAAGCTCGCTTCCGAGTATACGATCACCGCCGTTTCCAACAACGAAGCTTGGGGCACCGTGTCGGTTAACGACGTCAAGATCACCGCGACGCCCGCCGACGGCTACTATGTGGAAAGCGTCGAAGTGATCTCCGGTACCGCAACCGTTTCCGTGAACGTCAATACCATTACGGTTTCACCGGAAAGCGACTGCACGGTCCAAGTCAACTTCGCGCCGAAGCCCAGCTGCACCGTGAACTTCGTCGCCGTCGGGAATGCCGAAGGCAGCGAGACGGCATACATTTACGACGCGATCACGCTGCCGGGTTCGGTCAGCGTTAACGTGGACGGCTGGGAGTTCTCCGGCTGGGTAGATGCAGAGCTTGCAGAAACCACCGATAAGCCCGCATTCTACGCGCCCGGCGCAAGCTACACCGTTACCGCGGACGCGACGCTGTACGCGCTCTATACCCGCGTGGAAGAGGGCGTCGGCGCTCCCGTCTATGAGCTGGTCACCGCCGCTCCCTCCGACTGGTCCGGCAACTACGTCATCACCAACGGTGAGACGAGCAGCATGTACGTTCTCAAAGGCGTTAACGGTTCTTCCAACGGTACAGATGCTGAAAACTCCAACAACTGCACCGCGTATGCAAATTCCGGCATCACGCTGACCGATAACGTGCTGTCCGATGTTGCGGACACCTATGTGATGACATTTGAGGCGCAGGGATCCTACTATTCTGTTAAGAGCGCTTCGACCGGTTCATACTACGGAATGAACTCCAGTTCCTATCTGTATGCATACTCCGGCTATAACGCCACCTACTGCAACTGGACGCCCGGTATTAACAGCAGCCACGCCGTTCAGCTGAAGAATGCGGCAAACGGCTCGTATCCGTACCTCACCTGGAGCACCGGCAACAGCTATTTCTGGTCCGGCAGCAGCACCAACGCCTATACGCTGCGCCTGTGGAAAGAAAACGCCGGGGATGCTGTTTATTACGCGACGAGCCCGGTTGCAGTGCAGTTCTATACGGTCACCGCGGTCCCCAACAATACCGATTGGGGCTCGGTCTCCGTCGACAACTACACAATCACCGCGACGCCCGCGGACGGCTACTATTTCTCCGACTATGAAGTCACGTCCGGTACCGCAACGGCGACGGTCAACGGCAACACCATCAAAGTGAAACCGGAAAGCGACTGTACCGTCACGGTCATCTTCGCGCCGATTCCCACCTACACCGTGAGCTTCGTCGCCGTCGGCTACAACGAAGGCAGCGAGACGGCATACGTTGATGACGAGATCACGCTGCCGAGTTCGGTCAGCGTCAACGTGAACGGCTGGACGTTCTCCGGCTGGGTTGCAGCAGAGCTTGACGAAACCACCGCTAAGCCCGCATTGTACGCGCCCGGCGCAAGCTACACCGTCACGGAGAACGCGACGCTGTACGCACTCTATACCCGCACGGAAGAGGGCAACGGCGAAATCGTTTATGAACTGGTTACCGCCGCGCCTTCCGACTGGTCCGGCAACTACGTCGTCACCAACGGCGAAACGGAGGACATGTACGTTCTGAAAGGCGTATCGATTGACAGCGACGGTGACAGTATCGAAAACAACAGCAATACGTCTGCCTTTGCGGGTTCCGGCATTGCTCTGGCGGACGATGTACTGTCCGACGTTGAAGACGACTACGTCTTTACGCTGGAAGCGGAAGACAGTTACTATACCATACAGAGCGTCTCGACCGGCACCTATCTCGGCATATCTTCTTCCTATCTGCGTGGTTATCAGGATTACAATTCCGCTTACTGCAGATGGACGCCCGGTATTAACAACGACCACGCCGTTCGGATGGAGAATGCGGCAGGCGGAAGTTATAAGTATCTCGGCATCTCTACCAACGGCTACTTCTGGGCCGCAACCAACGGCGACGTTCTTCGCCTGTGGAAAGAAACCGACGGGAGTACAGTTTATTACACGACGAGCCCTGTTCCCCCGCATGAGCACACCTACAGCGAATGGACCTCGAACAACAACGGCACTCACAGCCATACCTGCTCCGGGTGCGGCGACGTCGTCACCGAAGACTGCACGTATAACGACGTCGTGACCTATCCGACCACGACCGAACAGGGCTACACGACGCACACCTGCACCGTCTGCGGTTACTCCTACGTGGACAGCTACGTCGACCCGGTGCTCTACACGGTCACCGCGGTCTCCAACAACGACGCATGGGGCACGGTCTCCGTCGGCGGCTACACGATCATTGCGACGCCCGCGACCGGTTATTATCTCTCCGACTGTGAGGTCACGACCGGCACCGCAACCACGACGGTCAGCGGCAACACGATCACCGTCACGCCGGAAAGCGACTGCACCGTCACGGTCAACTTCGCGCCTATTCCCACCTATACCGTGACCTACATTTCCACAGGCGCGCCGGCCGGCAGCGCAACGGGATATATCGGCGACGTCATCAATCTCCCGACGTCCGTCAGCAATGAGCCGGACGACTGGACGTTCATCGGCTGGATGGAAACGAAGCTTGACGAGACGACCGAGGAACCCGCATACTACGAACCCGGTGAGGACTATACCGTCACCGGAGACGTCACGCTGTACGCGCTGTTCACCCGCGTGGAAGAAGGCACCGGAGACGTGGCTTATCAGCTGACCGAAGAACTTGCCGTCGGCGGCAGGTACGTCATCACCAACTATACCGACGTCGGAGAGTACGCCGTCGGAAACACCATCGTCAATACGTCAAACAACCACTATGTGAACGCGCTGTCGGTCACGACAGACAGCGATACGATGACCGTTCCGTCCGGCGTTGACGCCGACACGATCCTTTACGAGGTCGAATCCGGCGATACTTCTGCCGGTTGGGTGTTCAGGAACGTTGCAAACAACAAGTATCTGGGTCTCGCCTCTGACGAGTATCTCACAATGAGCGACACGTCTATTGCATGGCGGTATGACTACGACGACGTCCAGGGGTATTACTACCTCGACAATCAGATCGACTCCGATGGGTATTACTACCTTTCTTTGGACACCACGAACTATCGCTTCACGACCAACAAGACCGCCAAGGACATCAGGATGTATCAGGAGATCAACGCCGCGGTCAACTACTACACGACGGATCCGGTCGCCGCAGTCGGCCTCGAGGTCACGATCGCATCGGGCAACGCAACGTTCGAGTACGACGGCACGCTGAAGACCAACTATCAGTACACCGTCACGGTCGAAGGCGAAGCAGTCGAAGCGGATGCAACGGGTCTGACGTTCACGCTGCCGACCGGCGACGTCCTCACGATCACGCCTGCGGATACCGCAGCCGTCACGCACGTGAAAGAAGGCGCGGTGGAGAACGCATTCACCTATTCGTTTGACAGCAACGAAGATCTGTATAGCGTCACGGCAACGTACGGCACGCTGACGGTGACGCCGCATGCGGTCACGCTGACCGTGGTCGGCAACCATGATACGGTCGTGTACAACGGCAAGTCTCAGAACGTGAAGGGATGGACGCTGGAATGGGACGACGACCTGTTCGGAAGCGCACGTCCGACGTCCATCATTGAGCATCTGGATCCGCCCATCGGTGAAAAAGCATGGATGGCAGTGGGAACGGAACCCGGCACCTACTACATGAACATCGACGTATCGGGAGCATACCTGCAGCAGGTCGATACCAGCGAAACGGCAGCGCATTTTGTCGATGACTTTGATCCGACATGGGAGGTCGTCGACGGCTATCTCGTGATCGTTTCGGGTCCTGCGTTCAAGACGCAGTCGCTCGTTCTGGAAGGACAGATCGGCGTGAACTTCTACCTCGACCTTCCGCAGATCGACGGTTACGAATATGAAGGCGTTGCTTTCACGATCGACAACATTGACGGCATGGACGCGTTCGTCGAGTTCAGCCCGGATATGCCGACGAACAACGATGGCTACTATCGGTTCACGTACTATGTGCGTTCGATCGAGATGGCGGACACCATTTTCGCGACGCTCCATTACACGCTGAACGGCGAAGACATGACGCTCGAAAAAACCTACTCCGTGAAGCAGTACTTTGAGACGTATGACGAAAATACGGATCTGTTCTCTGACGCTGAGCAGGCCATGACGGAGGCAACGGCAGATCTCGGTCACTACGTGCAGGCGTTCCTCGAGACGCAGAGAACGTGGACGATCGGAACCGACTATGCGGAGATGGATAAGCACTACACCGACTACACTTCGGATAATATCAGCGCGGCGCAGACCGGACTTGCAGAATATGCAACCACGAAGACGGTCGGCTCGAACATGCAGAAGATCACGTATACGCTCGTACTGGACAGCGATACGGAGCTTCGCGTCTACTTCAAGCCGGCGGCAGGCTACACCGGAACGTTCACGTTCACGGTAAACGGCGATCCGATCACCGAAGACGGCGATAAGATCAGCGTGGCGCTGCAGTCCGACGGACGTTACATGGTATCGATCAAGAACATCGCGGCGCACGAGTATGCCAATTTCTACGAGATCAAGGCGATCGACGAAGACGGTAATGAATCCATCATGACGGTGTCTCCGCTGTCGTACGTGAGGTCGATCATGGCGAACTATGCGGACAACGCTGCGGCGGTCAACGCGGCAGTCGCGGCTTATCGCTACGCGATGGCGGCAACGGCGCTGAAATACGGCAACTGATCGAAGTAAACACCTGCGGCGGGAACAGATCTGTTCCCGCCGCATTGTTGTTTACCGCTTCATCAACAGAGCAGTTAAAACCCTCTTGACAAATCTCCATTAAAGACAGGTTTCTCTCTTTGAAAATACAGCGTCAAAGCTGCAAAAGCTAAAATCAAGAGTAATTACTGATTTCCTACTCATATTTATTTCATTAAAAGAATTCGATTATAATAGTATAATAAATGAAAGGACAAAAAACAATGTTCTATGTGCTTCTGGCAACGCTGTCTGGGTCGTACCATGTGTACGCGAACAACCACAGCGGAACGACGAGAGGTTCGTTGACGGTCACGGCCAATGGGGCCACGGTGTACACGCGAACGAAGCAGGGCTTTGCGACCGATCTCGCTGTTACTGCCAGCAACTATACCACGCAGTATAGCACGGCTTACAACAATTCGACGGACAAGCACTTGCTGACGGTTACATTACTACAGATAAAGTATAATTAGGATCCCAGGAAAAACATATCCGCAGCAGCGTATCGTAGTATTTGATCTGACTGCAGCGGCAATGATTGCTCCGAGTATTTCACGAAGGCAGAATGATAACGAATGAAGCGGATCGTACTATTCTA
>JAEEGL014509978.1_pt1 | contig 10783 bp, 8 predicted proteins | sample 9134231 | NCBI WGS metagenome assembly JAEEGL01 (sample SAMN16246548, study PRJNA631951) | gut metagenome | biome: gut microbiome; feature: rumen; material: fiber-attached | host: Bos | place: Iran: Karaj | collected 2018-10
AGTCTTATGTCAAACATTTTATTGCCTATTTACTTATACTAATGTGCCATTGAATTTTTATTTAAATATCTTTTTGCTTCTTTTATACAATAATCAATATCTTGATTTTTAATTGCTGATATAGAGCAATTTGCAAATGCTATATCAAATGATGAATTACTTATTAATGAGTTAAATTTTTCCATACATTCCTCTTCATTTTGAGATTCATTTGCACACTTAATATACAAAGCCTTTATCAAAAACATAAACATTTCTTTTACATCGTTTACTAAAAATGTTGGAGAAAAACATGTATCCACATATACCATATCAACAACATTAATAAATTTAATAATTTCTTTTTCTGTGTAATAATTTCTGAAACCATTTATAAGTCCAAACAAATCAGATTTCAAATAAAACTTTTCTATGTCTTCTCCTATAATATATTTAATAAAATTTGCAATAGTTGGTAAAATAGAATTAATATATGTTTCTTCCTTTTCATTAAAATACTTTTGTAAAATATATGCGGTAGTCAATTCATTAAGACCTATTCCAAAACCTCGTCCATTATTTGTTTGATGAAATCCTGAAAATATTTGTCCGTCTTTTTCTATACAGCTAGACATATGTAATAATTCATGAAACAGAGAGAATTTATCATTTATATCTACTATAGTAATTGAATTATTAATTGGCGTATATACACCACCTAATCTTTTATTTCTACGTTTTTTATTTGCGTTTTCATCATGATATATAGTTAGTGTATTTATATTATTATAAAAGTTTATTAAATATTCTTCTGAAAAGTTTTCCTTTAAAGTATTATAAAATTCCATTATTAATTCTTTAAATCTAGAATCTAATTTATCCATATCGATATGGTCAAAGTATTGAACTAATTCAGGAGTAATTCTATATTTTTCTTTATTTTGATTTTTAGTTCTTACAACACTAAAAGAATCTTTTGGAAGAGTTTTTACTGGATTAATAATAAACGATTTTATTTTTGAAAATATATTATTATCTTTCATTATTATATACCTCAAAAAGTTCTTTTATTCTTCTTTCTATTTCATACCATTCTGAATCATCCATAATTTCCTCTATAATTCCATCATCAGTATATGTTTTAACATATACATTTAACTTATTATTTTCTTTTTTATTATCAGTATATACAACGTATTTTTTGCCATTTGAAAATGATTTAAATAATAATAAAACTTCATATGTCGTCTTATTACCATTTTCATCTTCTATAATAAGTTTATTACTTAATAATTCTTCCATAATATACTCCTAACTATTTAATTATATCATAGATTTATTATTTATTATATTTCTCATAAAAACTAAAATATTCATTTCTTCCAAATATAATATGATCTACTACAGGTATACCCATTAATGAACCAATCTTAAATAATGATTCAGTTAATTCATTATCTTGAATTGATGGGCTTACGTCCCCAGATGGATGATTATGAAATACTATTATTGAATATGCACTATTAATAAGTGCATATTTAAATATTTCTCTTGGATGAACGCATGAAGTATTAATAGTACCTTTAAATAATAATTTATATGCTATTAAATATGATTTAGTATCTAAATATATAGCATAGAAATTCTCTTCATTTTCTTCAATAACTAAATCTTTAAAATATTCATATATTACTTTAGAATTATTTAGTTTTATCTTTTCTTTTTCTACTCTATAAAATACTCTTCTACCTAGTTCAATCGCACTAAGTAATTCTATTGCTTTAACACTACCTATTCCATTAATACTTTTTAATCTCTGAAAAGAAATACTCCTCAAATCATTTATATTACTAATTAAACTAATAATATTATTTGATATATCTTTAGCACTTTTATTATGTGTACCTGTTTTAATAATAATTGATATTAAATCTTCATTAGATAAACTATTAATACCATATTTAATAGCTCTTTCTCTGGGTCTTTCACCAATTGGAATATCTTTTATCATAATAATAAAAACTAATATGAAAATCATATTAGTTTATTCCTTTCTAATAGTATTATTAGCTATTATTTATTAAATCACTTTAACTCTTTTAAACTTTCTATTACATTATGAAGATTATCTGCTTTAATTAATTCTATTTTATAGTTATTTTTTTCTTTTTCTTTTAATGCTTCTTCATAATTCTCACTTGGTACGATAAATACATCTGCTTTCTTATTAACTGCTCCTTTTAACTTGTATTTAACTCCATCTATTTTACCAACTCTACCATCTTCATATATAACACCAGTACCACTAATTTTTAAGCCCTTAGTTAAGTCATATTCAGTAATTTTATTAAATATATCTAAAGCACATAAAAGTCCCCTAGAAGAACCTGATTCATTGTCTTTAAATACATATTCTACTTTAGGATTAGTAGTAATACTTTTAAGTTCAGATAAAGTAATTCCAATATATACTTGTTCAGCCTCTTTATATAATACAGAATAACACTCTTTTTCTTTATTATTTCTTATTACTTTTATATCTAATCTATCATTCTCTTTATATTTAGATATTTCATTTTTTAAATCTTCAAAACTAGTTATATCTATTCCATTAATACTTTTAATAGAATCTCCTACTTTTAAATCAGTATTAGCTTCTTTTGAAATATGTGTTACTAATACATCAACAGAATCAATATTATATGATATTCCTGCTTCATTAAAAGCAGCTATTATAGCATCATAACTAGTTTCTTTTAAATATATTTTATCTCTTTCAACTATTTCTTTCTCACTCTCATCATCTATTCTCATCTTATCTAGACTAACAAGATCCCAAGAAGGAATTATATAAGATAATAATATATTAGGAATAGTACCATCTCTTGCCATAACATATGTAAGATTAAAAGTACCTTTGCTCTCATAAGAATTATCTACTTTAATTCTATTAGTTAAATCAACAAGTCCACCAGGAGAATATATATAATAATCAAGTTTAATATTAAAGAATAATAATATAAATAAAAGAATCAAATAAAATTTATAATTCTTTTTAATATCATTAAATATATAATTAAATATCTTTTTCATATTTTTATTCCTCTTAAATATTATATAACAATATGAGTAATTTGAACAATAAAAAGAAGTATAAAGTTTTATACTTCTTTATATTTTTATTAATTATTATATGTGTAATATGTTCCTGAACAACTACAATCTGAAGTATGACTTCCTGCACTAGCATAAACATTTTGAACACTTTCAATAAAATCATCAGATTTTTTATTTAATAACTTAAATCCTAAAAAACCTATTAAACAACATACAATAACTATTGAAAGTATAATTATTATTTTATTCTTCATATAATCATCTAACATTATTCTAATATCTTTATATTCAAATAACTAGTTTTTAAGGATAACTTAACACATAAAAAGAATACTCATCATATAATGAGTATTCTCTATTTTTATTATTCTGGTGTGCATGACGTTGTATATGTTTTTCCAACATCTGCATCAACTTTACATAATTGGTGTTTATCAACTTCACAATCAACATATCCTACTGTTAAGTATTCCGTTGATAAATGAATACTCTTAGTGCACTCTAACCATTTTTTAACAGCTGTACACTCTGCTATATAGTCACCATCATAATTACATCTATATTTTTCTGTACAACTAGATAATCCATAAGATGTTGTTGAAGAACCATATGTATAATAATAGTCCCCATCTTCATTCGTATGTTCAATACATTTTGTTGTTTTTTTATTCCAAGAACAACTAGCATCTTTCTTATTACCTATATGCGAGTCATTACTGCAAAGTGATGAATTTGATGGCCATGTACAAACATCTGCGTATTCTGTTTTGCTTACAAATTTATATTCTCTAACACATCTTTTAAATCCTGCTGTATAAGTTTGTGTTTTTGTACATGTATTAGTACTAGTATTGCCATAATATACAATTCCACCACTTGAAGCATAACCACTTCCACAAGCAGAACAATTTGCGCCTGCAGATGCAACTTGATAATTGGCAGCACAACTTACAAAACATTGTGATATACTTGTTGCTCCTGAGCCACTTGTATAATTACCTGGACATCCTGATCTTCCTCCTGTATTTCCATAATATATATTTGAAGTTCCAGGGCAATAATAACCTCCTGTACATGTTGAAGGGCCAGACTTTGCTGTTGCTACATATTTTCCACTTAAATTAGATTTTGGTATATAGCAATCTCCAGCTTTTGTTGATACTGCACCACTACTTGTATAATTGCTATTTAAACTTGTACATGATGTTTGACTTCCACTTCCGGCTGGGCAGTAGTTTCCTGCTGTACATGCATGTTGTGTTGCACTTGTGCTTCCTGCTGTACAGTAGTATCCAGCTGTACAATTTGCACATGCACTTGATGCACTACTTCCTGTACTAGCATTATATTTACCTGCATTACATTGTGTCCTTCCACCTGTATTTCCATAATATATATCTGTAGTTCCAGGGCAATATCCACCTGCTGCGCATGTTACTGCATTTGCCCTTGCTGTTGCTACATATTTTCCACTTAAATTAGATTTTGGTATATAACAATCTCCTGCAGCATCTGATTTCGCTGCACTTGATGTGTAATTACTTGCTAGGCTTGTACATGCTGCAATTCCTTGATTACTTGAAGCATTATAGTTAAATACTCCACCTTCACAGTATGATCCGGTTGGACAATCGCTACAAGTTCCTTCACCTTTCTTTAAATATGTTCCACCTGCACATGTTATTGTACAAGCAGTTATAGATTGTGATTGCGCTGGGCTAGTCATTGATCCAGGACAAGAATCACATGTAACTGCTCCTCCTGTTGAATAATGATTTGCAGCACAATTCTTACAAGAAGCTAGTCCTTCTTCATCTGCATATTTTCCAGCTGCACAGTTTTGGCAACCATTTGCTTCAGTTGTTTTACCTGTTCCAGTTCCTTCCTTTCCCTTAGGACAAGCATTATGATCAGTTCCACCACCACAGTAATATCCATCTTCACATGGTGTACACGTTGTATTTCCTGTTCCTATATTATATGTTCCGGCTGGACATGTAGAACAAGTTGGACTAGTTCCATCATTATATGTACCGGCTGGACAATCTTCCCAGTTAGCTGTCATTGTAACTGTACTATTCTTTGTTGGATTTAGATTGACAAAATATCTATTTGTTGATTTAGCGTTAAATGTTGTTGTTACATCATTTGATGCTGATCCAGTTTTAGCAGTAGTTGTATTTCCATTAAATGTCCATCCTGCAAATTGTTTACCTGCTTTAGATGGATTATCTATTTCCACTATTTCATCATACGTTCCTGATGTTGGATGTAGTGTTCCAAATGTTCCACCATTCAAATTATATGTTATTGTATATGTATTTTTTGTAATACTTGCATATAATGTGTGATTAACATCAACAAAATCTCGAGTACCACCTAGATTTAAATTTTTTGCATCACTTGTAAAATTACCATTAGCATCAATAACTTGAACACTACCATAATAGTATCCATTAAATGTCCATCCAGTTATTGCTGGCTTTGTAATACTATTAATTACATGCTTTGTTTCATGATCACTATACCAGTTTGTTCTATATTTAAAATATACTAGTTTTGGATTAGGTTGTGTTGCATATGTTTTCTTTGTACTTCTATAATCTTTGTCAGAATCCTTTATAGCTAAATCAAATATATATGTTCTAAGTTCAAATACTGCTGTACATGTTATATCTCTTTTAATATTTTCGATTATATAGTTATTTTCATATACATTAGCTCCCATTTTAATTAAGCCACATTCATCTTTTCTTTTATTATAGTAATAACCATTTTCTGGTGTTAAGACATATTCTAATGATTCTCCAGGACGAACATATCTTTCACCAAGTGGACTAACTGTTCCATAACTTGTATTGTTTGAAATTATATCAACTGCATATCCCTCTTCAAATGTCCATGGATTAGCATATGTTCCCTTTCCGCCAAAGATTGTTCCTGGTTTTATATACTCAGTAACTCTTGTTCCAGATAAACTATCTGCACTCTTTGATTGAATAAATGCATCTACATAATATTTTTTATTTGAACCAGCACTAGTAAGTGTCCAATATTCTTTTCCATTTGCTAAGTAACTTTGATTAGAATAAACGCTTAAATCAAATTCACTTTTGCTTAAAAGTCCACCATTTATAAACGCTGAACTATCTCCAAAAGTTGTACCTTCATAAACATAGTTTTTACCAAACAAAAGATACTTTCTTCTATCTCTAAAAGTAGAAATATAATTATTTGTTTTTGTAACAGCTTCACCATATGTCGTAACTACTGCTGCATAAACAAACACTGGCATAATAATTAATAATAAGAATAAAAATATAAAATACTTCTTATTTTTCATAGTATCACCCTTCTCTTACTCTACTATAAAAAATTATATCATATGAATAATTTTCTTGCAAAACTTTTCAATAAAAAAAGCAATGAATTATATTTCATTGTTTTTGTTATTCTTATAATTCTATTGAAGCGTAATAATAATCTCCATTACCTCTTTCAAATACACCTATCATATAAATAATTGGATTATTACATTTAGAAGTATCTGAATTATTATTAATATAATTACCATTACTATCTATAGTATTTAAATCATTACATTTCTTAAGAGTTTTCATATATTCAATAGTACCATTATCATATATTTCAACTGCTTTTAATTCACCTCTTCCTTTAGGATTACCATAAACATCTAAATCATTTAATTCATTCCTAATATTTTCAATAACATACAAATGTACAAGTCCCATATCATCAAATACTTGATTACAATCAAATAATAATTCTCCCATTTTTGTAGTTGAACAATTATAAGAACTGGTTACTTCACGATCTGCTCTAAATGATATACCTTTATGAGCTAAATTAGTGCAAGCCATTCCATAATTACATACATCATCAGTACCAAGTTTGCTTAAAACATAAACTAGATATTTGTCTGATGTTTTATCATATTTCTCTTTCTCTTTTGTTTTTCTAGTTACCAATGAATAACTTGAAATAAGCATTGCAAGTGATAAAGCAACTACAACTAATACAACTATACTTTCTACAAATACAAAACCTTCTTTTTTCATATTTTCCTCCTAATCTCCTACTATATATGGATTATCTGCTGTTCCATTTCCAGTTATTATTCTTATATTACCATTCAATGAGATAACTGGAATAACTTCAGCAGTTTCTGTTACATGTTTTCCTTGCATAACTCCATTATTTCCATTTACTGCAACAACTTTATTCACATTTGAAGTTGATGTAGAAAATGGTGAAGATGTCCAAAATGTTTTTCCAGATGTGAATAGATAAAACTTTCTATTAACATAGTTTAATCCAGCATGAATACCACCTAAATACATATCATCAGTATCAGTTAAATAACCACCAGCTAATAAAACTTCATCAGCAGTTAATAAACCAACTGGATAAGATAATGTTCTATCGGTAACAGTATATCTATCATTTTGTTCTGAACAAGTAAGTGAGAAATAATTAATCAAAGTATCTGGATTATATGGGTTAATATTTGTGTTACTCTTATATACTGGCATAATACCTTTTGCATGATAATATGTCATATCTGAAGTGTGTTTAAAATTTGTTTTATTATTACAAAATATAGTATTTTTAGATACTGCATATGTATAATCTTCTTCAATAATATTAGTAACATACCAATCATTTAATACATCTATTACATTACTATGAGTATTTACTTCATCATAACTAGGTATTCTTCCATCTTGTTCATCTACCAAACTAACCGTTTCATTATTACTAAAACTAACAGTCCCAACGCTAACATTTGGTTTATGTGCTAAATCTTTACATTTATCATCATTTGTATATCCGTCAAATACAATTCTTAAACTTCCATCTTCATTAGTTCTAAGTATTCTGAAACACATTGATGCATAAATTAAATGGTTATTCTCAACACTACCTCTAAAGAAATATATTCTATTAGATTTACCATCATTATTTTCATCAGTTAACGTATCATCACTAATATAGAATAAACCATTTCCATTTCCTTGGGAATCACTAGCTGGTCTAACCAGTTTTAATTTGTCATATGATTGTGGGGTATTATCTTCAAGTAATTTACTTAAAGCATAACTTCTATTCTGTTTATCTTTATTAATATCATCATCTATTTGAAAATTAATTGCCTCTAAGAATTTGTCTTTTTCTATATAAGTTCTTAATATAGCTAACATTAAGAACAAGAAAATGACTAAAAAAGTATATACTAAAGCCATTGAAACAAAACCATTTTTACCTTTTTTCATTCTACTCTTCTCCCAATTATAAATTAATTATATAATAAAACAATCAAAAAATCTATATTAAATAAAAAGAATTATTCTTTATTTGAATAATTCTTTATATATTTCAGAATAATTATCTACTCCAATAAACTCAATACTATCTCTTAAATCTTTATCAAGTTTTTCTACTTCTTTTAAATTATCTTTTGGAATATATAATTTTTTAATACCACATCTTTTCGCAGCAATGGATTTTTCTTTTAACCCGCCTACTTTTAATATATCTCCTTTTAGAGTTAACTCACCAGTCATAGATATATCATCTGGTATCTTTGTATTTTTGATAAGTGATAATATTGTACTTACAACAGCACTTCCAGCAGAAGGCCCATCTTTTAAAATACCTGCTTCAGTAAAATGAATATGTAAATCATTTTCACTAAAAAAAGATGTGGATATATTAAATAATTCATTATTACTCTTAATATAACTTATTGATACACTAATACTTTCTTTAGCAACATCTCCTAAAGAACCAGTAAATGTAACTTTTCCAGATCCTTTAAAACTAGAACATTCTATATCTAAAACAGTACCACCTTGATTATTACATGCTACTGCATGAATAACTCCTGTATGATTAATATCTTTCTTATTATCATTATGATATAACTCATCATCTAAGTACTCAACTACATCACTTTCTTTAATTCTAATACTAAATAGCTTTCTAGCTTTCTTAATATGATTAGTTATTACTTTTCTTACTATTTTATTAATATTACGTTCTGCGTCTCTAACTCCAGCTTCATTAGTATAATTATTAATAATTTTCTTAATAGCATCAGTTTCTATCTTAATCATAGTACTCTTAATACCATGACGTTTTAACATATTTGGAATAATATAATTTTCACAAATATATACTTTTTCATTTTCCGTATAACCTGATATATTTATTATTTCAAGTCTATCAAGTAATGCACTTGGAATAGATGAAATATCATTAGCAGTAAGTACAAATAATATATGACTTAAATCTACTTCTTCATCAATATAATTATCAACAAACTTCTTATTTTGACTAACATCTAATATATCAAGTAATGTTGATGCAGGATCACCTTTATAATCTTTCTTTAATTTATCTACTTCATCAAGTAAGAACACAGGATTATTACTACCACATTTAATAAGTGAAGTAACAATTTTACCTGGATTAGATCCAATATATGCACGTCTATGTCCAACAAGCTCTGCTGAATCACTCATACCACCTAAAGATATTTTTACAAAGTTTCTATTTAATGCTTTTGAAATAGATTCTGCAAATGTAGTTTTACCAACTCCAGGAGGACCAACTAAACATATAATTGGACTATTAACATCATCACTAATGCTTTTAACTGCTATATATTCAATAATTCTATTTTTAGCTTCTTCAAGTCCATAATGAGATGCATCTAATTTCTTTTCTATTTTTATTAAATCTTTCTCATCACGAGTTTGTTTATTCCATGGAATTTCCATTAAATAATGAATATAATTTCTAATAATACCGGCATCAGGAGCAAGTTCACCACACGCATCATATCTATCAATTTCAGTTAATAATTTTCTCTTAATATTATCTGGATAATCTCCATTATTAACTTTATCTCTTAAATCAATTACTTCTTCTGCTTTTGATAAAGATTCACCAAGTTCATCTTTAATAACTTTTAATTTTTCTTTTAAAATATATTCTTTTTCAGAGTCATCTAAATTCTTTTTAATCTTACTTTCAATATGACCCTCTAGATCAATAACTGCACTTTCAATAGCTAATTCTTTAATAAGAGTTTTACCTCTACTAATACAAGAGGCATCTAACATTAATGATAATTTCTTATCACGACTAAGTGTTAAAAAATCACCTACTAAATCAGTTAATTTATCTAAAGATATACCTGGTCTAACTTGAGACATAATTGAATTTGAAACAAAAGGATTTTTATTAACATAAGCTTCTAATTCACTAATTAATTTTCTAGTATAAGCAGTTGTTTCAATTTCACTTTCTTCTGTTTCAATTTTAGTAATAATACTATCTAATACATCTTCTTCATTAGAATAATTTACATAGCTTATGACTTTAACTCTATATAAACCAGAAATGATTATTCTTTCATTTCCATTAGGTAATTCTATAATATTTTTTATCTTTCCAACAACACCTATTTTTGGTAAATCAGATGCATCTGGATTTTCTTCAAGAGAGTTTAAGGGGCACACAACAAGAACTTCACTATCATGATAAAGTTTTGATATTTCAGTAACTTTTTTACTTACGCTGCTCTTTATCTCAACCCTTACTTCTTCATAAGGTAATAAGACAAGGTTCTTTAATAAAATAACAGGTAAATTACTTTTTA
>JAEEGL014721507.1_pt1 | contig 10783 bp, 7 predicted proteins | sample 9134231 | NCBI WGS metagenome assembly JAEEGL01 (sample SAMN16246548, study PRJNA631951) | gut metagenome | biome: gut microbiome; feature: rumen; material: fiber-attached | host: Bos | place: Iran: Karaj | collected 2018-10
GAACCCGAGGCGGAACCGGCAGAGGAGCCGAACAATTCCGGCGCCAATCTAACGAGCAACGGCACTGCGGATGAGGATGGAAACAATGCGAGCGGCGTGTCCGTGAGCTATGACGAAGCGGGGAACGCCGTTTTCACGAACGATAGCGGCACAGTGATAGCGGAAAATCTGAAAGCGGAGAACATGGATGCCTTTGGTCGCTTCCTGGCAGGGCAGAACTGGGAGGGCTGCAGCTATAACGGCGAGGCTGAAGCGGGAGTTTGGGCAGAAATATCGTATTTTGACTTGGAAATGACCGAAATCACACGAGATATGGCGGGGCGTCTGCTCCGGGTCGATTTTGAAGACGGCGGTTACTGCGTGCTGGAGTACGAAGAGGATCAGACTTTCGTAACATGGTATGAAGCGGAGGTTGTGGTGCAGTACGCCGATGAGGAAAATGCGGAAAGCGTCCAAATGATTTATGATACGCTGGGCGAGGACGTGGGCTTCTATTTGTTCGATCAGGCCGGGGATACAATTGATGGAGGGGTATGGGAGACGGACCTGTACGCCTATGCGCTCCGGGAACTGGACGTTGGATTCATGTATGACGAAGGCTATGAGACAGAAGTGCACAGCAGCGCTACCGGCAGCGTGATTTACAACAACGTTCGCGTTTATACCGAAGAGAATCAGGAATACATCGACCGGGAATACACCGAAAGCGGCAGCGTGGAAGTGATGCTTGCGGAGGATGGAACGGTCAGCTCCGTGATTGCTTATGCGGAACCGGACGGTACCGGAAAGCAACTATGGCATGCCGACTTTGAGTGGCGCGAGAACGGGCGCCCTGAAAGCCGCACCCTCATCTATGATGCATCGCCATCCTCGAAGAGCGGCACGGTATACTATGACGAGGGCGGAAACGTCTTGATGAGGCGGCAAGAATTGCTCTCAGGTGATGTCAAAACCACTCTGTACAACCGGTTCGGCGCTCAAACGGCCTGGTACATTGTGGACGGCGAAGGAAACCTGAGCGAGTATTGCGCGATTGAGCTGGATGAAACGACCGGCTACCCAATACGCACGACCACGTGGAATGGAGCAGGGGACTTTTATGTGGAAGACCGGTATGGGCAATCTGCGTGGTATCTGGCCGATGGAACTCTCCTTTCTACGAGCGGAGTCGTTGAATATCGTATTTATGCTGACGGAACGCGCGAGATGATGGTTGATGGCGTAAGTTATGAAATAAGAGATGGAGTTGTAGATGAGGTTTGGTCGCTTGATGGGCCAGGTCAGGGACACCTTTGGATACGGCGTGAGTATAAGTATGTAGATTATGAGTTATTCATAACCATAACCGAATATGACAGGGATGGCAACGTTGTAAACGTATCAACTCTGGGATAAGCAAGGAAGCGTTTTAACGCGGAAGCGCCAAGCAGTGTCCTCGCTGCACAAAACTGCGCAGTGGAAAAAAGGAGATAAGACCGGAAAAAAACGGACACAAGCGCGTTTCCAAGGCGTGCAGGTTCTGCACAAGGATTTTTGCAAACGGCAGTTTCCCGTGAAAGGACCAAGGCTGCAAGGGGCCGAATGGCAATTCTGCCATTCGGCCTTTGATTACGGTTTATCATCAGCACCGCACCTGTATTATTCCGGTTTTCTTCGGGTTTCGGAAGACAGCGTCAGATTATGCCAGTTCATTGTGAGGTTGCTCAATATTGTTTCGTGGATTCAGTCTGGCAAAAACGCGATAAGTGTTCCAGCCACACCATCGAATCAATGCTCTGTTCATGAAAAACTGTACCTTTCGTGCAGCATAACCAGTCAATACCACTGCATATAGCGCTCCATCGCGTCCATCAGAGCGGTGACGTTTTCCATGGGCGTGCCGGGATACAGGCCGAATATCATCATAAGCCCGCCGTCGGGAGCGGCCAGCGCCTCCACCTCCCGGTGGATCAGTTCGTCGATCTGCTTCGGCGTGCCGTGAACCGTGATATTCTGCCGGTCGATATCCAGATCGACGCACAATTTGCCCCGGAAACGTGCCCTGATCCAATCAATGCCGTTGACCAGGTCCTGCAGGTTGATGACCATGACGCCGCTGTCGACAATATCATCCGCCAGTGTGCGGATGTCGCCGTCGGAGTGCATGTGGATGGGAATGCCGCAATCCCTGCAGGACTTCATCATGCGCGTGTAGCTTGGCTTGATATATTTGCGGAACAGCTCAGGAGAGAGCATCGGCCCAACCTGCATCCCGAGATCCTCTGGGAAACCGATCATGTCCGCACCGAGATCGAGGTAACGCCTGACGATCGCGTGGTTGAAATCCTCCAGCTTTTCGATCAGGTCAAACAGCAGCGGTTCCTCATCCACCATGTCGAACAGGAGATTGTCATACCCCCGGATGTCGCTCAGCTGCAGAAAAGTATGGCCGTGCCGCAGGCCGCGCTGCACAAAGTCGCCGCGCGCGTGCGCCTGGTCGATGCGTTCCTTCTCCTCGGTCCAGTCGATCGGACCGATGCCCATCTGCTTCTCGGGGTCGGGGAAATGGAAGGCCTTGTAGGCTTCCCAGTCTGCCAAGGGATGCCCTACCACTGTCCCGGTGATGCCATCGTCCGCCGTCTCCCATCGGCAGCCAAAGTCGTCGATATACGGCTCGTCCCGCCGGGCGACGAGGGGATATGCGGGCGCGTATGGCAACTCCGGCGGCCGGTAATCGGGGAACAGCAGCGGGTGATCCAGCATCTGCTCCACCAGCCAATCCTGGGGATAATGATGCCAACAGGCGAGATTGATGTGGAAGCTCATAGGAATATAGTCCGGCTTCTCAAAGAAAATCGCGCGATAGTAATTGGATTTCATGCTCATTCCCCCTTTGCACGCTTCCGGGGATCGAGGCGCTTCATGCGAGCGCTGTCATTTGTTTGTCTGTTTTACGTCCGCTGCGTCTTTCCAGTCTTGATCGTCGCTGCGTAAGCGCTGTTGCACAGGCCCAGCACCGCCGAAATCACGAACAGCGTTTCGATGCCCAGCGTTTTCCAGATCCACCCGCCGAACAGGGCGATAAATATCGTGATCAGATGATTAACGGACACACCGGTGGAGATCGTAGCCCGCACCTCGTCCGGGCTGTCCGAAATCGCCTGCACATAGACGTTCGACGCCATGGATGCAAGTGAAATGATCGAATCCAGGATGTAGTTTACACAGCAGATGATGAAGGCGACGTTCATCGGGAAGATGTGATGCGCGAAGCCATAGAAAAAGCATACGATCACCAGGATCAGAGTGTCTGCCACCATGACGGACTTGTAGCCGATCCTATCAATGATTTTACCCACCAGCGGCGAAACGATGAAGCCGCAGATGGAGGAAACGGCGAACAGCGCGCTGATGGTCATGGCGTTCGCCCCGTAGAACAGCACCAGAACATAGGGGCCGAAGGTGAAAAATACCTGCTTGCGCGCCCCGTAGAATACCTCCAGCATGTAATACTTCGTGAATTTCTTCCGGAAATAGAAGCGCTGTTTGTGTTCGACCGGGGCGCTGTCGCCTTTTATGCGCAGGCTGGAAAGAAAGCCAAGGCCGATGATGCCCGCGCTGACGGCAAAAACGACGCGGTACAGCTCTGGCGAGGCTTTTACCAGGAAAAACGTGCCGATAATGATGAGATACCCTGCCAGCGTTCCGATTTGCTGTGCGGCGTTCTGCAGTCCCAGCGCTTCTCCGCTGCGTCCGTCTCTTGAATACTGGAGGGACAGCGTATTGCGCATGCCCAGCTGCATGTGCTCGCCCAGAGAATAGATAAAAATGCACAGAATGACCAGCACGCGGCTGGCGGGCACCAAAGCCTGCGCCGCCATGCCGGTAAGCATGAACAGCGCGCCCAGCTTGTAGATGCGCTCTGCCGAGAACATGTACAGCACCGCCAGTATGAAGATCAGCAGCAGGCCCGGCAGTTCCCGGAAGAATTCTGATACGCCCTTGTCGAAACCGGACATCCCCACGATCTCCGCGAGATAGTTGTCAAGGACGCCCTTGTACAGTCCATACGCCAGGCCGAAGGTGATGATCGACAGAAAAAACGCTCTGTATTTGGACTCCGGCCTGAATGCCGCCTCTAATCGCTTCATGTGTCTTGTCCGTCCTTTTTCAGTTTGTTCAAATCGTAACCGGCGGGGGAGAACCGATGCATTCTCATAATAATGTTTTGGCTGTCTCTTGTCAAGAAGCATTGTGTGTTTTGCCCAGCATAGAGGGAAGTAGAGATGCCGCTTGGCAGGTATCGCAGAATTCCAAGAAGGAAACAGTGGAAGGGAACCTGTAAACATGGAATAATGATGGGGAAAACCGGAAGTTATTCGGGTAAGCGCGCAAGGGAGCGAAGCGAGTTGCGCGGCACGCTGGTAATCAGTGCACGGTGTGCGCGGACACATGCTGCGACGAAGATTGCTGGAGCCAAACAATGGCCCCCGCAAAGGTTCGCCCTTTGGGTCGTACAGAATGACCCAAAGGGCTGTCAAGGAACGAAGAATCATAGGATAATGCTTTTCAGTTATCACATGAAGCAATGCAATGGGACTAACTGGAATGCGCATGTGATTTCAAACGCGCCCCAAAGCAGTACAGCATTCCTCTCCGCTGCTCCCCTGATCTACGTGCGCTCTACCTGGATATCAACGATATAGATCCGGAAATCCCGGCGGTCCACTGCGTTCCAGGGAGTCTTCCGGGGGTCATCGCTCCAATCCGCGGGAGCGGAGTAGCATACGCTTACCACATTGGGGGACTTTTGAATGATGTCCGTGTAGCAGCAGGAACGCTGGTTGCCCCGCAAATCGCCGATGACAGCGCCGGAGGTGCCGTCCACTTCCTGCCGGGCCATCAGCAATGCGGTGCGCTGGCGCCAGCTTCTGCCGTCCGTTTCGCTGAACGCGACCATGACGCCGGGACGCCCGTAACTGCAGGCGATCACTCCGTTTTCCAGCTTAACCAGGGCGGGATTGACGCCTGCGCCGGCCCCGATTTCCGCGGGGGACCAGGTCAGACCGTCGTCATCGGAGAAGGCCTGATACATGGGGCAGAAGCTCTCGTTGCGGATCATGGCCAGCAGGCGTCCGTCCGCTGTGCGGACAAAGTCTGTTTCCGTAGCTCCGGCCTTGTTCTCCATGTCAGGGTTCCACGCGGCGATGGTGGAATAGTAGTACATGGTGCGGAAACTGTTGTCGGTGCGGAACACCATGGAGCACCGCGGATCATTGTCATCGAAGCTGCCATAGACCAGCAGGATATAGCTCTCTCCGCCCAGGTGGAGGATGCGGCGGCGGGGACACAATATGGCGCCTTTGATGACCGGCCGGCCGAGGAGAGGGATGTCGTAGGGCGCGTCCCAGGTATGGCCGCTGTCGTGCGAGGTCCAGGAACGAACGATGGAATTGCCGTTCCCGTCGTAGTAGTGATACCACTGCAGCCCCAGCAGGTCGCCGTTTTCCAGTTCGATATAGGACACGAAGGGGGGCATGCCGGTCCGGACCCAGGTCTTGCCGCCGTCGGTGCTGCGGGCCCAGTCGCTGGCCAGAATGTGGGAGAACGTGTAATCTGTTTCCTGCTTCAGGCGATCATTGAAATCGATCCAGTCCTGTTCATTCGTAGGACCGTTGAAGGCATAGAAGATGTCGTATTCTTCCTGATTCGGACGCCGGTCGTCGCCCCACATGGATTGCAGCAGGATGTCGCCGTTTCTCAGCTGCACAAAATTCGGGAAGTACGCCGGAATATCCAGCGCCATCTTCGGCTTGCCGCAGGTAATATTCAGTGCCATAATGATCTCTCCTTTTCACACATCGTATGGCCTTGGCGTTCCGCAAAGGCTGCGCCGGCTCCTCTTTACTTATATCATATCTTCACACCCGTTTTCAAGGGACATTTATGTAAAAATAGCCCTGAAATGTATTTTATTCTCCTTTGACCATATCGGCGGAGCGGCCGACTTTGCGCTTGACATCGCGGCAGCAAGAGGATACAATTCAATATGTCTTCTTCATTCTTTTGATTTCAATGGAAGCGGGGTGGATCTGTCTCTTATGGCAAATAGTGAAGCGAATCAAAACATGCCGTTCCTCAGCACCATCCGGGCCGGGCACGAGATCGATGCCGCGGAACGGATCGGTGCGGGAAAACGCATCCCCTATAACCAGTCCCACTTTGACTCCATCGGCATCACCGCCGTATGGGAAAAGTATGAAGGTATCCTGAACTGGGGCGAAGGCCAGAGCCTGGCCATTGTGGACGACGGCTGCGATCTGACCGTCCCGGAATGGCAGAATGGCAAGGTGCGCGCCGCCTGGAACGCGTTCGAGCAGAACGACGATCCCTCTCCCGTTCCTCCCGGCTATCACGGCACCAGCGTCGGCTATCCGTCCTCCCTGTGCTATAACGGCCTGTGCGGCGTCGCGTACAAAAACCAAACCGTACAGATCCGCTCCTGCACGATCGTACATCTGCCCCGGATCGAAGGCGAGGACGTTACCATAGCGCGAGCCTTGAATTGGATCGCCGACCATGCGGAGGAATACGGTATTACCGCTGTGAACCTTTCCGCGCTGGACGACAAGCCTCACACGGCGCCCTGTCCCACCGTCGTGGACGAGCCCCTGTGCCGACTGCGGGAGATGAACATCTGGGTCAGCGCGCCCTGCGGCAACAACCAGCATACCAATGGCATCTCCTGGCCCGCGTGCCAGGAATACTGCTATGCCATCGGTTCCGTGGAGGAAGAGGCAGTGTACAACGACCGCTATGCCAATACCGACCTGCTGGTCCACGCCCAGTACACCTCATCTTCCAATGCTTACGCGGCGGGGAGTTATCAGATATGGCGCGAAGCTGTGATCAAGGCCGGCTTTCCCTGGCGCGACTACGGAAAGACCTTACCGGAAGCGGCCATGGCCGTCTTCCAAAAGACCGGCTGCACGTACCATGACGAGGCCACCGGCCTGAGTTTTCAGTCCCTGAATCTGCTGGCGGCCGTGGATTTCGTGATGCCTGAGAAGTGGAGCCGCAAATGATCCCACAATCCCCAGAACGTCCGGGCGATGATCCTGCGGCTGGTCAGCGCGATCGCGCTTTCCTTCGTGCCGAACACGCTGCTGAAGCCGACCTTCGGCAAGGAACTTTTGGCATGCAAAATAAACTCATACGGAGGGAAAGTGGCGGGTGGAAATGCACGAAGTGCGGACGCACATTCAAAAAACCAGAGCCATTACTGCGGTAAGGCCCCGGAGACGATAGGTGAATATATCTTCGCTCAGAATGCATGCATCCGCAACCAGTTTTGGAGCTTCCGGCAAGTGCGCATCAGCAGCCTGCCGGAAGCTATGGAAAAGAAAACATGGTCCATCCCGACATAATGGAAGGGGTACAACATCATTCGCTTTGCAGCGAACAATAGCATATCGGCCTGTATCCTGGCCCGGAGGCAGTCGCTTTCTTTTCAGAGAAGCTGGATCAGGCGGGATGAAAATACAGCAAGGGGTCGATACGGATCCCGTATTTAGATGAACTTCCGCTGTCACTTATTGAAGAAATCGCGGTTTGGCGTCGGGATACCGAGGATCGCGCGTGAAGAATGGGATAGCACGTCAGCGCGGGGCGATCAAAAACGGTTTGCTCGGGCTATAGCTGTTTCGTTCAGTTCATGGCAGGAATCTCTGCATCAGCTCGGTGCCTGCGCTCCATACCTTGCCAACCTACTCGCCGGATACGTAATGGCCATGTCAGAACGGATCGTGGCGGGCGTTATGCTACTTCGGCATGCAGCTTCTGGAATTTCTTGGATTTGCTGTCCAGCGCGGCGAAGGAGCTTTCCTCAGGGATATCGCCGATGCCGGAAGCCATATAGTTACGCAACACACCCACCAGCACGAAGGGCCTAATGAATACAGAGTGCAGGATGAGCCAGAAGATCAAACCCACAGCCGCGGCGGCGACAAGCATGAGTGAATTGGGGTCGGTCAGGAGGGCCGCGGCTTCCGTGCCGTTCTGCGCTGCGATTTCAATGAATTCCTTGGCCAGGGCGTCGAACCAAGCCGGGAACTGAGAGAAGATCAGGTAAGCGATCCCAAAGAACGCGCCGCCAATCAGAATCAGCGAAACCAACGCAAACACGAACACGCGAGCCATGTTTTTCACCAGCGTCTTCCAGTGCTTGAAAAAGAGGACGGCGCCTTCGCAGGTGGCCTTCGCGGATTTCACGCCCTGACGGTAGAACACCCAGCCCAAGCAGCAGTCGCACAGATAGGAAACGACCACGCTGATCACGGTAGAAATCACGCTGCTCACCGTGCTGCCGGTATTTCCCCCGACCGATTCGCCCAGTTTTGTGAGCGCCCGGCTGATTTCATTGAATATCCCCTTGATGACGCGGGTGATTGCAAAGAAAGCCGCAACAGTCGCAAACCGTTCTTTGACGATCCGCTTTCCTTCGCCGATCACATCGTCTGGAAGCGCCCCTTCCGTGACACCGCGGGTCATCATGGCGATTTGGCCCGCTTTGTACTTGTAAGAAACCCAGCGCAGAAGAATTGCCAAGATGACCACGCCGATCACCAAGCCGATCAGCAGGCCGATCAAGCCGTTTTTCGATACCTTGTCGGCAATCAGGAAGCCTGACACACAGAAACATCCTAGGGTCAGGATGGACAAAACATCCCAGCCCAGTCTTCGCAGAGAGAAACCGAGGGTCTTCTTGTAAACGGCCATATTATCCATTGATAATTCCTCCTGTTATCCGCTTTGCGGATTGATTCATTTGAAACGTTTGTGATCAAAACCTCTTTATGCTCACCAAGATACTCTATTTTGTCCGCGTATTCGTACCGCGCGTCGTCCTTGGCCTTCCTGACCACATAAAACACCCGGCCAGCCATTTTCCATTTCTTCACAGAAAGTGAAATATCCGGTCTGGGCTTTTCGGAGGACCACAGATTTCCCCGCTTATGATTGGGGTAAAGGCTGGGGTGAGCGCCTGGTGTTTCTTCATATATTATCATATAAGTGTTGCTCATGCAATATAAATAGGAAAGCCTGTCATTTTCAGAGCCGATCCTTGTGCCTAAGGAATACCTGCCTGCAACACCCTGTTATTTGTTTCGTGATCATTCTTCCTCGTATTTTCTGATCCTGTTTTACTGCTTTGGGGTCAATTCATTCAGTTCCAGAATGACTTCGTACATGATGTTGGCGCCGTAACTGACAAAGGATGACGGTGCAGCTCATATGTGAAAACCTCCTGATAATCCGCTTTCAGAACAACGACGTTGATTTTGTGTAGCATGACAATCGAGACATCAACCTTGAGCAAAATGACCAGCGCGAGCAGAACACCGCCGATGACCCGTCTGATGTGGGAAGTATGTTTTTTCAGACTTCATGGCTTATTCTCCTCAAAACCCGATTGTTATTTCTGCGATTTGATATACGCTCTCAGTTGGTCAAATCCACCTCGGGCATAAGCGGAAATGTCTTTGCCCTTGGAATTGATCAGGCAGTTGGTCAGCAGGAATGTACGGATCCCCGCATCGCTCGCGGCCATGTCTTCGCTTGCATCGTTGCCGACCATCAAGCATTCCTCCGCCGAGCAGCCGGTTACCGAAAGGATTTCCCGGTAATAATCCGGATTCGGCTTGCAATACCTGCTGTTTTCATAGGAGGTGATATATATAAAATCATCCGCGTCCAGTCCTGCCCATTCCACTCGTTTCTTTTGTGCTGTCAACGGGAAAATAGGATTCGAGGCGAGAATGATTTGATAACCACTCGCCTTCAGTTCTTTCACTATAGCCCCAGTGTCCGGGCTACAGCCGCAAACTTCCCTGGCCTTGTCAAATTCATGCAGGTAGAAGTCATCAAACAGTGTTTTATCCCGGTAGACCCTTTCGCCAAAGATGGAAGCGAATGTATCCCAGAAAACCGCTTCGTTGGTTCTTTGACCATCATTTTTGACCATGCTCGCCGTTCCGGCCCAGATGCCTTTGACCAGCGCGTCCTGTTCGTATCCATGTGGAGCCAGCTTTTTACTGAGCGCCTGAAAATATGCTCTTGTAAATACCTCCTGATCCATGGGGAGCAGCGTCCCATCCAGGTCAAATAATACGTTCTTCAAATGCAGCCTCGCTTTCATTGACATATGCAATGCGATATGTTATGATCTTAATGGTATGATAGTACCAAATACCAGTATATGCCGTATGGATAAGAAAATCAAGCGCAGGACAGCAAAATCTTGTAAAGGTAACCCTGCTGCGTTTCCTTGATATTCTGCTTTCATGGCGCGGGTTTGGTTTTTATTCCAGGATACCGCGAAAAAAGAAGGCACATGGAAGAAAAGCGCAGTAAGATATTGAGGTAATCAAGGAATGAGCATCAAAAAGAAAATACTCGTCATATTCACCGGCGGAACCATTGGGATGGTTGCAACCGCACATGGTTATGCGCCGCAGGGAGCGGCCTTTCATCAGCTTCTCAATCAGATTCCCGAACTCTGCGCAGAAGGCATGCCCAATTGGGATATAGTTGATATGGATCCTCTTCTGGATTCCTCCAATATCACAGTTCTGGAATGGAACAAAATTGGACGGGTCATTGCCGACTATTACGCCGCCTACGACGGCTTTGTCGTCCTTCATGGCACTGACACTATGTCTTATACCGCATCGGCACTTTCCTTCATGCTCCGGGGAAACACGAAACCGGTAATCCTGACCGGTTCCCAGATTCCACTGTGCGA
>JAEEGL014896268.1_pt1 | contig 10783 bp, 9 predicted proteins | sample 9134231 | NCBI WGS metagenome assembly JAEEGL01 (sample SAMN16246548, study PRJNA631951) | gut metagenome | biome: gut microbiome; feature: rumen; material: fiber-attached | host: Bos | place: Iran: Karaj | collected 2018-10
CGCTTCGACCACCGGCTCCGCTTCCGCATCGTTTACATCACCGCACAGTTTTCCGTCCGGGCCCATATTGATGCCCACATCGATCACGATCTGTCCGGCACGCAGGTATTCCCCGCCGACCACGCCGGCACGCCCTGCCGCCACGATCACGATATCCGCCTCTTTTACAACCGACGGTATATCCTGCGTTTTGGTATGGCAGATCGTCACAGTACCGTTTTTCTTAAGCAGCATCATCGCCGCCGGTTTGCCGACCACCAGGCTGCGCCCGATCACCACGCATTTCTTTCCGGCAGGATCGATCCCGTAATGATCCAGGATCTCCATGCAGGCCGATGGTGTGCACGGTGCATACCCCAGGGCTTTTCCGGCAAATACTCCTGCCAGTGAACCATCCGTAATGCCGTCCACATCCTTCTCCGGTGCCAGTGCATTGATGATCCGTTCCTCGTCAAGATGCTTCGGCAGCGGCCGGAACAGCAGCACGCCGTGGATTGCGGGATCGCGGTTTACCTCATCGATCACTGCAAGCACCTCTTCCTGCGCCGCATCCGCCGGCAGCACATATTTTTTATACGCGACGCCCAGCGTCTCGCAGCGCTTGGTCGCACCGCGCTCATAGGACAGGTCGTCCTCACGTTCTCCGACGCGGATGATCCCAAGCGTCGCTTCAATTCCTTTTTCCTTAAGCGCCGCCACATCCGCTTTGATCCGTTCGTTCAGCTGCGCATTGACTTCTTTTCCCAATAACTGTTTTGCCATCGTTCTGTCCTCTCTGCTCTATTTCAGACGCTCCATCACCTGTGCAAATACGGCTTCGGCACGCGCGCCATAGGTATCCATCATATCCTGCGCCTCTTTATTGTATTGCTCTGCCAGGGTGCGGTCCTCCATCGATTTGGTATTGATGAAAACATTCAAAGACGCCCCGTACAGCGCAGAACGACAGAAGGCTGCGCCGACACCGGCATCCGATAACGCGATCACGCTGCCCTTTTGCGCAAACTCTTCAATCAGTTCGATCGCATCACAGCACTTATGCATGATCTGCAGCGGTACGGCGCAGGCATCCTTAAGGACGATCGCCATCACCCGGGCACGCTCCGCCTTTTCCTCCTCCGTATCCTTCGGAAGACTGTATGCTTTCGATAACGGTTCAAATGCTTTGGCATCCTCTTCCACCAGTGTCAGCAGTTCCTTCTGCAGCGCATCTGCCTTTTCCTTCAGCGCGATGATATCTGCTTCCACATCCGCATATTTTTTCTTGCCGACCGTAAGGGACCCGACCATATTGCCGAGCGCACATCCGAGCGCACCCACCAGTGCGCTGGCTCCGCCGCCGCCCGGTACCGGTGCCTTGGTTGACAGGATCTGTGTAAATTCTTCGCAGCTCAGTTTCGTAAAGTCCATGTTCTTCTCCCTGTTTTTCATTTTGCAAAAACGCCTTTTATTATAGCACACTCTGTGGTGGCTGCCCACAGCGTTTCTCTCTTTATTGAAGAGTTTTGTCGATCACTACCTCTCCCGCAAAAGCCGCATCGTCGCGGATGATCTCCTGCACGCCGCCGACACGGATATGGCCGCTCAGCGGATTTTTGATGCTGATCATTTCACCGAGGATCGTCGCTTCGGTATCGGATCTTTCAAACGCCAGATCCGCCTCCTCCATACGGCAGTTGACCAGCTTCAGCCCCTTGCAGTAGCAAAGCGGCTGCGTGCCGATGATCGTACAGTTTTCAAATGTCACATTCTCGCAATACCAGGCCAGGTATTCCCCCTTCACGCGGCTGTTCTTTACCAGCACATTTTTGGCGTGCCAGAACGCATCCTTGGTGTCAAAGTCACAGTCCTCAAACACCGAATCCTCGATATACTGGAAGGAATACTTGCCTTTTAATGTTACGTGCTCAAAGCGCAGTTTCGAAGAACGCATCATAAAGTATTCCCCCTGCGCCGCACTGTTCTTCATCGCGATCCCCTGCACAGACCAGCCAAACTCCGGCGAGATAATGTCACTGTTTTCGATCGTTACATCTGCACATTCCCGCAGTGCTTTGATCCCATGCATACGGGTATACGTGATCCGGATCTGCTTCGAATACCAGAGTGCCGCACGGCACAGCTCGGTCATCTCGCTGCCCTCGATCGTCAGGTTCTCGTCGTGCCAGAAGGGATAACGCAGATTAAAAAAACTGTCCCGCACCGTAATGTTACGGCTTTCTTTCAAAGCACTCTCGCCATCCGCCGGCCCGTCAAAACGGCAGTTTACCACTTCTGCGCCGTCGCTGCCGTATAATGCCCGTTCTTCATCAAATGTCTGCCCGTTATATTGTTCCATCTTTTTCTTCTATAAATCCCTTTCTCTTATTCTTCCCCTTCGGTTTCCACGCGGTTTCTGCCGCTCTTCTTTGCCCGGTATAAGCGCTTGTCCGCACGGCTGATCGCCTCGCTGTATGCCTTATGATCTCCGCAGGCTACCAGTCCGCCGCTGAAGGTGGTGGTCAGATCTGCATCGATCTCCCAGTGAATCTCGCCGAAGCGTCTGCGGATCCGGTCCATCCGTTCCGCCGCCTGTTCCATACTGTCAGCTTTGACTACCAGCAGAAACTCCTCTCCGCCATACCTTGCTGCCAGTTCGCCTTCTCCGGAGCGGATCTCTTCGAGCATGATCTGTGCCAGACGGCGCAGGACCACATCTCCGAACACATGCCCGTAGGTATCGTTCACGTTCTTAAAATGATCGATGTCCGTCATGCAAAGATAGTGTTTTTCCGTAACGTCCATCTCCTCCAGAAAACGGAACATTTCCCGGCGGTTATAGAGCCCTGTAAGTTCGTCCCGCTTGGACAGTTCATCCAGTTTTGCCAGCAGTTCTTCTCTCTTCTCCCGCTCCTGCTGGTAGGCGTTCATCACCAGAGCCGCTGTCAGCACCACATACAGCCCGATCAGGATCAGAGAACTGGCCGCATCGATAAAACGCGACTCCGCGGAAAGTCTGGGGAGCAGTTCCTCATAGGCCGTTCCCCGGATCGTGAAGGTCAACAGATAAGAAGTACCGATGCACAGAAGATCCGTAACAAAAGAAATAGTCAGGCACACGATCCGATGCCGTCCTTTCAGGACCGGCACAATGGTAAAGATCCCGGCCAGCATATACAGGGGCATCCCGGAATCGATCCCGCCACAGGTAAAAAACGTGATGGGAATCACCACACAATTGAACGCATAACAGAGCAGATTACGCGCGATATTGATCTGCTTGCGTATATACGCCTCATAGACCACAAGCAGCAGCAATACGCCGCCGATCGCCGTACCGAGGTTTGCGATATAGGAAATATCTTCTATGAATGTAACAAGCTCGGAAACCGTAACGATCGCAAGTCCGACCATCACAACAACCGCAAAGAAACGGTCTTCCAGGGATTTCCGCTCATTGATTGCCTGCTCTAATCTGCTTACTTTTTTCACTCCTGCTCACCAAACTCCGGTGATAAACCAATATCATTCCGGATCCGTACCGCCTTCGCAGACCACGATATTCTTTCCGTGCTGCTTCCCGTAATACATCCGCTCATCTGCGATCTTTATGATCTCTTCCGCCTCTTTGTGCACCTCGCGGCGTTCCTCCACACCGATCGTAACGGTGGCCGGGATCCGCTTGTTGTAAAAGATCGTAGGGGAGGTTTCGATCGTCCTGCGCACATACTCCATCTTTTCCTTAGCTACCGCCATATCATAGTCCCGCATCAGGATGATCATCTCCTCACCACCCCAGCGGCAGATATCACAGCCGGTCATTTCCTTGCGAAGGATCGCCGCAATATGACGCAGCACTTCGTCGCCGGCATCGTGCCCATAGGAATCGTTGATCCGTTTGAAATTGTCAATGTCACAAAATGCCACGCAGAAATAATTGTTTTTGATCTCCATCTGCCGTTCCATGATCGGCAGAAATCCGCGGCGGTTCAGCAGCCCGGTCAGCGCATCTTCGTGCGCATCCGTGGACAGCTGCCGGTTTTCTTTCTCCAGCCCGGCCTTTTCCACTTCGCTGGAATAGATATAGATCATATTGTAGACGATCGTCGAAGCCATCATCACAAACGAGGAAAAAAGGATCAGTGCCAGACGTATACCCGGATGGATCTCGTAGATCGGCGGTACATCGATAAACATGATATAGAGCGCCGCAAAGATCGCAAAATTCAGTGCCAGCAGCAAAACGATGATCCACCGCTTCGCTCCCTGAAACAGAAAACAACCCAGATAAATGATGATCGGAACGATGGAAAAAAGGAAACAGTAGGTTCCGCACCGCAGTCCGAGAAAATACGTGGAAAGAACCGTATAGGTGCTGACTTCCACGCAGATACTGATATACACGGGCATCAGATTGCCCGATTTGCACAACAGGATACAGAACAGGTAGACAACAACGCTCAGGACATTGAACGCTACCAGAGGTGTCACCCCGGCTGCCATCATCATAAACAGCAGCACGACATGCACCACGCACATGACCGCTACCGTTACAAAATTGCTGTTATGGACCAGAAAATGCAGGATCTTATCGATGATGCCCCGTTCCTTCATCGTCCTATCGTACGCCCCCTTGGTTAAAAATACCCGCTGTCCCCGGGCCGTGCCGTACACCACCCGGAAACAATCTGATTATACCAAATTTCTTTCCGTCCCGCAATCCGCCTGCTTTACCCTACCAGGTGTCCGCTGTCTAAGCGGATGATGCGGCTGCCGTATTCCGCGGTATCCGGAGAATGGGTAACCTGCAGATAGGTGATCCCTTTCTCCCGGTTGATCCGCCGGAACAGTTCCATGATCTCTACCGTGGATTTGCTGTCCAGATTTCCGGTCGGCTCATCCGCAAGCAGGATCTCCGGTTCAGAAAGCACGGCTCTGGCGATGGAAACCCTCTGCTGCTGTCCGCCGGAAAGTTCCGCCGGCTTTTGTTTCCGCTTCGCCGTCAGTCCCGTGATCTCCAGGATCTCTTCGAGTTTTTCCTTATAATTCGGCACCATTTTTTTTGCCATCTTGATGGGCAGGAGAATGTTTTCCTCTACCGAAAGGTTCTGCACCAGGTTATAGAACTGAAATACAAATCCGATCTTTGCCAGACGCAGGGCCGACATCTCATGCTCCTTCATCCCCGTCATCTTCTGACCGTCTATGTAGATTGTCCCCTAGTAGTCGGTATCCAGTCCGCAGATCAGATACAGCAGCGTGGATTTTCCGCTGCCGGACGCCCCCATCAGGGAGGCAAATTCTGCGCGGCCGATCTCCAGAGATACATCATCCAGCACCTTGTTTAAGGCCTCTCCCTTGCCGAATGTTTTACTGACGTGCTCTACTTTTAATATTGCTTCCGTACTCATATCCAATCCTCCTGTTTCGACGATCTATTCGTATTTCATTTCGATTGCGGTGTTCATTTTCTTCAGGCTTCTGATGGGCGAAAGCGCCGTCAGCATAGTAACCACCCAGAGCAGAACCAGACACAACAGCATGGTGTCATAGCGCAGCGTAAGATTCAGTCCGATGTCTGCCAGCAGAAAGATCCGCGCCATCATTCTGGTCACCGGAAGGAGCACGATCATCGCAATGACGGTGGAGACGCCAAAGAGCATAATATTCTCGATCCAGATCATCTTGATGATATCCCGCTTGCCGCAGGCGCAGGCGTGCAGCATCGCATATTCTTTCTTACGGCCGGCAAAGCCGATAACCTGATTACCCGAGATGCCGATGAGTGTCAGGATCACGGCAATCAGGACCACACCGATGATCCCCAGGTTGGTCGTGCGCATATCCTTCTCCCGCTCCGCTTTCACCTCACTGTAGGTCTTGACTGTCTCGCCATGTGTCAGCGAAGCTTCCAGTTCCGTTTTGAGCCCCGCCGGATCCTGTGTGCTCACCAGTACGGTATTGACATAATCCGCAAACAGCTCTTTATACAACACCGGGGATACGATCACGGTACAGGGGATGTACAGTTCATACTGATCCGTGATCTGTGCGACACGCAGCTGCTTTGGCACCGGAAATATCCCCATATCATGGAATACCACTTCTACGGCATCCCCCACATTAACACCGGCTTTCAGAGCTGTCATCCGGTCTAAAATGATCTCATCGTCCGCAAGGGCTGTGGGCAGTTCGCCGAGGGCCGTATATCGTTTGCTGTCCGGAAGCATCCATACCACTGCGGATCGCTTCACGCCACCGACAGTAATATCCTCCATCTCATTGCAGATATATGTTACATCCTCCACGCCCGGCTGTTCTTCGAGATATTCGTATTTCGAGATCTTAAAAGGCGTCTCGGTAATGATCACATCCGTATCGTAAGGGATACTGTTCATGGATACGAGCAGTGAATAGGCACAGACATAGATCGACGCGGCTGCCGTGATCGCAGCCACAGCCAGGACTGCATTGCCGGAGTTCGGCTTTTTGGTGCCGGTCTCCCGCGCCGCCAGTTCTGCCACCGGCATGTTGGCCCGTGCAAAGATCTTCGCGAAACATCCGGTCACCTTTTGGACCAAAAACTCTACCACCATCGCCGCACCGAGGATCAGTAACAGAACCGATACGATGACAATCCAGTGGTTTTGCGCCAGGAATCCGCTCACCAGCCCGCATACGATCAGCACCACGCCTGCTGCCGTCTTGATCCCCGATACCTTGTATGCGCTGTCCCTGGTATCAAAGATGATATCGCGAATGGAAGTCTTTACCGCTTTCAGCACTTCTTTTAAGGGGATCAATACCTGGATGAGGACCGCAAGTACGATGATGACAAGGCATTTTACCACCGGGATCCCGCTGTTTCTTCCTATGGTGCTGCTGTCGGTCAGAAGCATAAAGATCATATTTCTGGTGCACAGATAGATCACCAGCGCGATAAGGCTTCCCACCAGACCGTAGATCACATTTTCGAACAACAATATAAAGGCAGTCTTTCGCATGGACATACCGATACTCCGCAGGGTACCGATGACAGACATACGCTCCGTGATGATCTTTTCCGTAAAGCTGATGGTCACAAAGATCACAAGTACAAATACCAGTACAAAGATCAGGTATAACATGGATCCAATGTTTTCCAGCAACTTTTGAAACGCATCATCCGCAGATAGTTTCAGACAGATCACGTTCGAATGCTCTTTCTCCATGAACTGTTCAAAATCCTTCATGTTTTCGGGCGCAACATCCGTATATCCTCCCTGCACCTTATCCGTACTTCTGAGGATCTTATACTCTTCAAAAGAGATGACCGCCGAGATCTCCGCCAAAAGCTTCGGTGTATCATAGATCTGCACAACCGTCAGCGGTACCTCATCGTTATCCAGGTTCAGCACCATGATCGTATCACCGATCTGATAACCGTATTTTTCACTGTACTTTTGGCTGATGGCGCACTCACCGATCCCGGGCTCGGTATCAAAATTCAAAAGCCGGAGCCTGCGGGCAAGTGCAAAATCCGTGAAGCTGGAGAAGTTCACCGTTTCCGTGATCTCATAGTTATACCGCCTCTGGGTGCGGATGACTTCCTTTTTGTTTACACCGGCACGGCCCACAAATTCCACCGGCGGGCCACCCGCGAACATCTCCTGCGTGAGTCCTTCACTGGCAAAACTCGTGAGCTGGTAGTCTACATCCCCCATTTTTTCCGTGAGCTCGCCATAGATACTTTCCTGCAGCACGCCCGAAAAATCAGCCGCCAGATATCCGGCAAGACATGCCACGGTCAGGCATAAGAGCAAAACGATCAGTCTGCCCGGCCTGGAAAAGATATTTTTTAACGTATATTTCAGCAGCATACCCTACCACCTCCGAATCCGCTCTTCCGGAGCAACATACATCTCATCGCCCTCTTTGACATCATAGACATCATAAAAGGCGTCAAAACATGCCACTACCGCATTCACCCGCACGATATCCGGGGAATGGCTGTCATACTCCAGCTGGTCTTTTGCATCGGTATCTGCCGACAGCGTTTTCCACAACTGCGCATAGCTTTCCAGCACCGTCTGTTGTTCCTCCGGTGTAGCGGCAATGGACAGCATACACTGCAGACCGCTGATATCGGCCAGGTTCTCCTCCAGGGTCTGTTTGCCGTTGACATGGGATCCCAGAACGGTAAAGCCGTTGTAATATGCGATCGTTTTGTCCTGGATCGCTTTGAAGGCCTCCACATCCGCGTCCGGCATGGCATCCGGCCGGTAGTTTCCCTTTGCATCGTATAGCACGCCATTACTGTCAAAACCGTGGGAGATCTCGTGTCCGATGATGGAACCGATGGCCCCCAGATTCCATGCTTCCTCCGCATTTTCATCAAATACCAGCGGATTTAAGATCGCTGCGGTAATGGTGATATCGTTACACTGCGGCCGGTAGCATGCGTTTACGGTAGAAGCGGGCATCACCTCAAAACCGCTGTCATTATCCGGCTTTCCGTAGGATGCGATCTCCTCCATGGCCTGCGCCCGGTCGATCATAAAGATTGCCTGAAACAGCGTCGTATCCGAGATCTGTTCGAATACCGGATCCACATCGCAGCGGCTGCCGCTCCAACCGATGTTAAACTCCATATGGTCGAGCTTATCCGTAAGAAAGGCCTTGCCGTCTGCCGAGAGCCAGTCAGCTTCCCCGATCAGTTCATAGTATTCCCCGCGGATATCATCACACATCTGTTGAATGGCACGCTGCTTCTCCTCCGTGAAATAGGCTTCCGCATAAAGATCCGCCAGCTGCTCCCGCAGGCAGCCGTTTACGATGCCATAGATCATATCCTCCCGGGAAAACGTCGCTCCCGGGTCTGTCGTCTTGTATTTATCCGGAAACATAGAAGAATGGGTCGAAAGAAATTTCAGAAATGTGATATCTTCCCAGACCTGCAGATGGGCATCATCCATCAACGCATCGATAGCGGAAAGCTGCTCCGGATCGCATATCATCACCCGCTCCGGGAGAATGCCTTCCAGACCGTAAGTACTGATCAGCTGCTCATAGGAAAAATGGCTTAACCGTGCACTGCACTCTTCCCTGCTTAAGATATTGTAATATTCATACTCCGCTTTATCTCCGTTGATGATCCCGAAATCGGTGGATCCGGCAACTTCAAAAAGTGCCAGTAAGATATTGTTGGCGCGTTCTTTGGCTTCCTCCGAGCCGATCCCGAGAAATTTCAATTTCCCTGCCAGCTCATCCCGCACACGGACCGCCTTCACCTGGCTTTCCCGGATCTCTTCCAGATCCGCGACCGCAGTAAAACGAAACGAGAGCACCGTCTCCTCCGTATTATAGATATTGAGGGTATTTCCCGACTCATAGAAAGGCATCAGCCCATAGTCCATCCGAAGGGCGTGCCACATCTCGAACAGCTCGTCCACACTGCCCGGCGCATAGATCCGTTCAACGATGGCATCCGCAAATGCCGTATCCGCCGCATCATCATCCCGCGCTCCGCTCAGTTTGTCGCTCACCAGCCAATACATATCATGGATTGCCTGTTCATGGCTGCCCTTCGGAAACGCCTCGCTGCTGTTTGCGATGGATTCCATGATCTCCTGCAGCTGTTCCTTCGTCTCCTCCGCCACAATATCCAGTGTTCCGATGGATGAAGCCCCCGGCTTGATGCTCATCTGCATCAGATCGTTCGCATTGATATATCCGTAATAATCGTTGGCCGGCGTAAGACTTTCTATGTAATGCGCATCATCCGCATCCTGCTGCGTTGCAGCCCCCTGCCCCTCCGGTACCCCCGTCGTATCCCCGCATCCTGCGAGCAGACTGCACGCAAGGGATGCCGCAGCGATCCTGTAAAGTTTCCCCATAAAAACCTCCTGTTTCCCCCTATTTCGGATCTGCAATTATGCTCATTTTATCAAAAGTACAATGACTTGTCATTAAGATTGCGTTCTGCCTGCAACGCTATTCGTATATAAAAACGGGACTGTCGCACTAAAGGTGGTGTGACAACCCCGTTTCTATGTTTAACCGGCTTCCTCCGTCTTTTTTACGCGGATCCCGACAAAAGAAGTTACCCTGACCGAATCCTGTACCTTAACAAAACCGATAACAATAACGGTATCGCCGGCCTTTGCATCGATGATAGACGGAATCTGCCGCCCATCTACGATGGTGCTGCCGCGCAAGAACTGTGTTACGTGAACATCCTGCTGAACCGTCCCATAACGATAAACAAAACTATCGCAACGAATATCATCTATTGTTCTTTTGTTTATCAGAAACCCGCCAAACCGTTTGTATAAAGTCTGAATGATTTTCTCTTTTATGTCGGAAGCGAGCGTTTCACCTTCCTCCCATGTAAACGAATCGCAGATCATACCATTTTCCCCTTTCATTACACCACTATTTATTTGAATCATCCATCAGCATATCTTTCCCGGCAGCAAATGTCAACGACTGTAGCCGAAAATCATCATACAGCAAACGACTTTTATAATTTCCTATAAAGCCAAAAACAGGGAGCCCTTTACGGACTCCCTGCATCATCAAGAATCTTTGGTATTCTCAATTATTTCTTCTTGCTTGCGATAGCTGCCTGTGCTGCTATCCCAGTAAGAAGGGAAATCGTCTGTAATAATAGAAGCATTCTTATCGGCATCAACGCCGGTAACTATAGTCGCTTTATCATTAAAGATCTTCAATTTCCATTCAAACCTATCTTTGTACACCCTTATCTCATCAACCAAAGAAGCTATAATACCATCGGGTATATGATACGTGTTAAAATTCAGGC
>JAEEGL015408172.1_pt1 | contig 10783 bp, 8 predicted proteins | sample 9134231 | NCBI WGS metagenome assembly JAEEGL01 (sample SAMN16246548, study PRJNA631951) | gut metagenome | biome: gut microbiome; feature: rumen; material: fiber-attached | host: Bos | place: Iran: Karaj | collected 2018-10
GCCAATAGCTCAGTTGGTCAGAGCATCCGGCTCATAACCGGACGGTCCGGGGTTCGAGTCCCTGTTGGCCCACCATGCGCGTCTCTCTTGAGACGCGTTTTTTATATTAATTGTGAAAGGCAATCTACATGAATAAAGCTGATACTTCCTCATACAGAAGATTTCTGGCATATATCGAGAATACTCCATGTGGGGAGGTATATCCTCGTTCGATAGCTGAAATGAAGCAGTATGGAGACATTTTTACTGTTGATGATACTTTGCTTTTTTGGCACTACAGCGGTTTTGCATTTATTTACGGAAAATGCAGTGATGTTTTCTTTGGAGATTTATATAGAGACTTTTTGAGCCCCGGAATAAATTTATCCCGACGATTTGTTGTGTTTACGGCAGATTCCAGTATAGAGAAATTCTTCCGTACTAAGAGTGGCCTTGTGTTTAATAAGCGCTTCAATTTTGACTTTCAAAAGGAATTTAACGTCACTTCAACGACAATGCCGGCTGAATTTTCAATACGTCGATTTGATGCTGAACTCTTTGATTCTGTACCCGGAAGAATAACTCCTCGTTTTTCATGGAGAAATTCCGATGAATTTATGAAGAACGGATTTGGTTTTTGCATACTTCATAACGGTATACCAGCATCATGGGCGTTCTCTGCTGCTGTTAGCGATGATGAAGTTGACATTGGCGTTGAGACTGCACCTGATTATCGCCATATGGGACTTGCATCTATTGCTGCTAATCAGATGATACGTTGCTGTTTTGAAGAGCATAAACGTCCGGTATGGTCTTGTGATAAAGGAAATTCAGCATCTCGGAAACTTGCTGAGAAGCTTGGATTTGTACGTGTTTCAGAATACACAACAATAAAAAAGCAGACTGTTTGACAGTCTGCTTTTGTCTTATTCGGAGAGAAATCCTTTCAGCTCTGCGAGTCTTTCCCGTGCTGCATTTCTGCCTATGCGGTAGGCTTCGAGCATGACCTCGGGGTCGTGTGTTACGTGTCCTATAGGGAGCTTTTCTGGCGGAGCGATAACGAACGCTCTGCCCTCGGCTTCAGACTTGCGAACGTATTTCAGCTCCTCGTTATACATTTTCGGACGGCGCTGATACGCTTTTATGAGCTCCGGATACTTCTTGTAGAAAATTTTAACGAGTTTTTCGCTCTTGCTTGGAGTTTTCACAAAATCGCGCGGCTGAGTTACTATAACGACGTTTTTATCGTAGCCGGCAGACTCCATGAAACGAAGCGGTATCGAGTCGGCTATGCCGCCGTCGAGAAATTTTCGCCCTTCGATATTGACTATACGGGCTGCAAGAGGCATTGACGCGGAAGCTCTTATCCAGTCGAGCGTATCGCCGGTTGCGATACGGCAGTTGTGATAGACTGCCTTTCCGGTCGTGATATCGGTAGCGACAACGTAGAACGTCATGGGGTTTTTCTCGAACACTTCATTTGCGAATGGGTCGAGCTTTTCGGGAATTGTGTGGTAGCAGAATTCAGCTCCGAACATATCTCCCGTTGTTATGAGCGAGCGGTAGCTGCAATAGCGTTTTTCCTTGCAGAATCGCAGATTATAGCGGATAGCGCGTCCGCTCTGTTTTGATTTATAGTTACAGCCAAAGCAAGCGCCGGCGGAAACTCCGACTGAGCCATCGAAGGTTATGTTGTTCTCCATGAGAACGTCGATAACTCCGCAGGTGAAGATGCCGCGCATAGCTCCGCCTTCCATAACAAGACCGTATTTCATCGGTGAAAAATCCTCCTAAGTTTAACTGCTTAATATTATAACATATAATAGTTAGAATTGCAACAGGCACGGAGAAAAATATCAGATTTTAGTCTATCTGTTCTTTTCTTTGCGCCATTTTTGTGCTTTTATCAGGATATCATTGATGAAGGAGCTTTTCATATCCGTGTATTTTATCCTGTCGTTCGGGTATTGCTGTGCAAGCTTCTGTTTCAGCTCTGAATAGGCTTGTGCGTCGGCTTTATGGCAGTTGAGGTAATCTCTCATGTTTATATAATTGTTCCATTCTGCTGAGCCGCAGATGACCGCGTGGATATGGTGAGTTCTCACTTCATTATCGCCGCAGATATATAGATATTGCGAGGGGATATCTTGTCCGCGGAAGATGAATCCATTCTTGCCGAGTATATCGTTATGAGAAAGGATATCATCAAAGTCAGCTACTCCGATGACGATGTCGATTATAGGCTTTGCGGATATGCCCTTTATGGCTGTGCTGCCTATATGCTGAGCGTCGATAATTACATCGGGGAGCAGCTCTCTCAGCTTTGCTATTGTCTGCATCGCAGTTCTTTCCCATTCTGTATTATGCGGCTCGAGAGCCACTGTACCGCGGCGAAGTCCGAGTTTCATGATTACCTCCTGCATATTGATGGTATTAACATTATATCGCATACGGAGCACTGTGTCAACAGAAAAACGGCGGCTGAATCAGCCGCCGTATAAATGCTTATTTTTTGTCTTTATTATCGTATTTGAGCTTGATTATCTTGTATATGAATATCAGTACAGAGATGCCCATAACAACTGATGCAAAAGCGATGATAGAAACGATTACGATAGCAACAGGGAATCCGCTGCTTTTCTTATCGTCTGAGCTGTTTGACTTGTTCTTCTTTGTTGATTTTGCAGTTGTTGCCTTTGTGGTCTTTGTTGTATCCTCGGTATCAGGCTTTATCTCTTCGTCGTCAGAGCCGCCGTTGTTGGAAAGTCCTGCAGAGCGTCCTGTCTCGCCGATGATGATGCCGCCGTTTTCTTCTGCGAGGAAGCCGGCAGTCCATGCGAGTGATGCGTTCCAGTTGATAGTACACTCGTTTACAGACCATGCTTCAATGTGGTCGAGGTAGCACTTCTGCGGAGGTATCTTTCCCTTTTTCCAGCCGCTTCCCTGCACCCACGGGTCCTGCATACCGGAGTTAGGACCGCCGCACAAAACTCCGCACGGAGCCTTCGGGAAGGTATCGTCTATGAGCCATGACCAGTAACGGTGATGCGGGTACTCAATAGCGTGAGTGCCGTAGCCGGTGACGTAGGAGTAGTCCATGGCGTTTCTGCCGAGGAGGTAATCCATACCGCCGATAACACCGTCCATGTACTTTTCGTCGCTGCTGAGGAGGTACGCGAACGCCATAACAACAGAGTTGTCGGCAACGAATGAGTTGCTGCCCCAGATGTATCCCTCGTCGGAATCGTTATACGCGAGCTGGCTTGTGCCGTAGGGGAGACCGTAGCCCTGACCGTCCTCAATACTGAGGTAATCGTCAGCGGCAGAGCAGATGTTCTTGCTTATGGCTTCGGCGTCCTTTTTCTCGAAAGCGTCTGAGTTGAGCGCTGCGCTGAGAGTGCCGAGACCTGAGGTGTTTCCCCAGTCGAAGCTGCCGACAGTGTCAACGCTTTCGCCGCCGCCGAGAGAGGTCGGCATTTTGAGGAAGAAGTCGGATTTCGCTGCGTCGGTGTAGTATTTCTTATCTCCGGTCGTGATGAAGAGCTCGGTAGCTGCCCAGCAGAATTCATCGTCAACGTCGGTATCGCCGTAAGCGCCTCCTCCTATGGATTCGTCAAGCGGAGCGAACATATCGGGGTGCTTCTTTGCGGCAGCATAGCACTTTTCAGCCGCTTCGAGGCATTTATCCGCGAACTTGTCGTCTATGCCCTTCCAGAGACGTGCAGACTGAGCTGCACAAGCCGCAAGATTCAATGTCGCCGCAGTCGTCGGAGGCTTGACGATACGCTTCATATCGTCGTCAGCCGGAGCGATTCCGAGGGCAGTCCACTTCTCGTCGTGAGCCTTATGATATGCCATATCCTTGTAATCGCCGCTGTCGACTATCATGCTGAACATCCAGTCCATTTCCCAGCGAGCCTCGTCGAGGAGGTCGGGGTAGCCGTTGGTATTCTCGGGGAGGTTCATGGTGCCGTCGGCGTATTTGTCCTCGAAGCCGTACTTTACAGCTGTCTCGTACTGGTCCTGAAGCATCCAGAGCGAGAAGCCGCCGTTTACTACGTATTTGCCGTGGTCACCAGCATCGTACCAGCCGCCCGTGACGTCTATAGTCCCGCTCGAGCCGGAGTAGCCCCATGTCTGCTCTATCTCAGCCATATCCTTCGGGTGACCTGCCGCACGCGCAAGAGCGTTCGCGTCGCCTGATGTGATGAGCGAGGACTCTATCTCAATGCCGCTTCTGTTCTGATAGAAGTAGTTGAGCGAATCGTAAAGCATACTTGAATAAACATCGCTTCCGCCGATAGTGATATCGCGGCTTACAGCGCCGTTGTCGGCTTCGAGATGGAAGGTTCCCTCCTCGTTGAAGTCGGAGAAATCGAGGATATGTACATCGTCGTCGGAGTCCTTATCGTGTCCGAAGGGAGTGCTCGTGCCGGAGTAGACACTCTTGCCGCTCTCGTCGATTATCTCGAAGCTTACGCCTTTCTTGCCGTCGCAGAGCATTGTTGCACGCTTTGCTCTGTCGGGGAAGTATCCGACCTGATTTGTGAGTATCTCCGCGCGCTCCCACTCGGCGGGAGCCTTGTAGTCGTTTTCGTCGCTTGTGAGGTCGATGAGCGACATATTGTCAAAGGTTATCTCTGTACCAGCGGGGAAGCAGCCTCCGGGAGTGTACTGACCGTCGCCGCCGAGGTGGAATGCCCATTCTGCAACGTCGAGGGACTGTGAGGGAGTGAATGTTACCTCGACTTTTTTTGTCTCGTTAGCGTTTATCTGTATCGGGTCCCAAGTGTTGTTGAAGTCGCCGTCGCCGGTGGACATATTGTGCCATATCTCGACATCTCCGTCGAGATTGCCTATCTTGGTGTAGTATTTGCCGCTCTTGGAAGCTGTTATCTCGTAGCTTGCCTTGTACTGATGACCGGAAACTATTTTCAGTCCGCGGTGACGGAACTGGCAGTCCCAGCGGTCCTCGCCGCCCTGCGAAGCTCCGCCTGGATTTACTATGGTTATCTTGTAAACTCCGTTGTCGATCTCGAAATCCATTTCGCCGGGAGCAGATTCGCAGATATGCCACGGAAGTCCCGCGCCCTTGTCGAAATCTGTCTGACCGAGCTGCTGACCTGCGTCAGCCATAAGCGGACATATCGCCGGAGCTGCACTGCCTACTGCGAGAACTGCCGCGATAAATCCGGAAACTGCTTTGCCTATAAGCCTGTTTCTCATGTTTTATACCTCCATACTGCCGCATTTTATATGTATACACAGCGGCACAAAATACACTACTACTTTAATACATTTCCTGAAAAAAGTAAATATCAAAACAGAAAAGTTTACATTTTCTAAATACAAAACGACAAATATGCGCTAAATCGCAGGTTTTATGGAAAAAATTTGTGCAGTTTTAGTGCGGCATATCTGCATACTTGTACCTCTTCGCGAATAAGATTCAGTAAAGCATTTTTTCAAGGAGGTCAACACATGGAATTCAAACTTAACAGAGAAACTGTTCCCGCGGCGGAGCTCGTCTACAGCGGGGTTCAGGAGCAGGGAGTAGAGCTCGATTATATACTCCCGGACCACTATCCCGATATTTTCAGACTTGTCCGCTGTGAGATACGTCCGGCGGTGACGGGGTATACGCTCAGCGGCGACAAGCTCTCATACGAGCTGAAATGCGACGTCTCGCTCCTTTACTCCGGTGAGGAGGGCTCGGAGCTCCAGTGCGTAATGCAGTCGCAGACCTTTTCCAAGACTGTAGATATCGGCAGGAACGCTGAATCGCCCGAGATAACTCTCGTTGCGAAATCGGGACACGTAAACTACCGCGCTGTGAATCAGCGCCGTCTCGACGTAAGGGGAGCCGTATCCGTTAAGATAAGCGTTTCCGGAGAGAAACAGCAGGAGGTCGTAAGCGACGCCTCCGGCATGAATATACAGCTCAGGCGGGTCCCTGTAAAGTTTGCGGCAGGCAGGCTCACAGGTGAAAAGACCGTTCAGCTCTCGGAGGAGACAGAGCTCAGCGCCTCACAGCCGGCAGTGAAGTCGGTCATCAGTGTTAGATGCAACGTCAGCGAGTGCGAGAAGAAGCTCATATCCGGCAAGCTCCTTGCCAAAGGTGATATCAGGGCGGAGGTGCTCTATTCCTGTGAAAAGGGCGGGAGCGGAGCTCTTGAGGCGATGTCGTTCACAGTTCCGTTCAGTCAGATACTCGATATTGAGGGCATCGACGAATCCTACGAGTGCATCGTAAGCGCGGAGGTGTTAAGCTGTGATATATCTCCTGCCGCCGATAAGAACGGCGAATACCGCATTCTCAGATGCGAACCGGAGCTCCGCATTTCGTGCCGCGCCGTAAAGACCACTGACGCTGTCATCGTTGCAGACGCTTATTCGACGGTCTATCCCTGCGAGGTCGAATACTCAGCGATACGTGCCGAGCAGCTTCCCGCCGTCTATGCCGAGAGCTTCCGCCATACGGCGAAGCTTGCCGAGGGCGAGAACGTTCCTGCGGAGATATACTCCGTGTGGGGCAGTCCGAAAAATATCAATATCCGTGCCGGAGAGGACGGAAAATCGGTAGTCATAACCGGTATGCTCACATATTCCATGGCGGCGAAGGACAGCTCCGGAGCAATGATAATGCCCGACAGGGACGAGGCTTTCGAGGAGACCATTGCTATCGGCGACGACATAACAAATGCGGCGCTCAGTGCTGAGATAGCCGAGCCGACTGTATCGTATAATCTCTCGCCGGAGGGAACTCTTACCGCGAAAGCGGATATCCCCGTGAGAATAAGTGCTGAGAGCGCGTCGGCAGTACGGGCAGTTACTGATATAACAGTCGATGATACGGTCAGAAAGCAGCGCGACGGCGACTACGCGATAAAGCTCTATTTCGGAGTTGAGAATGAGGACGTATGGGATATCGCCAAGCGTTACAGTACTGATGCCTCCGCTATCATGGAGGAGAACGACCTCGCCTCCGATAAGCTCGAAAACGGCGGAATGCTGATGATACCGATAAAAGAATAAGAGAAGGAGTATAACATGGCTAAAGACATATACAAAAGCATTGCCGAGCGTACCGGCGGTGATATCTACATCGGAGTCGTAGGACCGGTCAGAACAGGCAAGTCAACCTTTATCAAGCGCTTCATGGAGTCGCTTGTTATCCCTAACATCAAAAGCGAATTCATGCGTGAACGCGCTCTTGACGAGCTCCCGCAGTCCGCGGCGGGCAGGACTATCATGACGACCGAGCCCAAGTTCATACCCGAGGAGGCGGTCGAGGTCAGCCTCGGCGACGGAGCGACCTTCAACGTCCGGCTGATAGACTGCGTAGGCTACATCGTCCCGAGCTCTGTCGGATACATCGAGGACGACCAGCCGCGTATGGTGATGACCTCATGGTTTGACGAGGAGATACCCTTTAATATGGCGGCAGAGATAGGCACACAGAAGGTCATAACCGACCACTCGACCATAGGTCTCGTTGTGACGACTGACGGCTCGATATCGGATATCCCGCGCAGTGAATACGAGGAGTGCGAGGAGCGCGTTATCGGCGAATTAAAGGCTCTCGGCAAGCCGTTTGTGGTCATCATGAACACTGTCGAGCCCTCTTCTGCGGAGGCGAAAGCGCTCGCGGCGGAGCTCTCTGAGAAATACGATGCCAGGGTAATACCGGTCAACTGTCTTACTCTCGACGAGGACGACATACGCGGCATAATCAGTGAACTTCTGTATTCGTTCCCTGTACGCGAGATAAATATCCGAACTGCCCGCTGGATAAACACTCTTGAAAAGGGACACTGGCTGAGGACTGAGATACTCGACTGTATCCGCAGAGCGGCAGGAGATGTGAAGCTCGTGCGTGAGGCTGTGGAGTCTGCGGCGGCTATGTCTGATTGTCCGCATATAGTGAGCGCCTCCGCGACTGCGATAGACCTCGGAAAGGGCTCGGTAACAATCACTGCGGAGCTCGACAGCAGTCTGTTCTACAAGATACTCGGCGAGGCGACAGGCATCGATATCTCAAGCGAGAGCGACCTCATGCCGCTTCTCATGGAGCTTAACGACATCAAGAAAAAGTACGACCGCATCGCTCCGGCACTTGAGGAGGTTGAGGCTACCGGCTATGGTATCGTCATGCCTGAGCTTGAAGAGCTCTCGCTCGAGGAGCCGAAAATGATACGTCAGGGAGGGAAATACGGCGTAAAGCTGAAAGCCTCCGCGCCGTCGATACATATGATGAAGGCAAACATCAACACGACGGTCTCGCCTATTGTCGGCACGGAAAGGCAGTCGCAGGAGCTTGTCATGTACCTGCTTGACGGCTTCGACGAAGACCCGACAAAGATATGGGAGAGCAATATTTTTGGCAAGTCGCTGCACGAGCTCGTGAACGAGGGACTGCACAGCAAGCTGAGCAAAATGCCGGTAGAGGCGCGCATGAAGCTTCAGGAGACGCTCGAACGCGTGATAAACGACGGCTGCTCGGGACTTATCTGCTTCATTCTGTAACTCAAAAACAGCCTTATCTCCGCGGGGGATAGGGCTGTTTTGTATGAATTGCGAATTGACTTTGCGTGAGGTATCTGTTATAATGAAAGCATTCATTATGAATGCTCTGAACGCCCTTGCAGATACGCAAATCAGGAATTGGCTCCCTGCGATCGGGCGATCATACGATAATGTATATTTTACTTGTAAAGGAGAATCGGCATGAAAAAGTTTTTAGTTGTTGTCGATATGCAGAAGGACTTCGTTGACGGTGCTCTCGGAAGCCGCGAAGCTGTGGCGATAGTTCCCGCGGCGGCTGAGAAGATAAGGTCGTTCGACGGCGATATCTTTGCTACCTTTGACACTCATTTTGAGAATTACATGGATACGGCTGAGGGCAGAAAGCTTCCGGTGCCTCACTGCATAAAGGATACCGAGGGCTGGAAGCTCAATAAGGACATTGCAGAAGCTCTTAACGGAAAAAAGTTCACTCCTGTTGAAAAGTATACTTTCGGCTCGGTCGAGCTTCCGGAGCTCATTATCAGGGAGGCTGCCGGAGACGACTTCAGCATCGAGCTCATAGGTCTCTGCACTGATATATGCGTCGTGAGCAATGCTCTGCTGCTGAAAGCGAGCTTCCCCGAGGCAGCGATAGCCGTTGACGAGAAATGCTGCGCCGGAGTTACTCCGGAGAAGCACGCTGCCGCTATCGAGACCATGAGAAGCTGCCAGATAGACATTCTATAAGGAGAAACATTATGAAACTTGAACCTATCGTTATTTCACTCCTCGATACCGACCTCTACAAATTCAACATGGATCAGGTCATCTTCCATAAGCATACCGACCTGTGCGGACAGTATTTCTTCAAGTGCCGCAATAAGGACATTGTATTCACTCCTGAAATGGTGCAGGAGATTAACGACCAGATAGACCACCTCTGTACGCTGACTTTCAAAAAGGACGAGCTCGATTATCTGCGCTCTATCCGCTTTATCAAGGACGACTACGTGGAGTTTCTCCGCCTGTGGAGACCTATCCGCGACTATGTAACAGTCAGGCTCGATGATAACGGAGAGCTCTTTATCGAGGTCAGCGGACCGCTCTTCTCGGCGATGCAGTTCGAGATATACCTGCTTGAGATAGTCAACGAGGTATACTTCCGCATGAAGTACGATTACGAGAAGCTCCGCAAGTCCGCCGAGGAGCGCCTTGACGCGAAGATAAAGGCTATGAACGACGGCACGTATACTTTCAGATTTGCGGAGTTCGGCTGCCGCAGAAGGCTCTCACGCGAGTGGGAGGACGTTGTTGTGAAGCGCTTCGTTACCGAGACTAAAAACTGCGTCGGAACCTCTAACGTTTACCTCGCGATGAAGTACAATGTTACTCCTATCGGAACATATGCGCATGAGTTCGTGCAGATGTATCAGGGAATAGATTCTATCCCGCTCGCGTATACCAATCACTACGCGATGGAGGACTGGTACAACGAGTATCAGGGCGATAACGGAACTACTCTCACGGATACAGTCACAACAGACCTTTTCCTGCTCGATTTCAACCGCTCAATGGTGAATAACTATACCGGAGTGCGTCACGACAGCGGAGACCCGTATGCATGGGGCGAGAAGATGATAGCTCACTACAAAAAGTACGGAGTTGACCCGAAAACAAAGCTCCTGCTGTTCAGCGACAGCCTTGATTTTGACCGCGCTCAGAAGCTTTACGACTACTTCTGCGACAAGACAAAGGTCTCGTTCGGCATAGGAACGTTCTGCTCTAATGATACAGAGGAAAAGGCTCTGAATATCGTTATCAAGCTCCAGTACGTGAACGGCAGACCTGTTGCAAAGCTCTCGGACGATATCGGCAAGGCTATGTGCCGCGACGATGAATATCTCGGCTATCTCAAACGCTCCGTAGAGTTCAGACTCAAGAGAGAGGGCTGAGCATAAATAAAGAATTATCGCGCAGTCGGTAATTTTTTATTGCTAATTTTGAAAACATATGCTATAAGCGCGGTGTCCGCGCTGCCAGCCTCGCGCCGAAGAATTGTGCACCGCAGCATTTTCTCCGCGCCTGTTGCAATTATGTAAATTATATGTTATAATTAATGTGAATTCAATAACCGCCGTCAGGCGGTTATTGCCCCGAACATCGTTCGGGGAGCGCAAATTCTTAATATATAAAAGGGAATTTGCGCAGCACATTTCTTTATGTCAAGCTCATTTTGCCCTAAAGGGCAAAACAAAGTGCAAGAAAAATCATAAAAGCTATTATTTTTCTTGCACTTTGA
>JAEEGL016094004.1_pt1 | contig 10783 bp, 8 predicted proteins | sample 9134231 | NCBI WGS metagenome assembly JAEEGL01 (sample SAMN16246548, study PRJNA631951) | gut metagenome | biome: gut microbiome; feature: rumen; material: fiber-attached | host: Bos | place: Iran: Karaj | collected 2018-10
ACCGGAAGACCGATCTCCGTCATCTCAGCAAGGTTTGCGCCCTTACCACCCAGTAAGTTACGCATGGTCATGTTACCTTCTTTGAAGGTATAAACCCACTTGTTTGCCATTTCTGTGTTTCCTCCTATGAAAAATGAAATAATGTCTGTCGGACGATTCTTATCCGTCCGAATGTATCCACCCGTTTTTGAGCGCACAGAGATATAATATCATAAAATTTTAATTTTTCAACTATATTTTATAAAAATTCGTTAGAATATCCGTCGGCCGCGGGCATACATGACACCCGGTAGTCCGGCACGACCACATACATCATTCTGTCAGCCTCCCTATCTCTTCCTCCGTCAGTCTCTTAAACTGTCCGGGTTTTAAGCGTTCGTCCAATGAAAGCTCTCCCATGGACAGACGCTTTAAGTATGTGACTTCCGCTCCGCAGGCGGAAAACATACGTTTTACCTGATGAAACTTGCCTTCCGTTACCGTGACTTCAACTGTTGAGCCCTCCGCCCCGGAAGACAGTATCTTAAGTCCCGCAGGCTGCGACGTGAAGTCACCCAGATCGATACCTTCCTCAAAGCGCTTAATCGTCGTCTCGTCCACGATCGAGTCAACTTCGGCGTAATAGACCTTGTCGACGTGGTGTTTTGGCGATAACAGCTTATGGGAAAGATCACCGTCATTGGTGATGAGCAACAACCCCTCCGTATCTATGTCAAGGCGCCCCACCGGGAAAAGGTCGCGGCGAATCGGTGGCGGATCAGCTTCGTTCAGGTTGTCCGGATTTTCGTTATCCTCCGTCACAAAGCCCTCTCCGGAATATATTATGTCCATGACGGTCTTTTGCCTGTTGTCGTCGGTTGCCGTTATGACACCCGCCGGCTTGTACAGCATGAGATATGTTTTTTCCTCATAGCCTATGGCTTTTCCGTCAAAAAAGACAGGATCCGTGTTTTTTATCTGCATTCCCGCATCTTTTGCGGGAACACCTCCAACACAGACCCTGCCGGCCTTTATGTATTTCTTTATTTCGCTGCGGGAACCAACGCCCATATCGCAAAGGTATTTGTCTAAACGCATGGGATGTACCCCCTTGTATTGTCCGCAGACGCAGGACTTACTGCGCCTGTTCGGACGGGTTGACGGCGTATTTTTCCACGAGATCGTCCACAGGATCGAAGCTCTTGGAAATGTCATCCGTCTTAAGCTCGTAATGAATGCCCTTGCTGTTTAAGAAGTTGTAGGCATGCATGAAAGTTATGTCGTCAAAATCCGTGAAAAACTTCTGATTGGCCAGGCGGATGCGATTTGCCATGCTCATGGGGCCAAGCGCATCCAGATAAGCAAAGATCTGGTCAAAAGCATATATAACGATCCTCTCCTGCTGATACAGGTCGGAAGTGATATCCTGCACATGAAAAGCATAGATATATGTGCGCAGCCATCCGAGGGGACCATTGATCCACTGGTGAACCGTGACGTACTTTTTGTTCATGTCCACGACTTCTTTGTGCCATGCAGCCGAAAAATACGATGCGTTCACTATATTGTCGATCTGCTCGTCCGTAAGATAAAGATCGTATTTCTCATTGAAAGCAGCCACGATCTTGCGACGCTTTTTCGGTGACGAGGGAAGGCGCATATCACCTTTGTTGAAGGCCGCATCACCCTGTGAGGTGTTGCGGTACTGATCGGCGTTGGTTGAATATCCCCTGTTGTTGGCAGCCTGTGCGTTACCCCTGTTGTAGTTGGCGTAAACATCACGCTGAGTGCCCCCCGCATTCTGCCCCGCCGCTCCGCCGTTTTTGCTTAGGATCTCAAGCTCGCGCTCAAGTTTCTGTTTGTCGGTGGGATTTTCGGCATAGCCGTATGTTTTATTATCCTTGGAATAAGGATTTTTGTTGGTCTCACTGGGTTTGTAATCAAAAGCTCCGAACAGTCCGTCCAGAAACTCGTCGATGGGCGTAGTCTTCTTTTTTCTGTAACCCGCACTCTGAGCCTTTTCGCTCCATGAATCTTCCGTGTAGTCCGAATTGCGCTTTTTCTCGTTCTGCCTGTTGACCAGGTATATGATCAGGAAAATAAAGGCAATAGGGAAAAGATAGGGTGCGAGCAAAGCCGCAACAGCAGCTATCAGTATCATGCCGGCGACGGAAATCTTAAAGAAATCGCTTTTTCTCCGGTCTCTCCGCCGTCCGGCAACAGATGAAATTACTATGAGTGCTATAATAAGACCGATCATATCTTACCATTCAAATTTCTTTTCAAAATATGCCTCAAGCTCATCGATGGCGATGCGCTCCTGCTCCATGGTATCTCTGTCTCTGACTGTTACACAGCCGTCTGTCTCTGAATCGAAATCGTATGTTACGCAGAACGGAGTTCCGATCTCATCCAGACGACGGTATCTCTTACCGATGTTTCCGCGGTCGTCGAACTCACAGTTGTATTTCTTGCAGAGATTGGTGTAGATCTTCTCGGCTCCCTCGTTGAGCTTCTTTGAAAGCGGCAGCACACCGATCTTGACCGGTGCCAGTGCCGGATGGAAATGAAGCACTGTACGGATATCCGGGTTTTCCTCGGTACCAATGTTTTCCTCGTCGTATGCGGCACACAGGAATGCGAGAACGCATCTGTCTGCGCCGAGTGAAGGCTCGATAACGTAAGGAATGTATTTCTCATTGATCTCGTCGTCAAAGTATGTAAGATCCTGACCGCTGGTCTCCTGATGACGGCCGAGGTCGTAATCTGTTCTGTCTGCGATGCCCCAAAGCTCACCCCATCCGAAGGGGAACAGGAACTCGAAATCGGTAGTTGCCTTTGAGTAGAAAGCAAGCTCTGCCGGATCGTGATCTCTGAGACGGAGTTCTTCTTCTTTCATGCCGAGAGACAAGAGCCAGTCTCTGCAGTAGCTTCTCCAATAGTCGAACCACTCAAGGTCGGTGCCGGGCTTGCAGAAGAACTCAAGCTCCATCTGCTCGAACTCTCGTGTACGGAAAGTGAAGTTTCCGGGTGTGATCTCGTTACGGAAGCTCTTTCCTACCTGGCAGATACCGAAAGGAACCTTCTTGCGGCTGGTTCTCTGAACATTCTTGAAGTTAACGAAAATACCCTGGGCTGTCTCGGGACGAAGGTAAACAGTGCTCTTTGCATCCTCGGTAACGCCCTGGAATGTCTTGAACATAAGGTTGAACTGTCTGATGTCAGTGAAGTTATGTTTTCCGCAGGTCGGGCAGGGAACGTTGTTTGTGTTGATGAAATCAACCATCTGCTCCTGTGTCCAGCCGTCTACGCTGCCCTCGAGAGTGATGCCGTTCTCTTCGGCGAAATCCTCGATAAGTTTATCAGCACGGAAACGCTCGTGGCACTCCTTGCAGTCCATCAGAGGATCGGAGAAACCGCCAAGATGTCCTGATGCCACCCATGTCTGGGGATTCATGAGGATCGCGCAGTCAACGCCCACGTTGTAGGGGTTTTCCTGCACGAATTTCTGCCACCATGCTTTTTTCACGTTGTTTTTGAGTTCAACGCCCAGGTTACCGTAATCCCAGGTATTGGCAAGACCGCCGTAGATTTCCGATCCGGGATAAACAAATCCCCTTGCTTTTGCCAGTGCGACGATCTTTTCCATTGTCTTTTCCATGATACTTCTCCTTTGTTATGTTTTCGCTTTTCAAATTCATGACCCCTTGCTCATCAGATGAATCGGCAAAATCGCATGGGTATCACATATGTCCTCGTGCCGTCAGCTGCGGGTAGCAACTTCTTTATTCATAAACAATATATCCCACCTGCGGATCTGCCGAAAGGCTGTCGTAGGTCACATGAGCCTCGGTTGCCGACAGGACTTCCACGCTGCCTGTGGAAACATAGACTATCTTGCCGGATACGTTGACATCCGTCTCCTGTCCTATGATGACGCATTTAAGCTTTTCGTTGGTGGAGATCTCGCTGCCCGGTACGGCTGCGCCCGTTACGCCGTTCTCAACCGCCACGAATCCGTCCGAAAACTTATAGCCGTCAGCCTGAGCTTCCACAACGGATCCCGAGAAGAAGGTTACGCCGTTAAACTCAGCGTAATCGGTGTGATCGCAATAGTCCAGTGTCAGCTTTGCAACGCCGTCCTCCACTGCGAATTTTGCTATCTCTACGGTCTCAACACCGTAAATATCGGTGTATGCCGTTACTCTGTCTTTTATGAATGACTCGAGTTCGTCCTTGTCATAGTAGTCTGCCGTGAAATCGGAGCAGATGAACTCTGAGATCTTGCCCTTTTTATCTACAAAAACCGTGTCGCGGTTTACGTCTTTCGGTTCCGGCTCAGCGCCACAGCCCGCAAGTGTTGCCAGTGCTAAGCACAGCACCAGTATAACATGTATTAACTTCTTCACTTCTCTTACCTCTGATACTTATTTTTTTTCGAACGACGCATTATTATATCACAATCCCTCTAACAGTTCAAGACTCTTGAATACATGATGTCTGTGGGTGTCGATATACCTATCGATTGCCCTGCTGATCTCCGTCATCGCAGAGGTGCCGGGATGCGCCGCAAAGAGCTCTTTTAAGCCCGCTTTCTGGATGAAGCGCATAACGTTCAGCGCGTCCTGCGACAGTTCGTCGAAGGGGCGTGAGGGCGTGTCGCTCAGCATATCCGGGTATTCTCCGAATATCACCATGGAGCGGAATTCAAAGGCTCTTCGGATATATTGCATGTCAAGCCCCGGTGTCAATAGAGCCTTAACTCCCATATACAAAAGGTTTGTCAGGTCTCTCTCGTCGTTTTCCTCCACGGCATAATAGCCCGACAGCTCCAGAAAGTAAAACCCCAGCGCTGCCTTGTCAATATCGGCGCTGATCTCCCTGAAATATTCCGCAACATTCACTTTTTCCAGTGAATACGCGCTTTTCCCGGGATACAGCTCAAACTCACCGAACACAAAGGGCTCCGTGGACGCGGAAAACATGCTCTTTGGCCTTCTGGCGCCTCTTGCAAAGGCCGTGACCTTGCCCCGCTCTCCTGTCAGTATTACTATCCTCTTGTCCGCCTCGCTGTGAGGATGTGTTTCCAGTATCATGCCTTTTACAGTTATGTTGTCCGACATTATATCTCTTCTTCCTGTCTGACATATCCGAAGTTCTTGAGCTGGCTGTCCGAGTCTCTCCAGTCCCTGCGAACCTTGACCCAGAGTTTTACATTGCACTTGCCTTCCACCAGCTTTTCGATCTCGTAACGCGCGTTGGTACCTATCTTTTTTAACATCGCGCCGCCTTTTCCAATCACTATGCCCTTGTGGGAATCGCGCTCCACTATGATGGTGGCCTCGATATCTGTGATGGGCTTATCCTCTCTGGTGTGCATCTTTTCCACCGTGACGGCGATACCGTGGGGTATCTCGTCATCAAGTGCATGCAGTGCCTTCTCGCGGATGATCTCCGCCGCTATGGCGCGCATGGGCTGGTCTGTCACCGTGTCCTCGTCATAGTACATGGGGCCTTCCGGCAGATACTTGAATATCGTGTCCAAAACATCACGCACTCCGTCGCCTCTCATGGCCGAAGCCGGTATTATCTCCGCAAATTCCATGAGGTTTTTGTATGCGTCGATGAATTTCAGCATATCTTCTTTTTTGGCGATGGTGTCGGATTTATTGATGATCAGTATTACCGGACAGTCCACATTTTGCAAGGTTTCCGCGATATGTCTGTCTCCGGGGCCTATCTTTTCAGAGGGTTCCACCAGCCACAGCACCAGATCCACGTCTTTCATTGCTGATGCGGCCGCATTCACCATAAATTCGCCCAGTTTGTTTTTTGCCTTATGTATTCCCGGCGTGTCCACGAAAACGATCTGCCCGCGGTCCTCCTCCGTATACACAGTCTGTATGCGGTTTCTGGTAGTCTGGGGCTTTTTGGACGTGATGGCGATCTTCTGCCCTATTATCTTATTCATAAGCGTGGATTTGCCCACATTCGGTCTGCCCACTATGGTGACAAAACCGGACTTGAAATTCTCATTACTCATCAGTTTTCCACCAGCTTTCGGATATTGTCGAAAAGATCGGATGCTTCTTTTATCTTGTCTTCGTTGCCCACAACGCAGATCTCCCCTGCATCAAACACGGACTGTGCGAGATCTGCCTGTCTTCTGATGTCTTCCACCGTTGCAGACAGCACCCGATCCCGCTCTTTCTGACGGAAATCATCGGTAAAGCCGCAGATGTAGCATATCATAGCCTGAGCGACCTTAAGTTCCGGCGACAGTGGCCTGTCGAACTTGGATATTGTGCCTATGATATATTTGAACATATCCCTGTCATCACAGTCGAAATTCCTGATATAATCGGGGATCGCCTCATAAGTGTTGTTGGTATCTTTTACGTTGGGGTCTCTGTAAGACGTGAAATATGTGTCTCCGCTCCTGGTGAAACTGCACATACAGCCGTAAGCGCCGCCAAGCACCCTGACGTTGTTCCACAGGTAGTCGTAACTCAATATGGTGTTCAAAACATTGAGAGCCCCGTCATATTCAAAGCCTTTATCAATATAATTACCGGTCCTGCAGACATACTGCACATTGGAGGCGTCGGTGAGACCTTCGTTTTTGCGTGAAAGCTCCCATTTCGAAGGAACTATCTTTCTGCCTGTAGGATTAAGCGCTGCCACGAGTCTGTCTATGCCCGACATGGCTTTTTCCATGTCCGCCTTATCGCAGCCCAATGAAACAAACAGATTTTCTTTGTTGACGATCTTTTTGAGCAGGTCTTTGACTTTAGCAATCTCGTCGTCAATGACAGCGTCAAAATTATCCCGCAGATAATTGGTATAATCATTGGCTTCGACGCCTGAATGCACATCATCAAACATAGCACTTTCGCTATGATAGCTCATGCTTCTGGTCACCGCTGTCATGTGTCCGCCTGACGAAAGCCCGCTCTTTGCGCCGGCTGCTCTCATGTCTAAGCGTTCTTTTATCCTCTTTTTGTCTGAGAAGTCGGTTTCATTAATGATCTCGTCGATCAGGTCGATGGCAGGCTCCAGATTTTCAGGCAGAACCTTGAACTTAAGCTCCATATACCATCTCTTCGAACAACCGTCTTTTATATTGTCATAGTTCTGAGCCGAAAAAGACATGCTGCCGAAATACAGGTTTTTCTCGATGGAAAGATCGTTGTAACTTCTCTTCGACGTGTCCATGCTGCCCAGCAGCGTACGTAAGAGCATGAGGGTCTTCGCCTCTTCCACCGTGATATCGCAGATATCAAAATAAAACGTATAGTACAGTATCCCCTTGTAAGCATAATCATGATATATGACTTTGATACCGTTTCTGTCCATCTCGATGTTGGATCTTTGCTTGACCTTTTTCTCAATGTCATCCCGCTCCAGCATGGGAAGACACTTGAGTTTCTCCGGAGAATCAGGTGTTTCCTGGTAAGCTTTGAGTTTTTTGGTATCCTCAACCAGCTTTTCAAGAGCCGCATCGTCCAGAGAGTTTTTGTAAGCAGACAGTTTTTCTTTGGTTGCCTTTTCTTTTGCGGCATTCATCTCACTGTCGGGCTTTATCACAACGACTGTGCAGTGCGGGTTGTTCAATACCATATCATCAAGCAGTTTCTCAAAGTATCCCGTGTCGATCTTGTCACGGAGCGCCTTGAATAAACTGCCGCATTTTAACATGTAAAAGGCCGCATCGTCATCGTAAAGCCATGTATCCAGCACATCCAGGCCCTTAAGAAGTCCCACCGGGTAAGACCCGGTATCCGCCTCGCGGTAAGAAAACTCGTTGTTATTGAGACTTGCCATGAGCGCCTTTTTGTTGAAGCCGTTTTTAACCACATCGGAAAGTGTATCTTTTATGACCTTGATAAAACGGTCCTTATCCTCTGCGTTGGCGTTTTTAGCCACGATCTGGAACATGGGCTGGTTGATGCCGTCGTCAAAGGATCCGTAGACATCCTCTCCGATGCCTGCGTCAATGAGCGCCTGTTTTAACGGAGCTCCCGCCATTCCCAGCAAAACATGGTTGATGGTATCAAAAGCCATGTTTGTCTCGATATCCCTGCTGGTGCCGACTGAAACCGTGTAAGACAGGTACGTCTTGTTTTTCGGGTCGTCGTCGCGGCCGATGGGGTATGTTTTCTCTATCTCTACAGGCTTTTCAAAAGGAGCCTGAACCTTCACCTTTGAGTCGATCTCAAGGGCGTCGTATTTTGAGAGATACTCCTTGTCGATATAGTCAAGCCTTTTGGCTATATCGTGGTTTCCGTACAGGAAAATATAGGAATTCGACGGATGATAGTATCTGCTGTGGAAATCAAGATATGCCTGATATGTGAGGTCCGGTATGTTTTCCGGGTCTCCGCCGGATTCAAAGGCATAGTTGGTGTCCGGATAGAGAGAATTCAGGATATATCTGTCCAGCACGCTGTCAGGATCGGAAAACGCGCCCTTCATCTCGTTGAAAACAACGCCGTTTACCGTGAGTTCGCCTTCTTTGTCCTCGAGCTCGTAATGCCAGCCCTCCTGCTTGAAGATCTCCTCGTACTTGTAGATGTTCGGGTTGAACACCGCGTCGAGATATACGTCCATCAGGTTGTCGTAATCCTTTTCGTTGCAACTGGCAACAGGATACACAGTCTTGTCCGGATAAGTCATGGCGTTTAAGAACGTGTTTAACGAGCCCTTTGCAAGCTCGATAAAAGGATCTTTGATGGGATATTTGTCGGAGCCGCAAAGCACCGTGTGTTCCACGATGTGCGGAACGCCCGTGGAATCCGCTACCGGGGTCCTGAATCCGATGTAAAACACCTTGTTCTCGTCTGAATTCTCAAGGCAGAGAACCTTTGCGCCGGTCTTTTTGTGACGCAGCACCGTGCCTCGGCTCGCCACGTCGTCAAGCTGCTCCTCTTTTATGATCTCATATGCGCCTAAGTCTGTGAACTTCAATGTTTTTCTCCTTTAGATTTCATGAATAAACAGGCCACTTCTGAGTTTGGGCTCGAACCAGGTTGATTTCGGCGGCATCAGAAGGCCTGCGTCAGCAACTGCAAAGAGTTCGTGGATGCTGGTGGGATACATGGCGAAAGCGCAGACGCAGTCTGTTTTGCAACGTCTCTCCAGCTCGTCGAGACCGCGGATACCGCCCACGAAGTCGATGGATGCGTCTGTCTTGGGATCTTCAATGCCAAGCACCGGTCCCAGCAAAAGATCCTGCAGGAGCGAAACATCAAGTCCCGCAACCGGATCATCTGTGAGATCCTTGTCTTTAACCTTAACGTTATACCATTTGCCATCCAAAAGCATCGAAAACTCGCCTTTTTTCGACGGTCTTCTGCTGTCATCACCGGCATTTCCCGATGCACCGAGGTCCTCAGATGCTTTGGCAGCTCTGTTTGCCTTTAACTCTTCTGCGTCGCCTATCAGCGATACATCATAGATTTCCGATACTTTTGCCAGGAATGCAGCTGCATCCATGCCCTTGAGGTCTTTGATGACACGGTTGTAATCCATGATCATAAGCTCCTCATCCGGGAAGAGTACCGACAGGAAGAAGTTGAACTCCTCTGTGCCGTTATATCCCGGGTTTTCCTGTCTGCGCTTGAAGCCGACCTTTACGGCTGAAGCTGCTCTGTGATGTCCGTCTGCTATGTAGATCTCATTGATGCCCGCAAATGCCTTCTCAACAGCCTCAATATCAGCGTCCTGAGCGATCTTGAACACCCTGTGTCTTATGCCGTCATCGCTGACAAAGTTATAGAGCGGCGCGCCTTCTTTTGTGCGGTTTACAACCTCACTTATAACGTCGTTCTGTCTGTATGCCAAAAAGATCGGGCCGGTCTGTGCCGAGCAGGTATCCACGTGACGGATCCTGTCTGCTTCCTTGTCCGCTCTGGTGTTTTCATGTTTTTTGATCACGTTGTTTGCGTAATCATCTATTGATGCGGTTGCCGCGATACCGGTCTGTGTTCTGCCGTTCATGGTGAGCTCATAGATGTAATAGCATCTCTTGTCGTCGGTCACGAAGGATCCGTCGGCCTTCCAGTCTTTTATCATCTCAGCTGCTTTTGCGTACACCCTGTCGTCGTAGGTATCCACGTCATCCGGGAACTGTGACTCTGCGCGGTCGATAGCCAAAAAGCTCTTGGGGTTTTTCATAACCACCTCTTTTGCCTCAGCGCGGTTGTACACGTCATAAGGCAGTGCGGCAATGGTAGATGCCATGTCCTCAGAAGGTCTCACACATATGAAAGGTTTGATTGCTGCCATTTTTTAACTCCTCCGTTTATAAATTATTTTGTTTTCAAATATTTTGTCCGGATCCCTCAATGATCCTGTTGTTACTTTGTTTCGATCGTTTTACACAGTCTTTATAATGTTGGGGTTCTGCATAACCCTTCTGTGCTGTTCCAAGAACCTGGTGTCCTTGATCTTCCAGGGTTCCTTGATGACCTCGTGGTTATTGCGGATGATCTCTTCTCCGCTCACCCACAGGCACTCGAAACCCGCTTCTTTCTCGCTTTCCGTCAGCATCAGGTCGTATCTCTCATCAGTGACCTTGCATCTGTAATATACGGTCTCGACGCTGTATTTTTTGTCCGGCTCGAATATGTCCGCCCTGTATTCCAGGATACTACCCAAAAACTTGGCAGTCTCAGGTATCAGCACCATACCGCACTCCTCGCGCACCTCCCTGGCAAGGGTTTCCATATCGGTCTCGTCGCCTTCCACGCCGCCGCCCGGAATCTTGTATTCACCCGCACGGTTTCTCTGCATGACATAGAGC
>JAEEGL016234930.1_pt1 | contig 10783 bp, 6 predicted proteins | sample 9134231 | NCBI WGS metagenome assembly JAEEGL01 (sample SAMN16246548, study PRJNA631951) | gut metagenome | biome: gut microbiome; feature: rumen; material: fiber-attached | host: Bos | place: Iran: Karaj | collected 2018-10
AGTTTGTTTGAGAGCAGTGTAAATTCAGAGGGGTCCGAAGCATATAAATAAACCTGTATGTCCTCTTTCAGGTTTGAGAGCAGTGTAAATTCAGAGGGGTCCGAAGCCTTGCCACCATTGTACGTTCCGTAACAATCGTTTGAGAGCAGTGTAAATTCAGAGGGGTCCGAAGCATATAAATAAACCTGTATGTCCTCTTTCAGGTTTGAGAGCAGTGTAAATTCAGAGGGGTCCGAAGCAACAGATGGTCTGTATCCATTACGGACAAGGTTTGAGAGCAGTGTAAATTCAGAGGGGTCCGAAGCCAGTTCATCAGTTAATGGATCTACATACTGGTTTGAGAGCAGTGTAAATTCAGAGGGGTCCCTTATCTAATTGTCAAAACGATATAAAATATGGTATGATTAGCTGATGAACTCTGTAGTTTTGAGGAAAGCTAAATGAATAGAATACAATTTAAAGATTATATAAAAAATGTTGTTTTCTTTAAACTTAATATCGTTAGTATTCTTACTATGCTGGTTGCTATTTTCATCAATGTTTTAGGTGGAAATATTGCAAGTCACTTCAATTTTCCGATATGGTTTGACACTATCGGAACAATGTTTATTGCGATAAAGTATGGCCCGATAGCGGGAGCTATTGTGGGTGGGGCCAGTCCATTTATCGCGTCTATGATTTACGGTACGCCTACTATATATTCGTTGGTTGGACTTATGGTGGGTGTTGTCGTTGGTCTTTTATTTCCTCGCAATAATAGAGATGATAAGCTTGCAATTGTATCGCTTGCTGTATTTGTTGGTCTGCTTTCCACATTTATATGTATTCCTATGAATTCTGTTTTAAATGGTGGCTATACGGGCAACAAATGGGGCGATGCACTTTTTGACATGCTTTATAATACCTTCAGCAATTCCAGGTTCAACGTATTTGCGGCTGAAAGCTTTGTTGATGTTCCGGATAGAGTGATTACAATGATGATTGCCCTGTTCGTTATACAGCTGGAGGAACGTAGAAGATCTAAGACAAAAGGTAAAAAAACTTCTGAACGTGGTCTTGCCACTACAATTGTTCTTTTTGCCCTTTCGCTTGGTATGGTATCACTTCAGCACGGAATAGTAAGTGCTGCAGGAGATGATAGTGAGACAGAAAGCTCTTTCGGAAATGAAGATGATATAACTGATTACAAGGCAGACTATGAAACTGTAACCTACGGTACTGAGAATGGAACTCTGACGGCAGAGGTAAATGCTGTTGTTCAGACAGGGGATGGTTATTTATGGATAGGAACCTATTCCGGTCTTTATGTTTATGACGGTGTAAGCTTTGAGCAGGTACACCTTGATGATCGAATAAGAAATGTTATGACACTCGTTGTTGATTCTAAGAACAGACTCTGGATCGGAACTAACGACAGTGGCCTTTGCTGTTATGATACAACAAACGGCGATATTACATTTTATGATACAGAAAATGGACTTGCTGCGGATTCAATAAGAGAAATCGGTGAAGATAAGTATGGCAATATCTATGTCGGAACGGTTCTTGCTACATCTAAAATAACTCCGGATGGTAACATTAAGACCTACTCTGAGTGGGAAGATATATACTATGTTCAGTCCTTCTATCCATTAGATGATGGAGGAATGATAGGCGTTACAAACGGCGGTACATTTTTCCTTATAAAGGACGATATGCTCCTTGATAAAAAGGAGTTTGATAGAGAAGAGGGCGTGTCATATAGATATGTTTCTGCATCAGATGTGGAGATAGTTGTTGGAACGACTTCCGGAATAATTGACAGATACAAGGTTAGCGATAATAAGCTTAATTATCTGGGAAATTTTGAGGTTAAAAATTTCAAGTTCTTCAATGTTCTTGAGTACAGCAAGAGATATGAGGGATTCTTCTGCTGCTGTGAAAACGGACTGGGATTTTTGGATAAGGATACTTATAAATCAGTTGACCTTTCGAACACGGATTTCAATGGATCTGCAAGTGATGTTTGTGTTGATAATCAGGGAAATATATGGTTCGCATCTAATAAGCATGGTCTTCTGAAATACTCAAAATCACCTTTCTTCAACATTACAAAAAGAGCGGATGTTGATACAGGTGTAGTTAATACAGTTAAAAAAATAGGAAATGAACTTTACATAGGTACTAATAGTGGGCTTGAGATAATTAACCTTAAAACCTATAGCAGAATAGACAAGTCATACTCATCTATGTTCGATGATGTGAGAGTCAGAAATATAGAGGTGGATTCAAAGGATAATATCTGGATATCCACCTATGGCGAGGTGGGTGTTGTCTGCATAAGTAAAGATGAAGAGATTACCACATATAATGATTCAAATGATAAGCTGGCAGGAGGGCTTGGCCGTTCTGTTCTTGAGCTATCAGACGGACAAATAGTTGTTGCTAGTAATATGGGACTTACCTTTATCAAAGACGGTGAAGTCGTAAAAACGATTGGTGAAGAAGATGGTCTGAATAACAGATATATCCTGTCAATGGTAGAGAGAGAGGATGGAACATTGCTGGCCGGTTCTGATGGTGATGGTATCTACATCATCAAGGACGGAGAGGTTTCAGGTCATATCGGCAAGAGTGAAGGCCTTGGAACTGCTGTTGTACTTCGTATAGTAAAGTGTACAGGTGGATATCTGTATGTAACAAGTAATGCGCTTTATTATGATAATGGTAAACAAGTCAGAAAGCTTCAGAACTTCCCTTATTCCAATAACTATGACATTATGATCACTGATGAAGGAGAATGCTGGATAACCTCCAGTGCCGGACTTTTCATAGTTAAAGAGTCTGTTCTTCTAGATGATAAGGAATACAAATGTACTCTTCTCGATTCCAGCTGGGGACTTAAAGCTTCTTTTGTTGCGAACTCATGGAATATCAGAGAAGGAAAGGATCTTTATCTGTGCTGTACTGATGGAGTTCGAAAAATCAGAACAGATGATTATGATTCGGAGATAAAGACATATAGACCAAAGCTTAAATCGGTTATTGCGGGAGATGAGGTAGTTGCTTCATACGGAAAGGAATATGTTCTTCCTGCAACTATAAATCGTATACAGTTTAATATATCAATAAATAACTACTCACTTTCAAATCCTCTTGTACATTATTATCTGAAGGGTGCGAATGATGATGGTATCACATGTCTTCAGAGTGAGATAATTCCGCTTACATATACCAATCTTCCTTATGGAGATTATGAGCTTCATATAGAGATACTGGACGAGGACACGCTGGATGTACTGCAGGATACAACTATATATGTAAGAAAAAAAGCTATGATGTATGAAAGGTTATATTTCAGAATATACCTGCTTATTATAATGGGACTTATTGTGATGTACATCGTATGGCTGGTATATGCGATGGTTAGAAGATCGATAAGAATCAGAGGTCTTCAGAAGGAAATGACTACGGATCCGATGACCGGTATCCTTAATAAAGCCGGAGCCACAAAGGCACTGACAGAAGTATGCAGTACTGAGGTCGGAATCCTAATGATGATTGACCTTGACAGCTTCAAGCTTGTTAACGACATTTATGGTCACGACATGGGTGATAAGGTTCTTATCAGATTCGCGGAGCTTCTTCAGGAAGCAACAGGCGAGAATGACGTAGTCGGAAGAATGGGTGGAGATGAGTTCGTAGGATTTATCAAGGATACGATAGATGAAGAGGACGTAGCACAGATCACCAAGTTTATGAATAAAGAGATGACAAAGTCGGCCAGGGAGCTCATGGGAGAAGACATGAACATACCGCTTGGAACATCGATTGGAGCGGTTCGTGTTCCTGCTGAGGGAACCGAATATGAAGAACTCTTCAAAATGGCTGATAAAGCTCTTTATGCTGTTAAGCAGAATGGAAAGCATGATTATTCCTTCTATCAGAAGAGCAGTGAGGCTAAGAACAAGGATTCTGAAGATAGAAATAATAACCTTAAGGAGATAAAACAGATAATCTCTGAAAGAAATGAAGGTAAGGGTGCTTACACAGTCAATTTTGACAAGCTCCAGGTTATATATAAGTTCCTTAACAGAAATGATAAGCTGACACATAATGTAACCGGCTTTATAAGGTTTAGATTTGATGTCGGCGAAGGTGTTGAAATATCTGATGATATAAGAGACAGCTTTGAAGACTATTTAATAGTTAATCTGAAGAAAAATGATGTTGTGAGCAGATATGGAGGAAGCTTCTTTATACTCTGTATTGGTTGTGATGGTGAGCAATACGAGGATATTGCAAAGCGTCTTGTAGATGGCTGGCGCAGTGACGAGAAGAATAAAGATTACTCGATCAGCTATGAAGTAGAGAGCGTAGGAGAAGAGTCGTAGGAGACAGAGCAGATGGGTTCAATAAAACTGAGAGACGCTGAAAACATTAATAGTAGAATGAAAGCTTTATCTGTAGTTTTGGTAGTGGCGATGATACTCTCTGTTCTTGCTATCTATGGATTTAAGTCTTCTGCGGCTGGCGGAGAGTGGATACAGGAAAAGGATCAGCGCTGGTGGTATAAAAACAGCGATGGGTCTTATGCAAAGGATGAGTACATAGATGGTTACTGGCTGAATTCCGAAGGCTGGTATGATGGTACCTGGAATGCGAGCTGGAAGCAGAACTCAGTTGGCTGGTGGTATCAGGCCACTGCCTGGTATCCTGCGGATAGCTGGCTCAAGATAGATGGCAAATGGTACCACTTCAAAAAGTCAGGATATATGGACAGCGGAAGATGGATCGGTACATCTTATGTCGGAAAAGACGGAGCCTGGATAGAAGGCTATACTAATCCGGATGGCTCGGTAGGAGGCAAGAACAAGGTTGTAGTTATTGATCCGGGTCATTCATCAGTTGTTGCAAGTGGAACTGAGCCACTAGGTCCCGGTTCTTCGGAAACAAAAGCAAAGGATAGTGGTGGTACCTCCGGAGTTAGCACCGGTCTTCCTGAGTACAAGCTTACACTTCAGATAGCAGAGAAGCTAAAAACAGAGCTTGAGGCTCGAGGATATGATGTTGTCCTTACAAGATACGATAACAATACTCCTGTTTCCTGTAAGGAGAGAGCAGAGGTGGCAAATAACGAAAATGCAGATGCCTACATAAGGCTTCACGGCGACGGTTCATCAAGTAGCAGTGCACGCGGAGCTATGTGTATATGTATAACCTCCGGTAATCCATACATTTCAAGTATGTACAGTGAATGCAAGAGGTTATCAAACTCAGTTCTCAACGAGTATACTGCAGCGACCGGTTTTTCAAGCAGAGGTGTGTGGGAAACAGACTCGATGTCGGGAAATAACTGGAGTCAGGTCCCGACAACCCTTATAGAGATGGGATTTATGACCAATCCTACTGAAGACAGTATGATGGCAGATCCGTCTTTCCAGAACAAGATGGTGACCGGAATAGCAAACGGAATAGATGCTTTTCTGAAATGATTTTTGGCCTAAATATCAATTTATAGTCAATTATCATAAATATCTGAGATAGTTTACGTAATTTTAAGCACTTATTCATAAAAATGTACAAAAACCTTGAGTTTTACCCCTATTATGTTATAATTTCGTTTAATTCACTAAGATGAATTAACAATAAAACAAGGTAAAGGATGAGTAAGGAAATGAAAAAAATAAGTATTAGTCTTGCTAGGCTTATGGTTGTACTTGCGGCAGTCCTGATGATTATTTTTAATACAATAAATGTTAACGCTGAAGAAGCTATTCAGGATTCAGATTATACAATTGTTTCTGCCGGCGAGAAAGACGGCGAGCAAAAGCAGGATGATCAGAATAAAGATGATCAGAAGCAAGACGACCAGAAGCAGGAAGAGCAGAAGCAAGAGGAACAGAAGCAAGAAGAACAGAAGCAGGAAGAACAGAAACAGGCAGAACCACAGCAGCCTACAGGAAAAGATCAGTGGATGAACTCAAATGGCCAGTGGTGGTACAAGCTTGCTAATGGTTCTTGGGTTGTTGGCTGGAAGCAGATAGACGGAAAGTGGTATTATTTCGATAATAACGGATATATGCAGACCGGATGGGTTTCAGTTTCAAATGTATGGTACTACATGAACTCTGCCGGTGATATGGCTACAGGCTGGGTAAACGATAAGGGTACCTGGTATTATATGGGCAAGTCCGGAATACTTACTACAGGCTGGATTCAGTCCGGAAATAAGTGGTACTTCATGAAGAATAGCGGTGCCATGGCAACAAGATGGGCAAAGGATGAGGTCACCGGAAAGTGGTACTACTTTAAAGATAACGGCGAGATGTCAATAGGCTGGTGCCATGATGGATCAAACTGGTACTACATGGACAAAAGCGGTGAGATGAAGACCGGCTGGGTTTCTGAAGGTGGAAAGTGGTACTTCATGAAGAACAGTGGTGCTATGGTCTGGGATGACTGGGCAAGTGCCTCCGGATACTGGTATCATTTTGATAAGAGTGGTGTTATGCAGACCGGTAAGTTTACAGATAAGGACGGTACTGTTTACGATCTTGGAGCAAGCGGTGGTGTAGCTGATTTCACAGCTCAGAAGGCACAGCAGTATTCAAGTAATACAAACTATCTTATCATGGTAGACCGTACAGCTCATAAGGTATATATCTTCCAGGGTAGACAGGGTAACTGGACAACTCTTAAGGAATTCTCTTGTACAGATGGTGTTGCAACTCCAAATGGTACATTCCAGATAGGTATTCATAATTATCACTTCGGTGAGGAAAAGGGATATACTTGCTGGTATGCAACTCAGATATCTGGAGAGATCCTGTTCCATTCAGTACTTTACGCAAAGAATAGTATGACTACTATTACAGATGGAAGACTTGGAATAAGAGCTTCTCATGGTTGTATCAGACTTGATATAAACGATGCTAAGTATATATATGAGAATATTCCTCAGGGTACAAAGGTTATTATTTACGAATAATTTGTATTAGATATATGATTATTGGATAAAAGATGACGGTTAGATGACAGTTTATTAGCTGTCATCTTTTATTCTAAAAAGAATAAGGGTTAACAGGGAAAATGGAACTGAAACTACATAAGGAGAATGCAAATAAAGGTTCTGATCAAAACACCGGGGGAGATGATGGATTCAGAGATTCTTATAATGCACTAAAACATCAGATCGACTTTAATTACTCCGAATATAATATACAGCTTAAGTCACTGGACGCAAGGAGACAAATGCTTAAGCATGATTATATGTATTCGATAAAGATGCTTATAGTTGATCTGCTGATACCGATTATATATATACTTTTGATCCGTGGATGCATATATCTGGGATACAAACTTGCGGTTTTTTCTATTATATATATAATCATGGTGCTTGCTACTCCTATAGTGTTTTTTGTCTTTGATATATTTCTGGCGCTGGGTATGCTCAGAAATGTAGTTTCCTATAATAAGCAGATATTAATACTAAATTCCGGTGCCGCCATGGCAGATTATAGAAAAAATAACGGTATCATATCTTTTGAAGACGAAAAGGCCTTTCTGAATAATGAGATAGGACGTATCGAGGAATTCTACCGCGATATGGAAAATAAAGACTATGCAGAGGGTGATCATATCCGGATTCTGGACAGAATGAGGAGCCTCAGTCTGTTTAAGGAATACCGGGCAACCGTATATAAAACCAAGGAAAAGATAGGCTGGTTGTGGATATTTGTCGTTTTACTGATGATCCTTGAGATTAGCGCATTTATTGCTGTTATGAATACAGCAGGAGCCGGAATATTTTAGTTCATACAAACAGATAATCGGTATTCTATATAATTGACACATTTATTATATAAAAGTATAATTACAAAGGATTGCGAGAGTTTTAGAAGAAACAGAGCAATCCGTATGTCATATGAATGTCATAAAAAAGGAGTCGTATCGAAGTGGTCATAACGGGGCTGACTCGAAATCAGTTAGGCGCGAAAGCGCCCCGCGGGTTCGAATCCCGCCGACTCCGCTCATTCCTTCAAATATATGAAGGATAATATTTCCCATCGAGGGAAGATGTCGCAGAAAGGCGACATACGTGGTAAAAAAAAGGAGTGAGAAGATGTATAAGATAGTAAGAAAAGAATCACTCAATCCGACAGTAACTCTGATGGAGGTAGAAGCACCGCTTGTAGCCCGCAAGGCTGAGCCGGGACAGTTCATCATCTTTAGAGCAACAGAGGACGGAGAGAGAATCCCACTGACTATCGCGGGTTACGATAGGGAGAAGGGTACTGTAACTATTATTTTCCAGATAGTAGGTGCAGGAACAGAGATACTTAATTCTCTGAATGTAGGTGAGTATATTCATGATTTCGTAGGACCACTTGGAAACGCAACAGAGGTAGAGGGGCTTAAGAAGGTAGCTGTTGTTGGTGGTGGCGTAGGCTGTGCTATAGCATATCCTGTTGCCAAGAAGCTGCATGATATAGGATGCTCTGTTACTTCTATTGTAGGTTTTAGAAACAAGGATCTGATCATTCTGGAGGATGAATTCAGAGCTGCTTCAGATAATTATATACTTATGACAGATGATGGCTCTGCCGGAGAAAAGGGTGTTGTAACAGCTCCGCTTGAAGAGCTTATTAAAAATGGTGAAGAGTTCGACGAGGTTATAGCTATCGGACCACTGATCATGATGAAGTTTGTTGTGATGACAACTAAGAAGTACAACGTAAAAACTGTTGTCAGCATGAACCCAATAATGGTAGATGGTACCGGAATGTGCGGATGCTGCAGACTTACAGTTGGTGGTAAGACCAAGTTTGCCTGCGTAGATGGACCGGATTTCGATGGATTTGAAGTAGACTTCGATGAGGCTATGGCAAGAGGCGGTATATATAAGCCATTTGAGCTGAAGGCCAGAGAAGAAGCATGTAATATGCTGAAAAAGGAGGTGTAGACGATGCCAAATATGAGAATGGATAAGAATCCTATGCCTTCACAGGATCCAAATGTAAGAAATAAGAACTTTGATGAGGTAGCTCTTGGATATACAGAGGAGCAGGCAGTCGATGAGGCAGCGCGTTGCCTTAATTGTAAGAATCATCCATGTATGGATGGATGCCCTGTTCAGATATCTATCCCTGAGTTCATTCAGAAAATAGTTGAAAAAGATTTCGAGGGAGCATATCAGGTTATCAACCGCTCCAGCTCACTTCCTGCTGTATGTGGTCGTGTATGTCCACAGGAAAGACAGTGTGAGTCAAAGTGTGTAAGAGGTATCAAGGGCGAGGCAGTCGGAATCGGACGTCTTGAGAGATTTGTTGCTGACTGGCACAACCAGAATGTTACAGCAGCACCTGAGAAACCACAGCCAAACGGCCATAAGTGTGCAGTTATCGGATGTGGACCATCCGGACTTGCATGTGCATCAGACCTTGCAAAGAAGGGTTATGATGTAACTATTTACGAAGCTCTTCATACACCGGGTGGAGTTCTTGCTTATGGAATTCCTGAATTCCGTCTTCCAAAGGCTATCGTTCAGAAGGAAGTAGATGGTCTTAAGGCTCTCGGAGTTAAGATAGAGACAAATGTTGTTATCGGAAAGTCAATTACTATAGATGAGCTTTTCGATGAGTTTGGATATGAGTCAGTATTCATCGGTTCAGGTGCCGGACTTCCTAGATTTATGAACATTCCGGGAGAAAACCTGAACGGAGTTTATTCAGCAAATGAGTTCCTTACAAGAATTAACCTTATGAAGGCATTTAAAGAGGGCTCATCAACACCTATCGAAAGACCTAAGAAGGCCGTTATCGTTGGTGGTGGAAATGTTGCTATGGACGCAGCTCGTTCAGCTAAGCGTCTTGGAGCAGATGTTACTATAGTTTACAGACGTTCTATGGAAGAACTTCCTGCCAGAAAGGAAGAGGTAGAGCATGCTATAGAGGAAGGAATTGTATTTAAGCTTCTCAACAATCCTATAGAGGTAGTAGGAGAGGAAGGAAGAGTAAAAGCAGTTCGTTGTCAGGAGATGGAGCTTTCTGAGCCTGATGAGTCAGGACGTAGAAGCCCTGTTCCTGTAGAAGGAAAGATTAATGAGATTGAGGCTGATTGCTTCATAGTATCAATCGGTACTTCACCAAATCCTCTTATCAAGAGCACTACAGATGGTCTTGATGCAAATAACAGAGGATGTCTTGTTGCTGACGAAAACGGTGCAACATCAAGAGAAGGAGTATTTGCGGGCGGAGATGCAGTTACAGGTGCTGCAACAGTTATACTTGCGATGGGGGCAGGTAAAAAGGCTGCAGCAGCGATGGATGAGTACATTCAGTCAAAATAGTAAATCAAAGGGGATAGAACCGTCCCCATATGGAATGTGATAAATCATGAGTGAGGCCAAGAAAAATGCACAGGCAGGTGTAATGAAAGCTGCCGGCATTCTGGTAATTGCAAACTTCCTTTCCAGTATACTTGGATATGTAAGGGATATTATAATGTCATCCGTATTCGACATGAGCTCGACTACGGATGCTTATAATGCGGCATTTACCATACCTGACCTCATATATACAATTCTTGTAGGTGGTGGAATCTCTGCTGCCTTTATTCCGGTATTCAGCGGATACCTGGCCAGGAAACGATACGCAGATGGTTATAGAATGGCAAGTACTATACTCAACATAGTTGCCATTGTAGCAGCCATCTTTTGTGTTTTTGGGGAGATTTTTACTCCTCAGCTTCTTCCTATTGTTGTAAACTTCGATAACTGGAGCCCGGAGGCAATAGCGCTTAC
>JAEEGL010307886.1_pt1 | contig 10782 bp, 1 predicted proteins | sample 9134231 | NCBI WGS metagenome assembly JAEEGL01 (sample SAMN16246548, study PRJNA631951) | gut metagenome | biome: gut microbiome; feature: rumen; material: fiber-attached | host: Bos | place: Iran: Karaj | collected 2018-10
GACGGTTTGCTTGCGGACAAGGGGACGGTTTACCTTGTCCACGTTGTTATGCAATAATTTAAAGCTCGTTGCAATTAAACGTGGACAAGCAAACCGTCCCCTTGTCCGCAAGTAAACCGTCCCTCATGTCCATATTTTTATTTTATTTTTGATTTCTTCTTCTTTTTTTAGTTTCTTCTTCAGCTTTTTGTAATTGAAGCATTAATTTGATTCTCTTTGTTTGTTCTACATAGTTAATTCCTGATGCAACTGTTGTAAATAATAGTGTTAATAACATTGGTTTCATTAACATGTTAATCTTAGAATCACTTGTTTGTGGAAGTTTTCCACTAGGTAATGAATCTTTACTTCCTGTGTCTGGTAAATCTTCATTCTTATAGAAGTTAATATCGATTTCAGTTTTCAACATATCAACATTATCATCTAATGTAGTTTCATCAAATCCTGAAGGAGTTGTTGTTCTGTTAATTGTTGATGTACTTTCTTTTCTTATTACATTTGAACTTCCTAAGTCTGGATCACTTAACATTACTGTTACTTTATAAGTTCTCATTTCGCCTTGTGGTATTTCGTCTGTAGTTAATGTAATCTTTCCATCTTCCTCAATCCATTCTCTTGAGCTCTCGCTTGAAACGAATGTTGTTCCAGCTGGAATTTGTTCAACTAAATTAGCTCTTCCTAATACCTTACCTGCATTAGTAACAGTTACATTATATGTTATCTTTATTTTCTTAGTTGTATTTCCTTTTATTTCAATTGTAGCTTTAGCTACATCATCTTCATTTGAAACAGGTATTATTTGATCTCCAAATGTAATTTTCTCTATAGCTTTGCTTACTTTAAAGTTAAATACTTGTTTCTTATAATAATAAGTTACTGCAACTTGTTCGTCATTAATTACTCCAGATGTTTGACCTTCTTCTCTAACAACATCATAATATGGAATATCTTCTGGCGTTATTGTTACATTATCTCCAATATGTGCACCTACTTCTTGTGTTGTAATAATTTCATTTCCTGTTGCAACATCAACGTATCTAACTGTTATATAAGATGGTGTTTGTTCAAACTCAGCAACAACATTTATGTTATCACTATTATCTGTGAAATAACCACTTGGTATTGTTAATGAACCATCTGCACCTAAATCATCTTCATTAAATGTACGTCCTCTTGTTCTAATTCTGTTAAATACTAATGAACCATTTGCATATACTTTGCTTAATCTAAATCCATAATATGGTGTAATTACTATTGCTTTTTGATTCTTGTTCTCTGTTTCATCATTTAAAACAATTTCTTCATAGTTTTCTTGATCATCACCTGAAATTGTTCCACCTTTTACCATTACTCCGTTAACTTCTATTTCTTGAACATCTGTGATTATCTCAACTATTTTGTCATAGTAGAATGTTATAGTAATGTCTTCTTCAGTCATAAATCCTGTAGTTGGTAATGTGTCTATTTCTTGTTGTGTTCTCTTTGCTAATTGATATCCATGGAATGTATTTGCTAATGCTGTATAGTTATCGTTCACATATCCTGCTATTATTCTTGTTGCAACATTTTCACCTGCATCATTTGTTGCATAAATATTTTCATCACTTGAAGTATCTATACAATTTACTATTACTCTTGCAGCAATTTGTTTAAATGAAACAACTAAATTATAGTTTTCTTGAACATCTTGGAAATTGTTTGCGCTTATAGTAAATGATTTATCAGCAGCTGGTGTAAATGCTACATTTTCTCCATTTAATTTAATACTATCAATTTGCCATCCATTATTTGGTCTTATTACAAATCCGTGTAAAGCATTTCCTCTATCTAATACATATTCCGTAGATTTTGTGTTTCCGTTTTCATCGTTTATTACACCACCATCTGCATTATAAGATGTTGTTATACTAAACTGTCTTTCATAATAGAATTTAACTGTAATTCCATAATCAGCGCTTGCAGTTACATCAACAGAGTTTTGATTAGCATTTGTTATTATTATATTGTTTGCAGATTGTGATTGATTTCCACTAGCGCTTATATATCCATCATAAGAATTTCTGGTAGCTGTTAATTGCTCTCCTTCTTGTACATTTTCAGAAATCTCTTCTTCTAATAAACTCTCCTCTCCTTTTTCATTTACAGCAATATGTTTAACTGTTATATCTTTAGCTTCTCTATACCAATAAACTAAGGTAATATTGTCATCAGCATATGGATAAATACCGTTTGGTGCAAAAGGAGTATAACTTGTATCATTAAATGTTAATCCTCTAGTTGATATGTTGTAGTTATCAATATCTTTTGCAGGGAAACTATATTCATCTCCGCTATAAACTGTTACTACTCTTTCATCTGATAAACTAACTGAGTTTTCTTCAGCTAAATATTTAATTGTAACTAAAGATTTTTTCTTAAATGTTACTTTAATTGATTTGTCTTCTGTGATATTTGTAAGTTTGCTTGCATCAATTGTTAATCCATTGTTAGCATCTAAATCACTTTCGCTAAATAAGTAATTAGCGCTTCCTGTTTTTGATCCAACAATTGTAATCTTATCAATTGCATAACTGCTGTTGCTTGGTGTTATAACAATTGAGTTTCTGCAATTTTGTCCATAATCTACTGTTTCAGTTTGATGTGTAACAGTTCCACCTAAAACTTGTTGACTAGATCCATTAACAAATCTTTCTTCATGTGCTACAACTTCGCTACTTACTTGATAATAGCTGTCATAGTAAATGTTTATGATATTGTTATTTGGATTGCTTGTTATTGTTATAGGTAATGTTGTTGTATTTGCACTATTTAATTTATATCTTGTTGGAACATTTGATGAATAATCTGTGTAAGTTGAAACTTGGCTTTCAAATAATGCTTGTTTATTCTCAACTTTTGTTGCATCTTCTATTCCATCAAAGAAATAGTGAATTGTGTAATCAATTTGAGCTTTCTTGTAGTAAATATAAATGTTATTGTTTGCAGGAACTGCACTTATTTGTAATGAAACTGTTCCTGTTTTTGCACGGTCTAATTCATAACCATCAATTGTTTTATCAATATATGTTGTAACACTTGATTCAAATAATGCTGAACCAATTTCTTGTTTGCTTGTATCTTCTACATCTTCATATAAATAATGAACTGTGTAATTAAATGAAGCTTTTTCATAATAGATGTTTATAACATTTTCACCTGTTGTTATTTCTATTGTATTAACTGTAGAACCTAAGCAATTATATCCAGTGATTGGTGTATTTTCTGTGTTTGTATATATTGTTGTTTCATATTTTTGATTATATACAGTCTTTGGATCTTGAAGAACTCTATTTGTTCCTCTTTCTAAGTAATTAACTGTATATGTTAAATCAGTTCTCTTTGAGTAATCAACTATTATCTTATTTGAATTAGGATTATTTGAAATTGTTAATGGTAATGTTGTATCTGTTGCACTCTCTGTTGTTCTAGCAATTCCAGCTTGATAACCATCTACTTTATTGCTATCTATTAAATTTTGTAATGTTACATCTGTTTCTAATTCTATTGATACATCAATGTTTCTTCCATATTTAGCATTATATGTTTTTGTTCTTGTTTGATCTTCTATGTAACCATTTCCATTTTCATATGCAAAATGAATTGTATAGTCAATTTTGTTTTTATCATAGTAAACTGTGATTATATTATTTTGTTCATTTGTTGTAATTGTTAAATTAACTTGTGTTCCATTTTCACTTGGAGTTACTCTTTCAAATGAATATCCTTCTTCATAAACTCCCATGAACATTGTTATTCTTGTATTAAATTTAGCATTTTCTACAACAGCTGGATGGTTAGTTTTTTCTTCATAACTTCCATCATCTTGTTCAAATAAATATTTTGTAGTGTAACTATAGTAATTAGCTATATAATAAACATTTATTACATTGTTAGCTGGATTTGATGTAATAGTTAATGGTAAATGTTCATCTGATGAATATGAGTATCCTTCTTTGTCTCCACTAGGAACAGTTGTTATTTTATCTTTGAATTCTGCTTGTAGTGTTTTCATCATCGTTGTATCTTCTACATTTTCATAGAAGTAATGAACTGTATAATCAAATATTCCTTTTTTGAAGTAAATATCAATCTCATTATTTGCTTCATTTGTGCTAACATAGATTGAATCAACTGAACCATGATCAAATACATATCCATCTATATTAACTAATGCAGCTTCATTAGCAGCTGTTATTAATGTATTAAATGTTTGATTATATGCGATTTTTTGTGGTAATAATTGAGTATCTGTTCCTACTTCTAGATAGTTGATTGTATATGTTAAATCAGTTCTTATGTCATAATAAACATTTAATATGTTTGCTGTTGGATCTGTTGAAATTATTAATGGAACATTTGCCAATGTCATTGTTTCATTATATCTGTATCCATCTTTGTCTTTTTCAGTGATGTTGCTTATTTGAGTTTCATATTTTGCTGTTCCTGTTATTCTTCTTGAAACATCTTCTTCATTATTATATATATAACGAATTTCATATCCATATGATTCTCTATCATATCTTACATAGATAACATTCTTAGTTTCGTCATATGAAATTGTTAATACATCATCATCGTTTCCATCAAGTGTTGTAACTTGGCCTTGTTTAAATCCTGTTTTTAAGTTATCTGTATGTGTAGAAATCTCTGTTAAATACTCGGCTCTTAATGTTTCTGTTAATGATGTGTCTTCGTCATATCCTCCTAATAAATTCTCATATAAGTAATGAACTTCATAATTGAAAGTATCTTTTATATAAAAGATGTTTATAACATTATTATTGCTATTTGCTGAAATTGTTAGTTCATTTGTTGAAATTGAATCATATAAGTAACCATTAATATTTATTATTTCAGATAGAGCATTAATTACATCTTTATATGTGTTATTTTCATAAACAACACTCTCTTCAACTTTAACTAATGGATCTGAACCTTTTAAATAGTAATTAACTGTATATGTTAAATCATTTTTTCTTGTATAATAAATGTTTACTACATTTTCTGATGTTGTAATTGTTATTGTGTTATTTTCAACATGATCATAATTATATCCAGCAAATGTTTCTACTAAATTAGTGCAATCAATTACTGAGTTAAATTTTTGATTTGTTATTGTTCTTGATTCAATTATTTCATCTGGATCAGGATTTGTATCAATGAAATTAATTGTATATGTTAAATCTGTTCTTAAGTTGTAATATACATTAATAACATTTGGTGTTTCGCCTGATTCAAAGTTTGTTATTACTAATGGATTAGTAACACTTAAATCTGTTCCATCTGAACCTAATACTGCACTATCAAACACATAACCATCTTTTGTATGATCAGTATATGTTGAAATTGGAGTTTCATATTTTTTACTATCTGTAAATGTTAATGAATCGTCTTTAGTATAAGAATCATCTTGATTTTGATAATAATAATTTACTTTATATTGATATGAAATTCTTGAGTAATGAACATCTATTACATTAGGATTTGTTTCATTTTCTTCAAAAGCATCAATTACTAATGGATTTCCATTATCTACAGATATACTTGATCTTTCAAATCCTGTGTGAGGCAAATCTGCTACATCTGTAATTTCAGTTTGATATTTAGCAGATAATGTAACAGTATCTCTTAATTCAGGAGTTCCATCCAATTTTTCAAAGTAATAATTTACTATATAATTGTAGCTCTTCTTCTTAAATGTTACATTAATTACGTTATTATCTGGATTTGAAGTAATTGTTAGAGGATTATCTACATCAACAGGATTTCCATTAATATCTGTTACACTATCTAATTCGTAACCTCTAATTAGTTTTGTTGTATCATATGTTGAAATTTCATCTTTAAATGTTGCTGTATCAGTTACTGAAGTATCTAGATTATCATCTTCATAATCATAATTAATAGTATAATCAAATGTTCCTTTTTTATAGTAGATTGTCATTACATTGTTTGCTGCAGTTGTTCCTATTGTAAAGCTTTCTGTTGAGCAAGAATTATAATCATAACCATCAATTGCAATATATTCATCTGCTCTTGTAATTAATTTTCCATAAGGTTGTTGTGTAGCAACTTTTTGTGTATTAATTACTTCATTTGTATCTACATCAATATAATTAATTGTATATTCTAAATCTTCTCTTCTATCAAAATATACTCTTATTACATTTTCATTAACACCAATTGTAAGTGGCATAACTCCGTATGGATTATTTTCATCATCAAATAATTCTTCTTCATTTGTTAATATTATGCAATCATTAATATCAGTAGAAAAACCTTCAGGGATTTTACTTGTTACATAATTACTAATAAATGTTTCATCAGCTTCAACTGAAGATTTATATAATCCTGAAAGACCTGTAACTTTTAATGATGTATCTTCAGTGTATGTTGAATGTCCTTCTTGATCTTTTTCAATGTCTTCTAAATAGTATTCTATACTGTAATTAAATACATCTGGTAGATAATAAATGTAAATATCATTTGTACCAGCTACTATTTCATATGGGAATGATGTTGAATTTACAGTATCAATGTAATATCCACCTGATTCTGAATTATCTGGTAAATATGATAATAATACTTCAGCACCTAATATATCAGCACCTGTATATTCTTTTGTAGTATCTTCTACATTATTATAATAGTAGTGAACTGTGTAATCGATTGTTTGTGCTTTGTAATAAACATATATAACATTTTCATCTTCATAATTTGTAATTACTAATGGCTCATCTGCTACCGGTATTCCATTTGGCTCTGCTTGATCTGTCACCCAATTATAAACTAGTGACTCATCTCCTAAATATTCGTAATCAACTCCTCCATTTGAATAATCAGGATATGAATCAATGAACCAATTATATCTTTGTTGACCAACATATGTATTAATTAATGTTTGAGTAGTTGCATCTAAGCTTTCTTTTAAATAGTAATAAACTGTGTAATTTAATTTCTTAGGCATAAAGTATAGATATATATTGTTTGCAGATGAATCATATGAAACTGTTAATGGTAATCCATTAGCTGCTGTTGTGTCTAAATCATAATATATGATGTTTGCATTAATATTTGTTTCTATATATTCAGATAATTCATCTTCATCAATCAAATCAGATATACTAGTAATAGTAGATTTAAAAGGTGCTGTAAAATCTGATATATAGATATCATCATAAGGATCGTAATCATGTTCTTCATTAATATATGTTCTTAAAACTATATTAACAATAATATCTTGTCTAGTATAATATATATCCATAACATTTTGTGATGGATCAGAACCTAATGTTACTGATGTAGGATTTGCTGCATCATAATCATAACCATTTAAATTTGTTTTATATACATCATCTGAACTAATTGTTGTGTTAACTCCACCTCTTAATGTATCTGTTTCGATGATTGAATTATCAACAGCATCTCTATGATTAATTGTATAATCTACGGCACCTACGAAGTAAACATTAATTACATTTGTTGATTCATCATCAGTAACAACCATTGGGTTATTATAACTAAGTGTTGATCCATCAGATAATTTTGCTTCTATAAATTGATAATCTTGAGCAGTTGTATTGATATCTGATAATGTTATTTCATCACCATAATGAGCTGCAACTGTTTGTTGCTCAGCTGTGTTTTCAACACCATTGTAGAAATAATGAACAGTATAGTTATATGGTAATGGTGTGTAATATACTTTAATAATATTCTTAACTGAGTTATTTGAAATTACTAATGGCATTGCTTGATCGTTATCTGTTGTAACCATCTTTTCGTAAGCATAACCAGTGTCTATATGTTTTGTAACTTGTGATTCTGTTATTTGTGATTGATATAATAATGTACCAGTTTCTATATAAGAAGTGTTTTCTGTTGCGTTATTATCAGTTTGACCATATTTTTTATAGAAATGTCTAATTGCATAACTATATGATGCTTTTGTGTAATAAACTTCTATAACATTGTTTTCTGAAATTTCACCAATTGTTAATAATGGTTCATCATATGTTGCTGGATAATCGGTTCCATTAACTCTAAATTTGTCGACTTTGTAACCTGTTGGTTGGAAAGCATCATATTGAGTATCTAGTGGATAAATTTCATCGCCATATTCATAATCATCTCCTGTTATATATGGCTCATTTGTGTCAACACCATCCACAAAATATCTTACGGTGAAACTTAATTCATCAATTAATGTGTAATAAACATTAATTACATTGTTTGCTTCTGTTGTTGAAATAACTAAAGGTAAAATTCCATCATTATCTAATGTATTTGCCATTTTGTATTCATATCCAACAACACCTTGATTTTTTATTTGATTGTCAAATTCTGTATTTGTGAAATTGATTGATGAATTAAATTTGTTGTTTGCTGGTGATGTATAGGTTAATGTTGGATCAATTACATAGTTTGCAACATTTCTCTTATCATCATCATTTAATAAATTTCTAAAGAAATAATAATTTCTTGTGTATCTTAAATCATTTCTCTTGTCGTAGTATAAGTCAATTTCATTTGTTCCTACACCAATTTGTAATGTTGAAGTTGGATTTGATTCTCTATATGTATATCCGTCTATGTCTCCTTTATCTAAAATTTCATCTGCAACATTTATTACTGCATGGTATGTTTGATTTGTTACAGTTTTAGGAGTTGTTATTTCTTCTCCTGTTTCATAATCTAAATATCTAACTATGTAAGTTAAATCTGTTCTTGTTGTATAGTAAGCATAAATCTTATTTTTATCGGGATTATTTGAAATTGTTAATGGGAGTTCTCCATCATCTTCTGAAGTTGCTGTGCTATTTAATGCAAAACCTTCTTTTAAGTGGATAGTATCAGTTAATGTTGCATTTAAATCTGATAAATTAATATCTCCACCAATCTTATGCTGTCTTGTTTCAGTTAAGTTGTTATCAATAACTCCATCATAGTAGAAATATAAATCATATGGTGTTTGATAGTAGTAATAAGTTATTGTTGAGTTTTGAGTTATTGTTCCAGTTACTGAATATTGAGCATCATTTAAAGTTGTTAGTGTTACCGGAGGATCAATCGTTATGTTTGTATCATCAACATTATGGTTTGCTATTAATGTTGTTGATGCATGTGCTGTGAATGCTCCATCAGCTTCAACCTCAATTAAATCGTCAGCAGCTAAACTTGTTGTGGTTCCTTGTTCATAATGATGAACCATTATTGTGTAAACTGGGTCTTTAGCAAATAACGAAACTATATCGAAATAGTTATTAACTTTCTTAGAAATGAAAGATAGAGCAACCATTATCGCAAGTATGAAAGTTAATGTTCCGGTTAGAATCATCTTCTTTCTGTAACTTGGGAATATGTTGCTTGGCCTTACCCTATTTCTTACACTTTCGTTACCCATTTTTTCTTGATTTGAACTCTTAAAAATATTCATTTTCTTTAATCCCTTTGCTTAAAGATTTGCTCAATTTCGAGCATATAATGTAAATTAAATTTATTAATTATATAAATATATATATTTAAGAATTCCAGAGTTTTTCTTTTTGCACAGGGATAAAAAAAAGCACTTCTTTTTACGGAAGTACATTTACTCAACCAATTTTTCTATTCAATTTACTTTTTTGTAAACATTTTGTCAACAAGTATCTTTTAAATTAGGGAACCGCAATAAAAACTAATTTTCTAAATCAAGTTTTCCACAGTTTAACCTCAAAAAAAATCTTTATTATTATGTTAACTTGTAGGAAAAGTGGACGTGGTCGATGGGAAAAGGGGACGGGGTTGATTTCCCACTTTGGGAAATCAACCCCGTCCCCTTTTCCCACTCTCTATTCTTCAACTTTGCCTTGTTTTATGTAGAAATATTTACAATCGTCTAGTTTTATTTTATCTGTTGATGTTGATATTACCTGCACTTCTTTTAAATATTGCAAGAAACTCTTTATCCTCTTTTTATCTAACTCTGACATAAAATCATCTAGTAATAAAATCGGATACTCTTCAATCTCATCTTTTATTACTTCAATTTCGGCTAATTTCAATGAAAGTGCTAAACTTCTATTTTGTCCTTGTGATCCAAATAGTGAGATGTCTTTTTCATTTAAGTAAGCACTAAAATCGTCTCTTTGTATTCCACATGTAGAATATCCTCTAATAAAATCAATCGTCTCATTTCTTTTTAGATGTTGTAAAAAATCATCTAAATTTTCACAATCAGATTTATATATTATAGAAGGATCTTCATTTGTTACTTCTTTGTGGATAATTTTCATCTTTTCATAAACTTTATCTATAAATTCTCTTCTATATTTATAAACTTTACATCCATAATCGGCTAATTTTTCATTATAAACTTCTAATAAAGTTGGATTTGAGTTATCTGGGTTATTTTTTAAATAATTATTTCTATCTTTTAAAAATTTATTGTAATTATTTAAGTTTAAAATGTACTGAGGTCTTAATTGACTAATTAAAACATCTAAAAATCTTCTTCTTTCTTTTGGTGTATCTCTAAAAATGTTAATATCTTCTGGTTTAAAAATAACTAAATTTATATTTCCAATTAATTCACTTAATTTTTTTACTTTAATATCGTTAATAAAAATATTTTTTTCATTATTTATTTCAATTTTTATTTTTTGATCTCTATCATTTTTAAAAAATTGTGTTTCTATTGTTGAAAAATTTTTTTCGAATTCAATAAAATCTTTATCATTATTTGTTCTATAACTTTTTCCTATC
>JAEEGL011052301.1_pt1 | contig 10782 bp, 7 predicted proteins | sample 9134231 | NCBI WGS metagenome assembly JAEEGL01 (sample SAMN16246548, study PRJNA631951) | gut metagenome | biome: gut microbiome; feature: rumen; material: fiber-attached | host: Bos | place: Iran: Karaj | collected 2018-10
CCCATATTTTATAGGCAATATCCGTGATGTCATAATCTTTGTGGATAAAGTCTTTGATTGTTTCCCATTGCTGTCTTATGATTTCCATGCTGCTATCTTACAACAGTGGAAAAAAAATTTCAAATGTGAAAAAGAAGCGGATAAAAAAGATGAGATGGGGATAAATAGTTTACATAGGATTTTGTAAAATTTTTACGTATTCCCTTTTGTGAATAAAATATGATCAATCAAAAAAGTTGATATTTCAACAAAAATCCGGTTTATGTGGATAACATAAAGCAAATTATCCCCAATTTTTCCACAAATAGTGAATATGATTATGTAAATAGGATTTGTGAATCAGAATATTTGTTTGTTTCCACATATTGTGGAAATATTTTCGATAAGTCTACAAGATATGGAAATATAAAAAAAATATAAATTTTAATAATGAACAGCTGCAGAAAAAGCGCTTGACGTAGGCATTTCTATTGGCTATAATCGTTACTGTTCAGCCTTTTGCCGTGTATAGCATGCAGATTTACAGGCTGTACATATAGATCATGTTTGTTCATCGCTGTTTTACGGCGTAAGTATTGAAAGAAGGAGGTGTATCGCTTATGAAGATGACATTTCAGCCCAAGAAGAGATCCAGATCCAAGGTTCATGGTTTTCGTGCAAGAATGAGCACTCCGGGCGGAAGAAAAGTGCTTGCTGCAAGAAGAAGAAAAGGAAGAAAGCTGCTGTCTGCATAATCTTATTTAATTAAGAAGAAACAGATTTAGACAGTATTCTGATTGTATTTATTCGGAAGCGCTCTGCGCTTCTGAATATCTACAGGATCACAGAGATGATGTGATAGATTTTCTTCTGATATTAATTAAGAAGAAACAGGAATGATCTTTTCGGAAAGTCTGAAAAAAAATGACGATTTCCGGCGGGTTTACGGCAAAAAGAGATCTTTTGCCAATAAATATTTTGTAATGTATGTGTCCGAGAACGGAAGTAAGAGAAACCGCCTGGGAATATCGGTCAGTAAAAAAGTCGGAAACAGTGTGGTCCGGCACAGGATCACGAGACTGGTAAGAGAGAGCTACCGCCTCAATGAAAAAAGATTCAATAGTGGTTTGGATCTGGTGGTAGTCGCGAGGAGCAGTGCGGCGGATATCGGATACAGGGCCGGTGAGAGTGCTTTGCTGCATTTAGGCAGACTGCACGGTATTTTGATCGGATAGATGAAACATATTTTTCTGTATATCATCGGTATTTATCAGAGATACATTTCTCCCTTAAAGCGCACGAAATGTCCTTATTTTCCTTCCTGTTCCGAATATGGAAAGGAAGCGATCATGCGGCATGGTGCCCTGATCGGGGGTTTTTTGGCATTTTGGAGAATCCTCCGCTGTAATCCCTTTTCAAAAGGGGGTTATGATCCTGTTCCCTCAAAAAAAATAAAATATTCAAAGGTGAAATGATATGTTATTAACACAGACAGGTGGTATTCTGAAGCCCTTTGCCATGATCATGAGCTGGATCATGGAGGGTATTTTCTGGTTCCTTCATTTGTTTATGGAATATCCGAGAACGGGTATTGCGATCATACTCTTTACGATCATCATGTATGTGCTGATGCTTCCCCTTACGGTCAAGCAGCAGAAATTTGCAAAGCTTTCCAGTAAGATGAATCCTGAGATCCAGGAGATCCAGGCAAAGTATAAAGGAAAGAAAGATCAGGAATCTATGCAGAAGATGCAGCTGGAGACACAGGCCGTTTATCAGAAATACGGCGTGAACCCTTCCGGCAGCTGTATTCAGCTTCTGATCCAGATGCCTATCCTCTTTGCACTTTATCGTGTGGTTTCAAACATCCCTGCTTATGTAAGTCTTGTTAAGGACTATTTTACCGATCTTGTTTCCGGTCTTTACAGCAAGATCCAGGCAGGCGGCAGTGATGTTGTTTCAAAAATGTTCGAGGGCTTTAATTCAAATTCCGCCCGTTATCTCAGCGATCTTCAGAAAAACCTCGAAAGCGGACAGGCGCTTGATGTTCAGAACAATCTGATCGATATCCTGAACAATGCGAATGATAAAGACTGGTCTCTTCTCAGTGAGAGATTTCCGGATCTGGCTGCTTCCGTAGATTCTACTCATCAGGCTATGGAGAAGTTCAACAGCTTTCTGGGCCTGAATATCGCAAATTCTCCTTCTTCCGTGATCAGTACGGAATTTGCATCCGATGACAAGAGCTGGCTTCTGATCATCGGCGTTCTGATGATCCCTCTGCTTTCCGCAGTTACCCAGTGGATCAACACAAAACTGATGCCTCAGGCACAGAGCAATAAGGACGGTCAGGAAGGTACCATGGCTTCTTCCATGAAGACCATGAATACGATCATGCCCATCATGAGCGCGGTTTTCTGCTTCTCACTGCCCATCGGTCTCGGTATTTACTGGATCGCCGGTTCCGTGGTAAGAAGCGTGATCCAGATCATCGTTAATAAGCGTCTGGACAAGATCGATGTCGAAGACATGATCAAGGCCAATGTCGAAAAGGTAAATGAAAAGCGGCGTAAAGCCGGTCTTCCACCGCAGCAGATCTCTACTAATGCAACGATCAGTACGAAGAATCTGGAAGCGAAAAAGGAAAAGACTGCGGAAGATAAGGCACGTATCGCACAGGATATCAAAGACAGTACCGAGTATTATAATAAAAATGCGTCGAAACCCGGCAGTCTTGCTTCTAAAGCTGCGATGGTAAGACAGTATAACGAGAAAAATAATAAAGATAACAAAGACAAGGATGTTCAGGACAGTAAGATAGAAGAGAATAAAAAGGATAAAGAAGATAATAAAAAGACTGATCAGGAAAAGAAAGATCAGAAAAAAAAGTAAAAGGATAAAAAAGATCATATTCAAAGAATTTTGGTCGTAATGTATCTACATTAACTAAATCAGTAAAGATGTTATTTATTTCGGAGCCTGAAGCAGGCTTGACAGAGGAGGGAGAAAAAGATGGCAGAGTTCAGAGAGTTTTCGGCAAAAAGCGTTAGTGATTGTATCACTGATGCCTGCATGACCTATTCGGTGACAAGCGATCGTCTGGATTATGAAGTGGTATCCGAGGGATCTTCCGGTTTTATGGGACTCGGGGTAAAACCCGCCGTGATCCGTGCAAGGATCAAAGAAGAGTCTTTTGAAAGCCTGGAAGCCGCACAGGCCGAGATCACTGCGGCCGAGGAAGCGGCAAAGAAAGAAAAGGCCGAGAAAGAAGCTGCGGAAAAGGCTGCAAAGCGTGAAGCTGAAAAGAAAGAAAATGCCGAGCGTGCCGCTGCGATCCGTGAAAAGATCGGTATGCCTACGGTCACTGAAGAAGATGAGATCGCTTACAGGGAAAAGAAGCGTCAGGAACGCAGGGAGCGCGGAGGAAGAGGCCGCAGGGACGACCGGAGGAACAGATACGAGCATGAAGACCGTTTTGACAGTGTTCCGAAGGAAGAAGTGGAAGAAAAGCCCGCCAAGCCTTTACGTGAGATCCCCGAAGAAGAAAAGGCCGAACTGATCGCCGTTGCGGAAAGCTTTCTGAAGGACGTGTTTGCTTCCATGAGCATTGACGTACAGATCAGCGCATCTTTCGGTGCCGATAATACGCTGAACATGGATCTGGTAGGAGAGGAAATGGGACTGCTGATCGGAAAGCGCGGACAGACCCTGGATTCCCTCCAGTATCTTACTTCTCTTGTGATCAACAAGGGTAAGGATGATTATGTAAGGATCAAGATCGATACGGAGAATTATCGTTCCCGTCGTAAAGAGACTCTGGAAAAGCTGGCCCGCAATATCGCTTTCAAGGTAAAGCGCAGCCGCAGGCCCGTTGCTCTTGAGCCCATGAACCCTTATGAGCGCAGGATCATTCATTCCGCTCTGCAGGGCGACCGTTATGTGACTACACATTCCGAAGGAGACGAGCCTTATCGTAAGGTTGTGGTCACACTGAAAAATTATCGCTGATGGAAAAAGATACGATCGCTGCCATCGCTACAGGACTGAGTAATGCGGGGATCGGTATCATCCGCATCAGTGGAGAGGCTGCCATCGAGGTGGCAGATCGTGTATATCGCTCAAAAAACGGTAAAAAAGCTTCCGAAACAGGGGATCACAGACTCTGTCTCGGAAGTATTTTTTCGGATGAGGGAGATATTGACGAAGTACTGCTATCCGTTATGCGGGCTCCCCATTCCTATACCGGTGAAGATACCGTCGAGATCAACTGTCACGGCGGTCTTTATGTATGTAAGAAGATACTGAAGCTGGTCACGGGATCCGGCGCAAGACTTGCGGAACCCGGAGAGTTTACCAAGCGCGCTTTTCTGAACGGAAAGATGGATCTGAGCAGAGCCGGAGCGGTCATGGATCTGATCCGTGCGGAAAATGATTTTGCATTGAAGAATTCCCTGGAGCAGCTGAAGGGTTCCGTTTATGAAAAGATCTCTTCTCTCCGCGACCGGATATTGCATGAGCTTGCTTTTATTGAAGCGGCTCTGGACGATCCGGATAATTACGAACTGGACGGCTATCCCGAAAAACTGGATCAGAATGTGTCCGCTATGTATCAGGAGATCGAAGCGATACTTTCTTCCTCAAAGAACGGATTTATCCGTAAGGAAGGAATACGTACGGCGATCCTCGGAAAACCCAATGCCGGAAAGTCTTCGATCCTCAATCTCTTAAGCGGAAGGGAAAGCGCGATCGTCAGCGAGATCGCAGGAACGACAAGGGATACCATAGAAGAAAGCGTTCGTCTGGGCGAATTTGTATTAAACCTGATCGATACTGCGGGAATACGCGACAGTTCGGATCCCGTCGAGCGTATCGGCGTGGAAAGAGCGAGGAAGCTTGCGGAAAACGCAGATCTGATCCTTTTTGTATGCGACAGCGCCAGCGCGCTGGACAGTAATGATATGGATATCATATCTTTATTGGAAGGACGCCGCGTGATCATACTGTACAATAAAACGGACTTATCTCCGGTCACTCCGGAAGACAGGATAAAGGAGATGATCACAGCTCCCTGTATCTGTTTTTCCGCAACGGAAGGAAGAGGACCGGTAGAATTGCATACGGCTCTCTGTGATATGTTTTCCACAGGTCATGGAGAGCTTAATGAAGAGCTGGTGATCACGGATCTGCGCCAGCAGAAGGAACTCGAAGAAGCAAAGGAAAGTCTGCATCTTGTAAGGGAAGCGATCCGTGAAGGACAGACGGAAGATATCTTTGCCGTGGATCTCAGTGATGCATATCGTCATCTCGGATATATCATCGGCGAAGAAATGGAAGATGATGTGGTAGACAGGGTATTTTCGGAATTTTGTATGGGAAAGTAGGGGGTAGCGTTTTATGAGATTTATGTTAAAAGATCTTACGGCTTTTAAAGATATCGTGATCCAGTGTCATGACAATCCGGATCCGGATGCCCTGGCCAGCGGCTATGCGGTCTGGTGGTACCTTAAGAGAAAGGGGATCAACGCCCGTCTGATCTATGGCGGTGTCTCTGCGATACAGAAAGCCAATGTTCTCAAGATGATCGATATCCTGCAGATCCCAGTGAATTTTGTGACGGAACTGGAGAAGCCCGAACTTCTTGTGACCGTGGACTGCCAGTACGGGGAAAGCAATGTGACTTTCTTCGAAGCCGGGGAGGTGGCCGTGATCGATCATCACCGCATCTGCGGCGAGCTGCCGGAACGTTCCGATGTACGCAGCAGCTACGGTTCCTGTTCCACCGTGATCTATCAGCTTTTAAAGTATGAAGGGATTAGCGTCAATGCGGATGAAAAACTGGCAACGGCGCTGTATTACGGTCTGATGACGGATACGGATAATTTTGCTTCCATTTCGCATCCGGCCGATAAGGATCTGCGGGATGAAGCAAAGTATCTTCCGATGGATATCCTTTATTTCCGCAATTCCAATATTTCAAAAGATGAACTGCGCATCGCCGGCGATGCATTAAAGCAGGCTTTCTTTAATGACCGCTATCATTACGGGATCATCGAAACAAAACCCTGCGACCCGAATATATTAGGTATCATCAGCGATATGCTTTTGGAAGTGGACGGAGTTGATACCTGCCTTGTATATAATATTTTTACTTATGGAGTAAAGATCTCGGTTCGCAGCTGTACACGTGAGACGAAGGCCAGTGAGCTTGCTTCCTATCTGGCCGGGGATCTGGGCGGCGGCGGCGGACATCTGGTCAAGGCCGGTGGTTTTTTGCAGAGAGACCTGATCGTAAAATCGGGCATGGAATACAAGAAGGACATCATCGAACGCTATCTGATGGAGCGCATGTACCGTTATCATAAGGAAAGCGAGATCATCACAGCCGGAAAATATGAGGAGGATCTGTCGCATTATGAGAAATATGTGAAGATCGAAACTCCCATGGGCTATGTGCGTGCAAAAGACCTGGCCGAATGCGGTACAAAGATCATGATCCGTACCATGGAAGGCGATGTGGATGTGGAGGTGGAAGACGACCTTTATATCCTGCTTGGAATCGACGGTGAGATCTATCCCTGCAAACAGAAAAAGTTTGAAGCGAGTTACCGTTACGTGGATGGCGATTATGAATTTCCGGGAGAATATCCTCCCATGGTCATCGATATACTGACCGGAGACCGTATCCCTCTGATCCCGCATGCGAAATGCTGTATTGCCGCCGGCGGTGCCATGATCTATGCGAGAGAACTCGATCATCGGGTAAAGGTCTTTACTTCCTGGGATCCGGAGAAATATTACCTTGGCGTAGAGGGAGATTTTCTTGCACGGCGTCCCGATGATCTTTCGGATATATATATCGTTGCGCGGCAGATATTTTTCAGAACTTATGTTAAAGAAGGAAACAGCTGATGATCTATGATGCTTTTATCAGTTACCGGCATACGCCGCTGGATATGGAAGCAGCAAAAAAGCTGCATCGAAGTCTGGAAAACTATCATATACCGGCGGCGGTACAGAAAAGGACCGGCAAAAAAAAGATAAACCGTGTTTTTCGCGATCAGGAAGAACTCCCGATCGGAAGCGATCTGGATGATAAGATCTCTTCCGCATTACAGGAGTCGGAATACCTGATCGTTATCTGTTCTCCGGATACTCCGGGATCTTACTGGGTATGTAAGGAGATCGAGACTTTTATCCGTATGCATGACCGGGAACATGTGCTGGCCGTGCTGATCTCCGGGGAGCCTTATGAAAGTTTTCCCGCCCAGATCACGGTGGATGATAAAGGAAATCCGGTGGAACCTCTGGCTGCGGATATCCGCGGCACAGACCGTCGGGAGCGGAATAAAAAATTCAATACGGAATTTCTGCGTCTTGCTGCGCCGCTGATCGGCTGCAGTTATGATGATCTGCGCCAGAGACACAGAGAACAGAAGATACGTAAGATGATCACAGCTGTTTCTGCTGCTTTGCTGCTTATCGCAGCGGCAGGCACCGCCTTTGGTATCTATCAGTCCGTGATCGCAAGGCAGATGGAGAAGATGGCTGAGGAACGGACAGAGCTTGCGGAAAAGATGACCGAACTGGCCGGAGAGAAAACGAAGCTGGCTGCGGACATTCTCGAAGAATACCGGGATAAACAGATCAACCAGTCACGCTTTTATGCTTCGGAAGCATTATCGCTTCTGGAAGAGGGAGACCGCCGTGCAGCAGTGCTGGTTGCGGCAGAAGGACTTCCTTCGGAGAAAAATGATCGTCCTTACGTGCCGGAAGCCGAATATGCTTTGAGTAAAGCACTTTTTGCTTATGCAAACGGTTCGGATCTGGAATTTGACCGTCTCCTGGAACACGATGTGAATCTCGATTCCTGCCACCTGAGCCGGGATGGAGATAAACTGGTATCGATCGACATCGCTAATTCTGTATATATATGGGATTGCAGCGATTGGTCGCTTCTTACAAAGATCACTTCGGAGCTTGATGAGGATGGGGATATACCTGAAGTATGTTCCGCGTATGCGGATAAAGACGGCATATATATAGCATATGAAGATTCTTTCCGGAAATTTTCATATGACGGAAATATGGTATATTCTCTACCGCGTAAAGAACTGCATAATGCCTATGTTTATGAAGATATGGGAACAGCTTATCTTCTTATGCGTGATAATATAGAACAGATAGATCTTAAAGAGGGAAAAATCCTGCGCAGTTTTGAAAATCCTTCTGATGAAGGTTTTTCCTCTAAGATGTTTTATGATACGGAACATGAGCTGCTGGTCTGCGGCCATTATGATCCGGATGAGGGAAATACATCGATCACGATGATCTATCCTGAGAATGAGATCGTGACCGATGTGACTCTGTCGAATTCGCATCTCTTCAATTTTGCTTTTTGTGAGGACGGTAATCTTGCTGTTGTAAGCGGTGACAAAGATTTTATTGTAAGTTCCGATTTGAAAAGTATTTCTGCGGAACTTATCAGCCCTTCCGGAGAGTTACTCTGGTCGCAGAATGTAGATCTCGAAATTCGTAACTTTTCTGATCTGCTTATCAATATAAGGTCTCACAGTTTTCCGATGGATGGCAGAGAGAAAGGAACGATTGTTATAACCGTAAAAGACAGACTGTTTTCGCTCGATGAAGCGGACGGTGAGTTGATCGTGAAAACAAATCTTCCGGGTGATTGCAGTAAGATACTTTTAAATGACGACAATCCCCGTGGTTTTCTTGTTTTTACCAATGGTGATATCAATCTGATGGACTTCGAAAACGGAAAGACGTATCCGGAGAATTCATTATATTATGATCTTTATATGTGGGATCTGATCAGCGCAAACGGTAATGTGGTGATACGGACGCGTTTTGATTCTGCGTTGCATGTATTGGCTTATCATTCCGCATCGGATCTGGAAGATATCGCAGAATTTGAAGATAGCATGCAGATCGTAGGAGTATCTCCCGAAAGGGATTATTTTGTCATGAATCCCGGTTCGGAAAGTCAGCATCTCTTCTTTTATGATATGAACGGCTTGGAGCTTTATGATATGAGTATCAATGGTGAATATATCAATGAAAGCTTCTTTGTCGGTTCTGAATTTATGGCGTTTTGCGGAAAATCATTATATATCATAGATCCAATAAAAAAATGTACAGAAAATATCAGCTATCAGGAGCTGGGAGTGGAATACAACGTAGGTCATACCCGACTTTCAAATGATCATAGATACGCGGCAATGTGGTCTACTTCATGTATTTATCTTGTTGATCTGTATGATCAAAATTGTATTCTGAAGTATCAATGTGATCATATGGTAGCCGATGCTGTTCCTGCAGATGACGGCAAAATGATATATATATCAGAACTTGATACGCCACTGTATTCTCTGGATGTTGAGAGTGGTGATGTTCATGATGTATCAGAAAAAAAGATCCTTTCAAATACGAATATTGCCTATCATGATTTTATGAAGATCAGTCCGGATGGAAAGATGCTTTCCGTAATGTCGGCAGATCATCAGCTGAGTTTCATTAATCTGAAACAGGAAAAGATCATATCATCTTTTCCTGTAAAATTCAGCTCGAATGTATATATGCGTTTTTCTGATGACAGCCGGTATTTCTATATTCAGACAGATGATTATGTTTTTCGTATATGGGATATCCGAAATAATGAATTTGTGTGTTCTTTTAATACGGAAAATGCTATGTTCAAGTATGAGATCTATGATAAAGGATCCAATAAACTTGTTTTGGGAAATACTTATAATCTATCCGTTATTGATACGGAAAAAAACGGTCTCGTAACGGTTGTTCCTAGAGGAGTTGCTTTTCTGAAAAATAACAGTTTTATCATATACAATAAGAAACATTTATATCGGACATATTATAAAGATTATCAAAAACTCCTGGAGGAGATTTCTGCACAGTTTACGGATACGACGCTCAGTTCCGAGGAAAAAGTAAGATATAATATCAATTAGCATTTTGTTATTTTTGAAAACGTTTCACGTTTTTTTACAAGATAATGTTTCACGTGAAACATTCAGCTTCCACATTTTGTGGTAGAAAATTTATGTAAACGTAATGTTTCACGTGAAACATGCATGAGCTTTTCTTTACAAAAAATACGTTTGTGAACGAAAGCAGCATCTGCTTCTAACATTTGGCCGCGTTATATGGAATTAAAGTGAATTCATGCCTGCAAAATTTCATTAACGTTATGTTAGTATAATATGGTGAAATGAATAATGGACAAAACTCTGATCAGGAATATAGATAAAGTACATACGACGGAAATGGGAGCAGACAGAATAAGAAGAAACCTTGGACTTGGAAATACAGATGTCGTTGAATGGTGCAGGCAAAAGATCCTTAAGACAAATGCAGTTATTGAAAGAAACGGCAAAAACTGGTATGTTCATATAGACGACTGTGTGATCACAGTTAACGCAGGCAGCTATACCATTATAACCAGCCATAAGGAATAGATAATATCAGAACAGGGAACTTTATCAAAAAAACGCTTTACCACAGCTTATATATGTGAACTGCCGAGCCTTAAGAAACTGCGTACTCCGGGAAATGCTTACATATATAAAAATCTTTATGCCATTGGTAAAGCCGATCCTGTTTCCATTTTCGAGATCAAATATCTGCAGAAAAAAGGAGGCAGAAGTGCGATCGATGGATGGTGAACAGAAGAAATCGAGATTCATTTATCCAAATGATCAAGGGGGATAAAATATGTTTTGGGACAGGATCTCACCTATATATGACATATTTGAAAATGTGTATAACGGC
>JAEEGL011071185.1_pt1 | contig 10782 bp, 15 predicted proteins | sample 9134231 | NCBI WGS metagenome assembly JAEEGL01 (sample SAMN16246548, study PRJNA631951) | gut metagenome | biome: gut microbiome; feature: rumen; material: fiber-attached | host: Bos | place: Iran: Karaj | collected 2018-10
ACTGTTTGAATTTTTAGATTCATCAGGAAGAGCAATGATTAAATCACCCTCATAGAATTTTTCAACATTCTCCAAACCTGGGAGTGGGTTACTTTCAGGCCCTACTATAGTATATACATTTAATCCCTTGTCAAATGGTATATAGAATACTTCACCATCCTTAAAATAATCGTTATTTTTATTTAAGAACTGAATACTCTTAAGATGGCTGTCATTTCCCTCAGAATGGCTTATTTGTATTCCTTCTTGGTCTGTTAAAGGAATCCAACCGTATGTTGATTCCAGATATTGGAAATGTCTAGCTGGACCATCCAAGAAATCTTTTAATGTGGATGCCTTGTTGTCACCCTCAGCTAAAAGTGCCCTCATGGAATTGGAAACTAAATCATCTACCGCAATTTTTGTAAGAGCGTCTGAAGAATGATTTAGGTGGAGTACTACCAATTGTTCTAACTGTGGACTATAGAAGAAAATATCCCCAGGATTAATTGGCTCCAAATATTCTTTTGAATCAGAGGCAACATATTTTTCTGTAATTTCTGATGTTTCAACTGCCCCTGCCTTTTGCTTTGCCTGAGCGTCTGAATTTAATGTGGTTGAACCCACATACATATAAATTCTATTTGGATTTTCTTTGGCTTCATTTTTGGCCAAATCCCAACTTGTGGCAAAAGAAATTCCACCCCATTTTAGGGAACTTCCTCCACCTAAACAATATACCTCGTCCTTTGTATTTGTACCAGCAAATAGATCACCAGCATCTATTCTTTTTATTTGTACCTTTTTCCCACCTGATATATCATAAATAGGATTCTGAGCCGCCATAGCCGTTGTAGTATACCCTTTGGTGGCTATAAACATTTCACCGTAACCCAGTGCTCTTTGACTTAAAAGGTTTATCAAATCACCTCTGGCCGTTAAAATTATATTTCCCTTTTGATTTCCTGCCATGAAATACTCCTTCACTAATTTAAAATAAATTAGTGTTTTTTTTTATAGGGGTGCACATGCCAGCAAAAATCCAAATAAACAGAGGAGACATAAGAAAAAGAAAAATTGATGATTTAAGGAACGGCCAATTTTTCTGGTCCTATATAAATGAGGATCCTTTCAATAATAATTCACAACATTCTTATTCAAGGGGACAACTTTGGATTAAGGACCCCTCCTCTGAGGGATTTACGGAAATTGCTGACAGAAGAACCCTAAACGCCCTTTTATTTAAAGGTTTTATTTATGAGGATTTTAAGGGTGATTTTATAAATGCTAGTGAAAAAACACAGATAGATTTTTGTAGATGCCACGTTGGTGATGCTTGGATTTTCAAATGTGTTAATAAAACTGATTTCAAAGTACCTTTTTTCAAAGGGGACATTCTTTTAATTACAAAGGCAATTTATGAGGATACAAATGAAGAAAACTCCCTGAAATCATCATTTCCAGATAAACTATCTGAAGTAGACTATATAAGAATTCCAGGTAGTGAATTTTACAAAGAGTATTCAGATTTGGAGTCTGAAACACTAAACGATGCAATTTTGGAATTGGAGTATCGTTTAAATTATAAAGGTGAAATTTCCACAGAAGAAGAATTTTTAAAGGCATCCAAGAAAAAAGGGAATATGTACATTCTCATTGAGCCTTTATATTTGGATACCTCAAAGCTGGATTTACCTTTTAGTAGGGCCACAACACAACTTAAAGTTAAAACAAAAATAGGTGACTTTGTTTATTGGGATGGTAAAAAATGGGTTTTGATTCCTTCAGGAATGGAAGCAAAGGATATTAAGTATGAACCAAATAAGGAAGAAATAGAATCCGTAACCACCTTTGAAACTTCCCATATTGAAGAATTGGAAAGTTCACAAAATGTTCAGGAAGCCTTGGATATTTTGAATAGAACAAAGGCCCAATTAAACTCAGAGGGAAAAGTTCCTTTGAGTCAATTACCTGATTTTATTAGAAGGGCCTTATCCTTTGTTGGAATATTTTATCCTGTAAAGAATTCTTCGGAAACTTATAAAAACGATATAGATAACCAAAACGAATGGCCTGAATTATTAAATGAAGAGGGTATATCTAAAAATGGACAATTCTGGATTGTAGATTGTAAGGGTGTTCAAAACGTACAATATATAGATAGAGACAACGAAGGAAGGGTTGTAGAATTAAATTCAGGTGACTGGATTGTTTGGACTGAGGCTACTGGCAAATTTGAAATCATTGATAATAGTGATCAGCTTTCAGCAATAGAAGTTTATGCACCTGATTTAGAGGGTGTTAAACAAACATTACAGGGTGTAGTAGGTATAACTGTAGATCACAATTCAAACTTGCAAATTAAAATTTCTGATCACACCATTATCATAAGTGAAAAAAATCCTATGGTTGTTCAGGATGCAAGTACATTAGGAAGAAAAAATTATTTTTCAAAATATAAAGACGAAAGAACCTTAACACCTGGGCCATTGTACCATGATGAAGAAAATGAAAAAGTTATTTCAGAATATGGATTCCAAGTAGGTGCACCATTAAATGAAAGAAACTTAGACACATACGGAGATGTAATAGTTCGTAAAACTCCTGGTACTCAGGGAGGTTCTCCATTTATCAATAATGTATTTGCTTTGGAAACTTTCTTTTTTAATACTGAAGGGGATATAGCTGAAAGGTTAACTAGAATAAACTCCTCTATGAGAAAAAAATTAGCAGGAGACCTTTTGAGTGACATAGTGGATGTTACACTACCTGAGGCCACTTCTCTATTAGTTGGTATTTTGGATGGGGAAGAAATTGCACCGGAGTATTTAACAAAATCCTCTTTGGATGGTTTTATTACAGAAACCCTTAACAGAGAATTCCAAACTGAAACTGGTGAATATTTTAATGATTATTTCAAGGAAAACTTAGAGGACGGTTTCTTAAATGTGGGTTATGGTAGAACTGTTTCTGAGGATGTGGATTTAGGTGAAATTACATTCTATGCAAAAACAAAGGATTACAAAACCTTTAGAAAAGATGGAACTTTCCTTTCAACAGGATTCTATACCCAAAGACATTCCTATGCAAATAAAAATTCTAAATTATGGGATAAGGATGAGCACTTTTTGAATAGGGATTCCGTGGTATCCAGAACTCACTTGGTTATAAATCCGTCCATTATTGCTCAAGATGAATTGGAAAACTTTGTAAAGATGCCTTACGGATCTGGTACTCTTTTACTTTGGGAAGACTTCTTTATGATTTTTGGTAACCCAGGAGTTCCTTTAATGATTCCTGCCTGGGAAAAAATGCACTATGATGTATTTGACTTTGTAGGTTTGGATACTTCCCCAATTACCATAAAATTAAATAGACCAAAATCAGGATGGACCTCTGTAGAAAGAATAAACAACCTTGCAGGAAATTATGGTGAGGGTGATAAATCAACCTGGTCTTATATAGATTCTAATAAAGAGGGTTCTTTGCAAGATGATGACAGGGGATCAATTGATGATGTAGTTTCATTTGATTCCTGGCTAGAAGCCCAAAGATCTATTGCTACAAAAGAAGCCTTTATTATTCCTTCTACAGCTACAAAGGATGGCCTCTCTAGAAGAGATCCTATAACTGATGCCTATGTAATGGATCCTGAAGAAACAAAAAATGATAAATATGGTTCTGATAAATCTGGAGGAAAATATCAAAGAATTTTACCTTCCAGAACTCTATACAAAAACGAAAGTGTTTATTATGATTATCACACTGGAGAACTCATTAAGCAGGATGTAAAAACAAAAGATGTAGAAATGCCAGCAGAAGGAGGAGTTCTCCTTACATCAAGATCCAAAATAGATGGTGGAATTTACATTTAAGATTTTACTGCCTTGATTTCGTATACATCGTTTGGATACCTTCCTTTTCCATCAAGGAATCCACTTTCAGAAAGACTAAAAGATTTGGAGGGAACTTTTTTGTTTTTAATACAAACCTCTACAAAGAGGTCCTTAAAATCCGAATAGTCTCTAGGATACTCACAATCCACATAACAGGATTCATTTGCCTTTTTTGAAATGTAATCCATTAACTTGGGAATTTTTACCTGAGTGCGATGACCCTTTCTCATCTTTTCGACGATAAGATCCCCAAGAAATTCTTTTTGAGAATTTGTAAACATATTACCTACCTTTTAAATGATTTTATTTGCTATTTGATTCTACTTCTGCCCAAAGTTTAAATCCAGGCAGTGCTTCCAGAAAGTCAGCATTTGTATCATAATACCAAAGTATGTCCTTGAAAATAATCCCTTTCGCATTATACATTGTTACTTTAGATTTCTTTGATTTCTTTTTTGCCATTTCAAAAATCTCCGTAATAGAAATATAGATTTATTCTTCTTTTTTATCCTGCATGTCCTTGAAATATCTTTTATCAAAGAACTCATCAAAATTAAATCCACATTTTGCAAAGGCCTCCTGTAGACCCATGTAGGATTTTCTATCCTGGGTATTCAAATAATCCTTTACTTCACAAATTCGAAGATATCTTCCTTTGTAAAATTTGTAATCAATGAGTGTATAAAGATAAGATTCTAGCTGTAAAAGAAGTGTGGTAGCCGTTGAACACTCATCCGCTTCTTTTACAAGACTTTTTGTAATTTCATATTGGGTCTGCGTAAAAATTTCTACAAAGGCACTTACAATTGCAATTCCAAAAGAAAGAAGCATTGCAATTGTCATTGGAAGGGCTACTTTACCACCAAAGTTAGAAAAGAATAAAAAGATAAAACCTAATACAAAGGTGGCTCTTGAAATAGTTCCAACTACTGAATTTCTTTTTATATACTTTTTATAATTTGCAACATGTTTTTCATTTTTGAAAGCTTCGTTTGCAGCCTTATTTTTAACAATCCTTTTATGAAGATCCTCCAGATGGGGAGAATATTGCAATTCACCTTCCTTTGCAATATGTAAATATTCACTAATGAGTTTGTGAGCCTCTACTACTCCTGTGTATTTTTCCATTTTTTATCCTTCTCTGAATTACAGGCCTTGTCAGCTATGCAACAAAGCACAAAAAATATTAAAATTCCAATAAGAGTTAAAATAGGATGTTTTGACATTGCATCATAAAAATTAGCTCTTAGGACATCTAAATTCTCCCACACCTTTCCACCTCTTTTTTTATAACAAAATCATTACATCCCTAACAGCATGTAATTCCAATCCCTCACCATCTACAAGAATTGCACCAATCCCATTACCCTCAGAACTACCTACATGGAGAATGTTATCATGCTCAGCCTTTTCTAAAACACAAAGATTGATGGGTTCATCATCAGAAATATTTTCAAGAAACTTTTTCAGTTCCCCTACATTCTTAATCGACTCCATTTTCTCTTTCCTTGAAGTTGTAATTCTTCTTCAAATTACTTATGTCATCATAAAAACAATACTTCTTTTTCTTATCGATAACAAAACAGTCACAAAGTTGAGCCTCACATGGACCAATATTAATATGAAGATCATCCTTAGTTACAAGAAGAATTGTGGCATCATCGTCCTTTATTTCAAGTTTAAGTTCATCAAACTTTTCCATAACGGCCACATCACCGTACTTTTCAAACTCTTCTTTCTTTTCTTCCTTTTTCCACCAACGGTATATAAAGGCCTTTTCCGGAGTTGTCCACTTGTACTTTTTCAACTCCTTCAATATGATTGGGAAAGTTTTTGAATTACTTTCCCATGGAATTACTACAAGACTTTCCTTTGGTCTTTTTTCTGTTAGATCATATATCATTCTTCATCCCCAGCTTTTACGTTGTAGATTGGTTTAATAATTTCTACTACATCACAAAGGTCCTTAATGTTTTCCAGAATGTCTTCAGCAGGTTTATAAGCCATTGGGGCCTCATCAATTGTTGCAGTTGAAACTGAGGTTGTAAAAACATCTTTCATAGAGGCCTTGAAGTCCTCCATTTTGAGAGACTCTTTTGCTGCGGAACGTGACATCAATCTTCCTGCTCCGTGAGGACCTGAAAAGTTGTATTCTGAGTTTCCTTTTCCTTTTACAATCAAGGAACCGTAACTCATGTTTATAGGAATAATGGCTGTTTCATCTTTTTGAAGAGAAATCGCCCCTTTACGAAGAATTCTGTTTTCAACATCAATGTAATTGTGAATTGTACAGAACTTATCGAGAATCATTTTCTTTTTGATTCCCATATGTTCCATAATTTCATCAAGCATTGCTTCTCTGTTCCAAATTGCATACTCCTGAGCAAGTTTCATATCGTGAAGATAATCTTCAAGATCTTTTCCTTCCAAATATGCAAGTTCGTTTGGAATTGGTTCCTTTTTGATTTTTGCAAGTTCTGCCTGAATATCTTTTTCTCTTCCTTCAGCCTTTAACTTTGCGACCAACTCATCCCTTTCTTTTGTATTTGAAGAATGATATTTGATAGCCAAATTCTGATAGTACTTGCAAACTTCAATACCAAGGTGGCGAGATCCTGAGTGAATTACGATGTAATAATCCCCGTTACTGTCCTTGTCAACTTCAATAAAGTGGTTACCCCCACCCATTGTTCCAATACTCAGCATAAGCTTTTCTGTGTTAATTGGGGCTTTAATTTCGTTAATGTGAACTCTGTCACAAAAAGCATGCTTTTTACTTCTGTGATTCATTCCCATTGGAACATACTGACGAATTACTTTATCAAGCTTTTCAAGGTTTGGCCTATTGAAAAGTTCCTTACCATACTTTTTGTCAATTTTAAGAACCAACATTCCACATCCAATATCAACTCCAACAAGATTTGGAACAACCTTATCAACAATAGTCTGAGTAAAACCAATTACACAGCCAGCTCCTGCATGCGTATCAGCCATAATTGCAATGTTTGATCCTTCCGCAAATTTTTGATTAAGCAAATTCAAAATCTGCTTGTGACAGGCCTCCTCTAGCTTTGTCCAATCTGAAACTAAAACTTTTGCTGTATTGTACTTTCCTGTAATTTCAATCATTTCAATACTCCTGGAAATGTTCTTTCAAAACGTTTTACATAAGGAATTAAATCCTTTATATCTTTTTCAAACTTTGTACCAACTCTGCGATCTACATAATCCTTCAATTCATGATAGATCATACTTATTGCATTTTCTTTTCCTTTTAAGGGATTACCGTTATCCGTTCCGCAAAAATATGTATAGCCTGACTCAGAAGTTCTGTTAGGAATTCCAAGTGTATAAATATTTGCGTACATATTGTTATCCATTGTACACTTTGTAAAACCCCTTCTCTTTGGGAGGCCTAAAAGAAACTGATGATCTAATAATGTCATTTTACTCTTCTTCCCACTTCTTGTTAAACTTCTGCATGCGTTTGAAAGTTTCTTTTGCAAACTTCATTGCTGCCTTGTATTCCTTTTCAATACGAGGTTTTCCGTCTGCACCTTTTACTTTGTATTCACCTGTTTTGAGCTTTTCTATCATTGGAAAATGTTCGTGGGATGTGCAAACAATTACCCATTTCCCATTAATCTGTTCTGTTTCAAACTTAAAAGCCTTCATATTTTTTCGTACCTCATAGATGTTAAAAGCTATTTAATTTAATTTTATCAAAAATAATATAGGGCTTTTTTGGCTGTAGGATTTCAATTATTTTTTGATATTTTCAAAGGAAATTTCTGCCCAACTTTTATTTACTTTTTCAAATTGATTTAATTCAAGATCTTTTTCTAAAACTTCTTTTATACTTGGATCACTTTCAGGAATATCCAAAAATAAGTTACCCCCACAGGAAACAAAACAAATTAAGCTTTTACCAAAAGGAATTCCTATAGTCCACTTCTCTGATTTGAAATATTCCTTCATTCCACTTTCGTGTAAAATATGTTGTATTACAGATCCGTTATCACAATTTGTATATTCCAAATTGCCCAAAGTTCCCAACATCCATAAATGCCTTTTATTTTCAAAAACTGTAAATTCTTTGTCAAAAAACTTTTCTGCTTTTTCTAAAAACTTTTCATTGTCTTCATTAAAATTATCAGAGAATTGCAAATCAGCCTCTATACGATGCATAATCTCCTTTTTATTATTTACAAAAGGACAGGCTTCGTTTTCCGGATTTGCAGAATAAAAATAATCATCCGTGAGGTCCCAAACAACATTACTCAAGTCTAACATTGGATATCTTTTGAGAAGATTTTTAAGTAAAGAAAAATTGATCAAATATTTCATAATGCATAATATTATAGAGGAAAGCAAAAACCAGCCGAAACTTTTTAGAAAAAATTTTAAAAAGAAAATTTAAATTTGTTAGACAAATTGTACTTGTTGTACATTTAAATTTTTTTTCTAGATTTTTGTTTTTTGGTTCTGATTTTCTTCTATAATAATATTTACAAACTACTATTACTGCAATCTTTGTAATTGCAAAAGGAGTAAAATATATGTCTAAATTCACAGGGAAATGTGACTTTTGTGATCACTGTGAAATGATAGGGAACCCGAAAGAAGTTGCAGAAAGGACTGATCTTTATTTAGGAGAAGCCAAGGTAGAAATTAAATCAGAAAATGATTTGATACCCTACTACACTCACCTCATTGCCTCAGGTTGCTTCAATAAGGATTCAGGAGACAGTGTGAACCTTTCTATGCATTCCTTTATTGATGATGAGGAAAGGGAACACCTCAGTTGGAAAATCTTTGATGTAATCACAGCTGCAAGAAAAGCTAAAAAAGAAAAAACAGAATTATGCCTAGAATTCCTAAAACAGCAAAAGTTTTATTGGAAGGGAGACCCAGATTATCTTTGGTATGGCATAATTGATATTGTTAAAAAGAATCCTGATATTATAAAAAACCATATTCCAAAGGATTACAGGGAAGGAAGAAGATTTATTAGTGAGTGGATGATTCCAAATTATTTTTCAGATATACATGACCCTATGCACAATCGCTACAGGGAAGAATTTATAAAGTTTTGTGGGGACAATGGTTATTCTATAATTAAATGGAATGAGGATTTCAAGACTGGCGAAAGAACGGAGGGTAAATATCATCCAATCATCACTCACATGTGTTTTGCCATTTCTGAATATTATAAAATGGTCGAGAGAGGAAAATAAAAAATGCTAGAGGTTCAAGAGTGGGAGTTGAACGAGTTGTACAAGAGGACATCAATTGCAATGAGCCGATTTCCAAATTTAAGGTACGGACAAGCAATTTTTAACGAGGCATACTCTTTGTGGCCTGATTTTGTAAACACTATTAGGGGAACAAAAGATGATTGTTTTTACAACGATGAAAAAGTTAAGGACTTTTTAAGTCACTTTGAGGTTGAAAAATGATAAAGAGTTTGCATAGTGCAATTTTTAATGAAACAGAATTGAAAGATATTGAAGATTGTATTACAGCTTATTTACTCTGTGACTTTGGGCCACAGGATATGGAATTGATGGCCCAAGCTGCAGCCCAAAGAGAAAGAGTACTTGAGTTGCAAAAGGGTATTAGAGAAATATTAGAGGAGGATAAATAATGTATTATCCAAACGGTAATTATAGGCTTGCCCAATTGATTAAGGATTTCGAAAGTGGGGATTTCGATATTTATCTTGAAAAGAATGAGGAACCTCCAAAAGATTGGGATTGGAAAAAGCAAGGCTTTTACAGAGGTCCTTCTAAGCTTATAGAGTCAATTGAGGAGCTAAAGGATGCAGTTGTAAAGGATATGGGTAAGGAATATACAATTTGTATTGAAACCCGTCCATCCTATTATGCTAAACATCCATATGAAGGGGAAGAAAAATCCTACGTCAGAAAAATCTTTAAGTGGGAATATGCATCCCCTTATGGAAAGAAATATTGCTATGCAATTAATGATTGTACATACCTTCCGGGTTACGAACCAAAGTATAAACCATTCAGTTTAAATTGCTATGAGAGTGGTTTCAATGGGACTTGTTTCACAATTGGTTCATGGAAAAGGGATAAAGAAGGTTACGAGTTTAAGTCTTGCGGAAGCAGACTGTTCGATTATATCGAACCGGAAGATTTGGAAGTAATTTTTAATGCAGTAAAAGCTGCAGATAAATATTTAAATGAAAGATTTCATAACGAGGAGGAAGATTAGTTTATGAATCCAAAAACACTTAAAAAGCTGATTATTTCAGCAGTGGTTTTGTTTGTTGTATTGGTTGTGGGTATTAATTCGTGCTCAGTTGTTGATCCAAACGAACGTGGCATTGACGTAAGACTTGGTCAGATGCAGGACACGGTAATTCAGCCTGGTTTGCATTGGAAGGCTCCATTTATTACACATACTCGTAAGTTTAAGCTTGAGCCAAAAGTATATGAAGTAACATTCAGTGTTGGAAATGATGGTGCAATTACAAAGGATATGCAGACAGTTGGTGCCACAGTTGCAGTTCGTTATGTGTATGATGAAAGTCGTTTGAAGGATATTGTAACTTTATATGCAAACGGTTCTGTAATTGAAAGCGCAATGAAGGATAACGTAAAGGCCTCATTGAAAGAAACAACAGGTAAGTATTCTATTTATGAACTTGTAGCTGAGCAGAATGCAATTACAGCAGAAGTTGCAAAGGCTATGTTAGATCGTATGGCCAATTATCCTATAGCAATCAATCAGACAACTATTACAAACTGGGATTGGAGTGATGATTTTGACCGTCAGATTAAGGAGACTGCAAATAGAACCCAGCAAGTAAAGCAGGCAGAACAGGAAGCAAATATTGCAGCAGCTCAGGCACAGAAACTTGTAAAAGAAGCAGAGGCCA
>JAEEGL012109098.1_pt1 | contig 10782 bp, 8 predicted proteins | sample 9134231 | NCBI WGS metagenome assembly JAEEGL01 (sample SAMN16246548, study PRJNA631951) | gut metagenome | biome: gut microbiome; feature: rumen; material: fiber-attached | host: Bos | place: Iran: Karaj | collected 2018-10
GACCTTCATAATGCTGTTTACAGCCATCATGGTTTCAAAGGACAGAGCAGGATCGTTCCTTACGAGGCTCTACGCATCCCCCATGAAGAGCAGGAATTTTGCCGGCGGCTATCTTCTGCCCATGATGATCATCGCTTTTGTTCAGGCCGTAGTAAACCTCGGTGTAGCACTGATCATAGCTCTTGTCACCGGGTATGAACTGAATATCGAAGGACTCCTCGTGACATCGATAGCCGTTCTTCCTTCGGCTCTCATGTTCACAGCCATAGGATTTCTGTTCGGTACCTTATTTAATGACAAAGCAGCTCCTCCTCTCTGCTCAGTCATCATTTCCCTCGGTTCCATTATCGGAGGCATATGGTTTGATGTAGAAAGCGCAGGAGGATTTATAGAGAGTTTGAGCAGATGTCTTCCTTTCTTCTACTGTACCAAAGCTGCAAGATCTGCTATCAATATGGATTTCGGAGTCGAAACTTTCGTAATCCCTTTTATAGTAGTCATCGGTTCAGCAGTACTCCTTACAGCACTTTCGTGTTTTGTATTCGGAAAGAAGATGAGGGCTGACCTGTCTTAAATTCACAATTGAAATAATCATTGATATTTGCTATACTCGGATTATAACCACATTGAAGGGGTTCTGTTATGAAAATAAAGGCCGAGATAGATGAAAAATATAATGATATAGAACTGCATGTCTGTAACGACGTGCTCAATTCCGAAGTAAAGGAAATACTCGGAGAACTTCATGAGACATTTGACAGAGCTATAGCGGGAGTCGATGAACGCGGGAACCGTGTCATGATATCCCGCAGCGATGTCATATCGGTGTTTGCCGAAGGCCAGAAGGTCATGGTCCTGGATACACGCGGTACGTATACGGTGCAGAAAAAACTGTATGAGCTCGAAAGTGAGCTGGGTGACACTTATTTTGCCAGGATATCAAAATCCGAGATTGTAAATGTGAGGAAGATAAAGAATCTGGATATGAGCATAACCGGCACCATAAAGATCACGATGAAGACCGGATACGAGACTTTTGTGTCGAGGAGAAATGTCGCGAAGATCAAGGAAAAACTGTTAAAGGAAAGGAAGGTTGAGCAGGGATGAAAGAATGTTTTAAACGCGGAATGATAAGCTTTGCGATATCTTCTTTTTCAGGCGTCCTGGTGAATCTCATCATAGATTCCATAGCAAACGCATCCGGTAATACAGGATTTATTTCCATGACTCCCGATTTTGTCGCCATGTTCCCCACGACCGCACTGGCTGCATATGTAAATGCTCTGTTATACGGCGTGATAGGGTTCACCTTCGCATTTATGACGTTTATCTATGATGTTGAAAGACTGGGATTTTTGTTCCAGAGCATCATATATTTTATCGTAACTTCTGCGGTGTGCATCGGGATCACCACTCTTCTGTGGCAGCTCCACAAGCATCCCGCAGGTCTCATCTGTACCCTGGCCGGGTATGCCGCAACACATGTTATCATGTTTGTTACGGCATACAGGAACCTGAAGAAGGATATAAATGAAATAAATGAATACTGTTGATCAGATGTTTTCTGCCCTTAGCGCATCTATGGTGTTATCCCGTTTTATCTTGCCTGAAGCATAGAGCATGGTGATAAATACCACTATGAACACAGCGACAACCGCTATTACCACACTGTACCACGGAATACCGAATGTTACGGAAAAAGCACGGTTCGTGATCTTGTACAGGACAAACGTTATCGGGATCGACAGAGGCAGTCCTATCAGCAGGCTTTTTGCTCCGTATATCAGGCATTCGATGTTAAGTATTTTGGTAACGCCTTTGTTGGAAAGGCCCATGGATTTTAACATTCCGAATTCCCTGCGGCGCAGATGCACATTCGTAGATATGGTGTTAAATACATTGGCTATAGCTACCAGGGATATCAGAAGTATAAAACCGTAGGAGAATACATTTACGATTTTGCCTATCATTCTCCTTCCGACATTGGCCGAATCCACGTTGTAAAGTCCGCCCGTATCCATTTTGTTGTCCAGGAGAAGTTTATTTATCGCTTCTTCGGAACTTGAAGAATTATTGCTGTAAATATAATATTCCGGAGACATCATGGTCTGTACGATCTCATCCGGCATGGCACTAAAGGGAAGAAGTATGGTCGCATCATCTGAGAGAGCATAGTCTTCGTTATATGTAACACCTATGATATTCAGGTCATATGTATAAGTGAGGTCCTTGCGGTTTACGAAAGTACATTTGTCTATGAGCGCCAGTTCTTCTTCATTCAGGGGAAGTACCTCCTCTTTCGGAGTTCCGTTTTCTACAGAGTCTTCATCAAGTTCCGTCTCATATACGTACTTATCGCCTAAGTCAAGGTCCTTTGTATCCTTGCCCATGCTTTCAAGGTACTTCTTAAATGCTTCAAATACAGCTTCTTCTACAATGTAGTATCGTCTTTCACTGCTCATCATGTCATAAAAATCCATCTGCAGTTCTTCAGGAACGTATACCACATACACTTCACCGTCCTTGTCCGTCATCTGGTCCACAGGTGCGACAGTCGGATCGGCGTAATCATTACACCATTCCAGTTTGAGCTTTTTGGGAATCCGGTCTTCTTCTATAAATGTATATGTGGATTTTTTTCGATTACCATCCTCGTCAAAGGTATAAACGGTTCCCTTGTTGTATACAACGGCATTTAGTACTCCTTTAGACGATTCGGGCAGAGTGATCCCCTCGGATTTTACGAGGTCGTAAAAACTTTCATCATCGATAAAATATACACTGCCGGAATTCTCATACATGGGCTCGGTGAATTCGAAAGTTTCTTCAGCTTCTTCGTCTACAGCCTGGGACTGATATACTTTTGATACTTCGTCCGGGTCTGTTTCGGGATCCACGTCTATCTCTTGTACTACGGTGTTCTGCTTGTAACCTCCGGCAAGTGTCTCCTCGTCAGGAGCATAGATCCAATAATCATACAGATTGTTGGATGCGATAACATTTGTTACATCTTTTGCGGACAGCAGCATCTCCTTTACTTCCCTGAAATCCTTTTTTTGATTTTCAGTATTTTCATCAGGTTCATCTACTGTTTCATCTGCTGTTTCATCTGCTGCCGATTCGGCTTCCCCCAAAGCCATGTTTGCCATATAGGGTTCGTTCTCGTAATTATAATATATGAGATCCATAGTACCTGTATATAGCTCTGTATCTGTCGCACTATTTAAGTACGAGCAGAAGGAGGAAGCCGCAATAAAAAGAATAATGCTCACAGATAAAGAGACCACGGTGGAGCGGTATCTCTTCTTATTGCGGCTGTAGTTTTTGGAGGCGAGCATTCCTTCGGCTCCGAAAAAGTGGGTAAGTATTCTGGATTTTCTGAGTTTCTTCGAGTTCCTGATATCCGGATTCTGCCTTACAAGATCTATGGGCGAGAATGAAGAAGCCCTCAGTGCCGGTATTGCTGCGGAAAGAACAACAGCCACTATGACTATAATAACTGCGAGGATGATCAGCGGAACATTTATCACCAGCTTTATCTTCACGTCATCTGCCGAATATCCGCTAAAATATCCTATAAATGCCGTAAAACCTTCCTGAAGCAAGAACAGGGTAACACCTATTCCAAGGCATCCCAAAAGTATCCCCAAAGGTACGGAGATGATACAGTCATAAAAAGCCTCATAGAAAACTGTTTTTCTGATCTGTTTCTTTGTGGCGCCTATAGATTTTAATATTCCTATCTGCTTGGTTCTCTCATTTATCGATATCGAGAACGAATTGTAGACGAGGGAGATACTGCCGAACAGTATCAGGAATATGAGAACAGTGACAAATCCGGTGAGGAAGAAGGTGACTGATCTCGTGTTTACTCCTCCGTACATAGCCACAAGTTCTCTGTTCTTTAAAATACCCATCCCGGGATGGCTCTTTTCAAAGTCATTATGAAAAGTATTGTATATTCCGGCATCCTTCAGACGGAAGAACACATTGTATGACGGTATCTCGGAACCTTCGAATGTACGGGCCGTAAATGCCGAATCCTTTACTATAGCGGTATATCCGGGACACATATATTCTTCTATGGTATAAGGAAGGCGTTCCATAATACCGCAGACTGTATAAGTCCTTGTGAGTACCTCGAATCCGTCATCTTCTGTCAGAAGTCTTTCACCGGTCTGAAGTCCGGCTGTCTCAGGTATGATCCCGTTCTGAATGGGTATTTTGCTGTCATACTCCAGGAAATAATCCGATTCCGTTTTAAGTGACGGATCGTAATAACGTTCGCTGATATTTAGCGTTATGGTATCCCCGACATTGAGGATTACATTTCCGTTAGTGGCGAGGTGTGCGGGGATGAGTATCTGGTTTTCATTCTCCGGAAAATGTCCTTCCACAATCTTTACAGGCATGAAATCCCTGATATCTTCTGATGCTTCTTTTATCAGAAGATAGGGTTTTGTACTGTTCTGGCTGCCTATCTCGGCCCATCCCAACGTGTTAAAACCGGCATAGGCTTCCAGCTCATCTTTACTGATAAGCTCGTATGCGGTCTCCATGGTCATATTGACAGCATAACCGTGATGGTTACCTGTTGTGCTTTTCAGGATATTCCGTACGTATTCCACGCCGCTGAAGGCACCTTCTATGACTGCAGCCACCAGAGCTACGGACAGTATGATGCCTATGATCGTCATGGTGGTACGGAGACGGTTATTTTTCAGATTCCTTTTTACGTAGGTTTTAAATATATTCATAACAGATCCTTTTACTTGATATTTCTAATGCGTTCGTCTCTTACGATTTTCCCGTCTTCTATGGCTATGATACGGTCGGCCTGAAGAGCTATCGATTCATCATGTGTTATCACTATCAAAGTCTGGTTAAATCTGGTGTTGGAGTATTTTAAGAGATTTACTATCTCCTGACTGTTTTTGGAATCGAGGTTTCCTGTAGGTTCGTCTGCCAGAACCACAGCCGGGGCGTTCATGAGGGCCCTTCCGATGGAAACTCTCTGCTGCTGGCCTCCGGAGAGCTGGTTCGGCAGATTCTCCTTGCGCTCGTTAAGCTTCAGGATATCGAGCAGTTCCTCGAGCCTCTCCTGGTTCACCTTCCTGCCGTCCATCAGAACCGGAAGTGTAATATTCTCCACGACATTCAGGACCGGTATCAGGTTGTAGAACTGGTAGATCAGGCCCACATATCTGCGTCTGAAAATGGCCAGGTTCTCTTCGTCCTGTGCATATATATCCTGTCCGTCCATATATACTTTTCCGGATGTCGGCCTGTCCACTCCGCCCAATGTATGAAGAAGTGTGGATTTACCCGAACCCGAAGGTCCGATGATAGCCAGAAACTCACCCTTCTCCACGCTGAACGACACGTCGTCGAGTGCCTTTACCAGAGTGCTTCCGGAACCGTATTCCTTTGTGAGATGTTCGCATTTTAAGATTTCCATTGTGTTGTCCTCATATATATGTATTTTGATCACTTTTCCAGAATATGTTTTTATTCTAACCCCGTCAAGTGACTTGACGGTGACAGATTTGAATGTTTTTAAAATAAATTTAGGTGCCCGGTATATCCGGACACCCGATATGCAGAAAACATCTGATTTCAAAATGTAAACGGATTTTTTGTCTAAATCGCCTTTAAAAAACGAGATTAAGACAAAAAATAATCAAAGGTCGTCGCAAAGATGTTTACATTACACTCTATTTATACATCAATATTGCAGCGGCAACGGCAGCGTTCAGTGACTCTATCTCTCCTGCCATCGGGATGAATACGCGCTTCGAAGCAGTATTTACCGCCTCTTCGCTTAAGCCGTTTCCTTCGTTCCCGATCAGGATACCGTAGTTTTTTTCAAAGTCGAGCTCTTTATATGACACCCCACCGTGAAGATATGCGGCGTATATGGTAACGTCCTGTTTCTTTATCTCATCGAGGGTCCCTGTGAAGTCCTCGCAGTATAAAAACGGCATACGGAATATGGAACCCATGGAAGAACGTACTACCTTGGGACTGAAAATGTCAGTACAGCCACTGCTCATGACTATACCCGTCATGCCGGCGGCTTCCGCAGTTCTCAGCATGGTACCGAGGTTCCCGGGGTCCTGGATATTTTCGAGAAGAAGGAGTTTTGCGGCTTCGTTTTTTCCTCCTGCCATCATCAGTTCCAAAGTATATACAGGCTTTCTCACTACCGCCAGGATCCCCTGTGTATTTACCGTATCGCTCACCGAAGCAAATACACTGTCCTTTACTGTGTACACGGGTACATTTTGGGGGATATCGACTTCGGATAAGTCATAGTTCTCGCTCACGAAAATACTGTCGAAGTACTCCGGTGCGGTTTTTGCGGTATCCCTTATCAGCCTGCTTCCTTCTATAACAAATACTCCCTGCTCATCCCTCGCCTTTTTTGACTTTAGTAGTGCAGAAATATTTTTCAGTTTTTCATTTTTTGTACTAGAAATAATGTCCATATCTTTCCTTATCCCGCCTCTTTATTCGTCGTCATCGGTATCTGTCAGAAGTTCCTCACCGAATTCATCTCCTGTTTCCAGCATTTCTACGCTTCTCAGCTTCCTGTTTATCGCCCTCGTTCTGCGTCCCACGAGATTATCCAGTTCTTCTCCGGCTTTTGTGATCTTATCCTGAGCGGCCTTCAGGGACTTTTCAAACTTCATGAATTCGCCCTTTGTCTCGCCGAGTATCTTCCAGACTTCACTGCTCCTCTTCTGTATGGCGAGGGTCCTGAATCCCATCTGGAGTGAATTCAGCATAGCCGCCATAGTGGAAGGTCCCGCCACGGTGATACTGTATTCCTGCTGAAGGATACCGGTCAGACCGCTGTTGACCACTTCGGCATACAGGCCTTCAAAGGGCAGGAACATGATTCCGAAGTTCGTGGTATAAGGGGGCTCGACATACTTCTGCCTGATATCCCCCGCACATTTTTTAATAACGATCTCAAGCTGTTTTTTTGCTTCCGCGATGCGTGTTCCGTCACCCGATTCGTACGCATCCTGTAGTATGCTGAATGTATCTCCCGGGAATTTGGAGTCTATCGGAAGATATACCGTACCGTTGCCGTCGGTTCCGGGAAGTTTTATGGCATACTCTACATGGTTCGTGCTTCCGGGAATGGTAGCCACTTCGCGGTCGTACTGTTCGGGAGCGAGTATTTCATCCAGTATCATGCCCAGCTGTATCTCTCCCATTATGCCGCGGGTCTTGACATTAGAGAGGATTTTTTTGAGGTCTCCTACACCGGATGCTACCGTCTGCATCTCTCCCAGGCCTTTATATACCTGCTCGAGCTGTTCACTGACCAGCTTAAACGACTCACGAAGATTGTTTTCCAGTTTGTCGCTCACCATGGACTGGATGGTGTCGAGCTTTTTCTGGTTTGCTTCGGAGAGGTTGTTCAGGTGCTCGCTAACCGTGCGTTTTATGGCTTCAAGTCTCTCGTTGTTTGAGGATTCCAAGGTTTTTAAGCGGTTCTCGAGGGTCAGGAGCTGGTCGTTTACCTTTTTACCTATATCCGTCTGATTCTCAGATATCTGCTGTCCCATGGTGGAGAAGTTCCGGGCCATGGTGTCGGACATGTTTTTCATGGTATCCGTTACGGATTTTAACATCATGGTGAGTGTGTCCTGCAATCCCTTGTCCACTATCTGCCTGATGGCTTCGAGACTGTCCCTCATATCGGTCTTGATCTGAGTGAGCTGCTCCGACTGAGCTCCGCCCATGGCTTTCTGCAAATCAGTGATATTGTCGCTCATTAAACGGTTTGCTGTAGCTATGCTGTTTGATACTTCTTCCCTCAGTTCACGCTGGGATGCGCTTAAACCGTCTTTTACTGATGATACAAGGCTATCGGGATCAACGGTTTTGTTCCCCGTAAACAGTTTTATAAGTACCACCACCAAAAGCAGCAGATTGACTATAACCAGAATGTCGGTAACGCTCATAATCCGGCCTCCTCCAAAAAAAGCCGGTGCAAAACACCGGCCTTGTATGATATTTAATTACAGACGTTTTTTAAGTTCTGTGGAAAGTTCTTCGTATCCGGGCTTTCCAAGAAGAGCGAACATGTTCTTCTTGTAGCTCTCAACGCCGGGCTGGTTGAAAGGATTTACTCCTAAAATGTAACCGCTCACGCCGCATGCAAATTCGAAGAAGTAGAAGAGCTGTCCGAGTGAGTACTCGGTTCTGTCGGGAATGTATACTTTAAGCTGAGGTACTCCGCCGTCGGTATGTGCCAGCTGTGTTCCCTTCATAGCGCTCTTGTTTACGAAATCTACGGTCTTGCCTGCCAGGTAGTTTAGTCCGTCCAGATCCACATCTTCCTTCTCGATCACGATATCTGTGTCTGCGCCGTCAAGCTCCATAACTGTCTCGTACAGTGTTCTCTGACCGTCCTGGATAAACTGTCCCATGGAGTGAAGGTCTGTGGTAAGGTCTACTGCTGCGGGGAAGATACCCTTCTGATCCTTGCCCTCGCTCTCACCGTAGAGCTGCTTCCACCATTCTGCTACGAAGTGAAGTGCGGGCTCATAGTTTGCGAGTACTTCTATGGATTTACCCTTGCGGAGAAGGATGTTACGTGTAGCTGCATACTGGAGTGCGGGGTTCTTTGAGTACTCTGCCTCAAGACAGATCTTTCTCATCTCTTTTGCACCCTTCATCAGTGCGTCAAGGTCTGCACCGCTGACTGCTATTGGAAGAAGTCCTACTGCTGTAAGTACAGAGAATCTTCCGCCGATATCATCCGGTACTACGAACTCCTCGTAACCCTCTTCGTCAGCTACTTTCTTTAATGCACCCTTTGCCTTGTCAGTAGTAGCGTATATTCTCTTGTTTGCTTCTTCTTTGCCGTACTTGTCGATCAGCATCTTCTTGAAGATTCTGAATGCTATGGCGGGCTCTGTGGTGGTACCTGACTTGCTGATCATGTTGATCGAGAAGTCCCTGTCACCGATCACGTCTTTTAAGTGAGCCATGTACTGTGTACTGATACTGTTTCCAACATAATAAATCTCGGGAGTCTTTCTCTCCTTCTTTGACAGATTGTTGTAGAAGCTGTGGCGAAGGAACTCGATAGCTGCACGTGCACCTAAGTACGATCCGCCTATACCGATAACAAGAAGTACATCGGAATCTGACTTTATCTTCTCTGCTGCCTCTTTGATACGTGCAAATTCTTTCTTGTTGTACTTTACGGGAAGGTCGATCCATCCCAGGAAATCATTGCCTGCACCGGTCTTGTTTACCAGTTCTTCTTTTGCGGAAAGAGCTATTCTTTCCATGTTAGCAAGTTCAGCTTCGCTCACAAATACTTTTGCGGCTGAATTGTCAAAAGTAACTTTTTTCATCTCAAAGTGCCTCCAAAATTTATTTTGTTATTTTACCATTTCCAAAATCTTCTCTTTGGGCTGTACACCTACGCTCTTGTTTGCAACTTCGCCGTTCTTCAGTACGACAAGCATGGGAATGCTCATAACGCCAAAGCTGGCTGCAAGGTCTTCTTCATCATCCACGTTAACTTTTCCTACGATGATATCGGGATTCTCCTCTGCTATCTGGTCTACGATGGGGGATACCATCTTGCAGGGTCCGCACCAGTCTGCGTAAAAATCGATAAGCACGGGCTTGTCGCTGTTTTTAACCTCATCAAAATTTTCACTTGTAATCTTTAATACTGCCATAAATTATACCTTCCTTTCTAGTTTGGGCAAGGTCACCTTGAAAACATCTTCTGCGTTTTCCCGGTAACAAAACAACACTGCTGCACATCTTTGTTTTGTTACATTTTTATCCATAAAGCAGTGTTTTGTCAAGTTAAAATTTTAGAAACATTTATTGTGATAATTGATAACCGGGATAATTAAACTCTCAGCTCTCGCTCATCTTCACAAGTTTTGCCGCCTGGTCCGCTGCGGTGAGGCTGTCTATCAGCTGGTCCAGATTACCGTTCATGACGTCGTCCAGTGTATACAGGGTAAGCTTTATCCTGTGATCGGTACAGCGGCTCTGTGGGAAGTTGTATGTCCTGATCTTCTCCGAACGGTCTCCGGTACCTACCTGGCTTCTCTTCGCTTCGGCCTCTGCGTCATGCGCCTTCTCGAGTTCCAGTTCATAGAGCTTCGCTCTCAGTACTCTCAAAGCCTTGTCCCTGTTCTTTAACTGTGATTTTTCATCCTGACATGAAATAACTATGCCTGTAGGGATATGGGTAAGTCTTACTGCGGAGTCCGTGGTATTGACACACTGTCCGCCGTTTCCGGATGCTCTGAATACATCGAACTTGCAGTCATTTAAGTCAAGGTTTACTTCTACTTCCTCAGCTTCGGGCATGATGGCTACCGTAGCAGTGGAAGTATGAATCCTTCCTCCGGATTCCGTAACAGGTATACGCTGCACGCGGTGTACACCGCTCTCGTACTTTAACCTCGAGTATGCACCCCGACCGTTTACCATGAAGATTACTTCCTTGAATCCGCCGATACCGCTTTCGTTTACACTCACAAGTTCTATCTTCCAGTGCTGTGAATCGGCGTATTTGCTGTACATCCTGTACAATTCTGCCGCAAACAATGCTGCTTCGTCTCCGCCCGCGCCTCCGCGGATCTCGACTACTACATTCTTCTCGTCATTGGGGTCTTTGGGAAGGAGAAGAATCTTCAGTTCGTTCTCTATCTCAGGTACCCTTTGTCTCGCGGATGAGAGTTCTTCTTTTATCATCTCTCTCATGTCCGGGTCATTTTCGGCATC
>JAEEGL012125804.1_pt1 | contig 10782 bp, 9 predicted proteins | sample 9134231 | NCBI WGS metagenome assembly JAEEGL01 (sample SAMN16246548, study PRJNA631951) | gut metagenome | biome: gut microbiome; feature: rumen; material: fiber-attached | host: Bos | place: Iran: Karaj | collected 2018-10
GTTATTTGAACAGACGGCAGAGGCTCTGGCCAGCGCCATCGATGCAAAGGATTCCTATACAAGAGGACACTCGGCACGCGTGGCAGAGTATGCGGAAAAGATCGCGAAACTGGCGGGCAAGAACGAGCAGGAATGTGATGAGATCTATTATGCCGGGTTGTTGCATGATGTAGGTAAGATCGGTATTGCGGATAGTATCATCAATAAAGAAGGCAGGCTGACAGAGGAAGAATATGCGCAGATCAAGCGGCATCCGGTGATCGGCAAGCAGATCTTATCAAGCATCAGCGAGTCGCCCTATCTGAGTGTGGGGGCCAATTATCATCACGAGCGCTATGACGGAAGGGGCTATCCGGAGGGGCTGAAAGGAGATGATATCCCGGAGATCGCCAGGATCATAGCAGTGGCGGATGCTTATGATGCCATGACCAGCAAGCGCAGTTATCGTAAGACGATTCCCCAACAGATGGTGCGCGAGGAACTGGTCAAGGGGATCGAGACGCAGTTTGATCCGAAGTTTGCCAGGATCATGCTGCATCTGCTGGATATGGATGAAGAGTATGTCATGCAGGAGCGTGATGAAAAGGAAGGCCTGGCCGACAAGATGGACCTGACCGTAAAGGAGGCGCATTCGGTCATCTCGGAAGGGATCCTGATCGATCCGGCCATCACAAAAGTGCGTTTTCGTTGTGAACCGGCAGAGGGTTATAAGGGAAGCAAATGGGGGCCGTCCTTTTTGATCTTTGATTCGCTGGATGCCAAAGCCCATGAAACGGACGGCAAGGCGAAAGAGATGATCTACTATGTATATGGTGAGATCGGCTATGATGGTACACTTTCAGATGAAGGAGTGCGAAAATCAAAGGTAGTAAAGGAAAAGGATGAAAAGAGTGCTCTGATCGGAAAGAAAGGCACGGTATATGAACTGGAGTGCGTGAAGTATCGCGACCATCTGATGCTGCACATCCGTGACGGAGAAGAGATGCGGCAGGTGATCTTTGCGCTGCCCGACAGTACCCGCTATGCTTATCTGGGACTGACCGGAGAGCAGTGTCGGATCTATGATGTGAAGATTGAAAAAACCGATGAGCTGATCGGCGCGGGAGACATCCCGAGGATCGCGGAAGAGATCAGCTATATCAACGCACCGGAAGGCGATGTTCCGAATGTGCAGATCGACGGCTGGAGAACGGCAGCTTCGAAGGGAATTGAGATCGACGGGGAGGTCGAGATCGATTTTCACAGTATGAGCCTGCCTACGGCGAGACTTTTGTGGCATTGTCCCTTTGTCATCCTGTTTTATTCGGATAATGGAGAGATCGGAGGACCGGGCTTCGAGGAATTTGCGCTGATGCGTATGGATGGAGAAGGCTGGGAGATGCATGAGGGAGTCGTTTCCAAGATATCAGTCAACAAGGATGAAGACTTTGAGGGCTGGGAGATCTGGAAAGCCAGGCAGAAGGAAGGTGTGGACTGTAAGATCCGTATCCGTATCAAGGACAGAACGGTGACAGTGAACACCTCAAATGAAGGGATCCATCTGAAGGATGTGACCAGGATTGATGTGGAAACGCCGAAGATTTACGCAGCACTCAGCGGAGATCAGTGCGCGCTGACCGGCATTAAGATCAAAAAAGTTTAACGGATCATCGAAAAAAAAATAGTGACAGAGCGGCTGTTTTGTAGTAAGATACCCGTCGTGTGACATTTCACGAATGGGAGGATGAGACGGTGGTTCCACAAATATTGGCGGTCAGTATCTTTGTACTGATGTTTATCCTGATCGTAACGGACAAGATCGAACGGCATTTGGTTTCTATGGGATGCGGTGTGCTGATGCTCGTAGCAGTCTTCGGGATCTGCCTGCAGAGCGGTTCGACGATTTGGGAGATCATAAACCTGCGGGAGATCGCAACCGCCGGTTTCTGGTATGCGAAAGGAGAAGGCGAGAGCGCTTCTGCCGGCATCAACTGGGCAACGATCATTTTCATTGCCGGTATGATGGTAATGGTGGAAGGCATGGGCCGGGCGGGGTTTTTCCGCTGGCTGTGTCTGCAGATCGCCAAGATGGTAAAATACCGCGCCATCCCGATCCTGACCTCGTTTATGGTAATTTCCTTTGTACTTTCCATGTTCATTGACAGCATCACGGTGATCCTGTTTCTGGCAGCCGTAACGGTAGAGTTGGGAGAGCTGTTGAAATTTTCTCCGGTGCCGGTGATCCTGGCAGAAGTATTCTGTGCCAATCTGGGTGGTTCAGCGACCATGTGCGGAGATCCACCAAACATCATCATCGGTACATCTCTGGGTTATTCTTTCGCGGACTTTGTGGCCAATACCGGTGTGATCGCGTTTGTTTCCTTTTTTGTGACACTGTTGTATTTCTATATGAGTTTCCGCAAACAGCTGGTGCAGAAAAAAGACAGTGCAGCGACACAAACCTATCCGGAGCCGGCGAGCGCGATCCAGAGCAAAAAGGATTTTTCCGTAAGCTGTGTGATCTTTGCATTGGCGGTGGTACTGCTGGTGACGCATGCCATGACCGGTCTGACAGTAGCCACCATTGGCACCGGCATCGCGATCCTGACATTGCTCACTGCAGGAAAAGAAGCCGGCATATTACTGAAAAAAGTAGATTATAAGACATTGCTCTTTTTTACCGGTCTGTTTATGGTGGTCGGTGGACTTGAAAAAACCGGCATCCTGGAGCTGATCGCTTCGGTGATCGAGAGTATCAGCGGCGATAATGTGAAACTGATGATCGCCATCATCCTATGGATCTCGGCGATCGCCAGTGCCTTTGTAGATAATATCCCGTTTGCGGCAACCATGATCCCGGTGATCCGGTCTCTGGCAGCAGCGAGCGGCATCGACCTGCGTGTACTGGCGTGGACGCTGGCGCTGGGCACGGATATCGGCGGCTCTGCGACACCCATCGGTGCATCGGCCAATGTTGTGGGTATCGCCATCGCGGCACAGAACGGACACATGATCGGCTGGGGCAAGTACTGTAGGCATCTGGTGGCGATCACGATCATCGTATTACTGATCGGTATGGGTGTTATTTATTTCAGATATTTCTAAATTCTAAACGGACAAAGGGGGTAACGGTATGGGAACAGTAACGGAGAGAGTACTGGACAAGCAGATCATCATCGCGCTGGGCAGAGAGTTCGGAAGCGGCGGACACGAAGCGGCGGAAGAACTGGCGAAAAAATACGGGATCCTTTTTCTGGACCACAAATTGCTTGAGAACATTTCCAACGAAAAACATGTCGATATCCTGGAACTGCAGAAGTATGATGAGAAACCGCGCAATCCGTTCCTGACCAGAACCGTGGCGGGCTATACCAATTCTCTGGAAGAGACGGTGGCAAAGCTGCAGTTTGATTATATCCGGGAGCTGGCAGAACAGGGAAAGTCCTTCGTGATCGTGGGACGCTGCGGTGAGTATGTACTGCGCAAACATCCGGCGATGGTATCGATCTTTGTGCTGGGCAATACGGTGACCAAGTGTAGGCGCATCATGGAAAAATACAGTCTGTCCGAAGAAGAGGCACTGCGGATGATGAAGCGTAAGGATGCCACCAGAAAGAATTATCACAATTATTATTGCGATGGCAAATGGGGGGATTCCAGAAATTACGATCTTTGCATCAACAGCAGTAACCTCGGTGTGGAAGGCGTGGCAGGCATCATCGATGACCTGATCCGCCGGCGCGAAGGGTTCATCTGAATAAAACAAATAATTGTGATGAAGACGGTTCGGAAACGGGCCGTCTTTTTATAGTTTACTCAAAATTCAAAATGTTGAAAAAGTTGTTGAAAAGTTGTCGATAAAACCTATTGTCAAAAAAAACTTCCTGTGCTATCATTCGTTCTTGTCAAGGCAGAGTCAACTGCGGCGATCTGTTGCATCCGATATCGGATAGTTCATCAGCAGAATCCCAATTGATGAAAGTTTTGCTTTAAAAGTAGGAGTAACTGAATAGGTATTGTGTTATTTGTTTTTGCGTTGTTATTGATTAGGAGTTCAGACAACGTGGAAACGGATTGTGTAAATGCGTGTTTTTTAGTGTGCAATTTTATGATTTCGGAGGATGCTTATGTTTGCGGTATTGATCGCGTGTCTTCTCACGACATCGGTTACGGCAGACCTGATGACGGATAAGATACCAAATGCCTTGACGCTGACGGGACTGACGGCCGGGATGCTTATTGCTCTGGAGCGTGCCGGCCCGTCGGGACTCATCGGTGTGATGAAAGATGTGGTACTGATGTTTCTTGTAACATTTCTGTTGTTCTGTCTGCGTGCATTGCGCGGTGGTGACGGAAAACTGTTGTGTGCGCTTACGGCGCTTCTCGGCCTGCAAACAGCCGCAACGATCCTTCTATATTCCCTGTTTTTGGCAGTAATGATCGGCGCAGGAAAGATCCTGCGGGAAACAAAACAAAAAAGAAAACGCAAAGGACCTACAGGGATCCATTACAGCGTACCGATCCTTTGTTCCGTGATCATCTATAGTGTGAGGTATTGGATGTAAATGCAGTTCAGAAGAAAAGTAAGCCCAAAATAAAACAAAATATCAGAAAGAGAGGTTGTTTATGAAAAAAGAACAGATGGCGATCTGCGATACGGACGAAAAATATGTATATCGTCTGCAGGAATTACTGGAACAGCGCGATGCTTTTCCGTTTGCGATCAGTGTTTTTACGGAGCCGGAAAGGATCGCGGAAGAAAAGATCGGAGAGATGGCGGAAAAATACCGGCTGATCCTTGCGGGGGAAGCGTTTTATGAAAAGCTGCAGAAAGCAGGGGTGAAAGAAATGCAGATGCTGTTACTGAAAGGAGCGGAAGGACTGCCGGAGGTTAAGGACTATATCTGGAAGTACCAGTCCGGTGACCGGATCCGGCAGCAGATCATGGAGTTTTCTTCCGAACATTTATCGGACAGTTTCACGGAAAAGGAAAAAGGAGTGGCGGCCTATGGCTGCGGTCGAAAGAAAGGTAGTCTGATCGGCGTGTTTTCTCCGACATGCAGGGAACTGCAGTCTTCGTTTTCCGTATTATTGGGACAACACTTATCCGGACAGGCCAATGTGTTGTATTTAAATTTTGAATCGTTTTCCGGGCTGTCGAGATTGCTGGAAGCAACCGACGGCAGAGACCTGACAGATCTGGTCTACTATATGGAAGGCGGTCGGGAGCGGCTGGTCTACAAACTGGAAAGCATGGTGGGTAATTGGAACGGCCTGGATTACATTTCTCCGGCATTTTCTTTTGTAGACCTTGGAGAGATTCGGGAGGACAGCTGGATGTTGTTGTTGAAGACCTTACAGGAGATGGGGCATTACGATTACATCCTGCTGGACCTTTCGGAAAATATACACGGAGTACTGAATATACTGCGGCAATGCGCGAAAGTATATACGCTCAGTAACGGGGAAGGAATGTCGCAGAACCGTATGGCGCAGTATGAGGAATTGCTGCGGAAGCTGGATTACGAAGATGTGTTGCAGAATACGATCAAATGCGATCTGCCGGTCTTCCAAAAGAGTTTGAGTGTGCCGGAAGAATTGCCGCACAGTGAGATGGCGGCGTATGTGCGGAGGATCGTTCGGGAGGAGTATGCATGAAAGATCTGACAAAGATCCGTGAGACGCTGCGGGAGCAGATCCTGGAACAGATCAGCTACGCGCGGGAAATGGAAGATGAGGAAGTGCGGGAGATCGTGGATAGTGCGATCTTGCAAAACGCCAGACAGTGGGGATTATCGCTTACGGAAAAACAGGATCTGGCAAAGGAACTGTTTTATGCCATCCGGCGACTGGATATCCTGCAGGAACTGACGGACGATCCGAAAGTCACGGAGATCATGATCAACGGCAAAGACCATATTTTTATCGAAAGGAACGGAAGGTTATACCAATGGGAAAAACAGTTTTCCTCTACCGAAAAACTGGAGGATGTCATACAGCAGATCGTGGCCAAATGCAACCGTACGGTCAACGAAGCATCGCCGATCGTGGATGCCAGACTGGAAAACGGATCCCGTGTCAACGTGGTGCTGGCGCCGGTGGCATTAAACGGACCGATCGTAACGATCCGCCGTTTTCCGGAAAAACCGATCACCATGGAAGATTTAAAACGCTTTGGCGCGATCTCACAGGAAGTGATCGATTTTCTCAGACAGCTCGTGATCGCCGGATACAACATCTTTATCAGCGGCGGAACCGGCAGCGGCAAGACCACCTTTCTCAATGCACTTTCCAACTTTATTCCCAAAGACGAAAGAATTATCACGATCGAAGATAGCGCGGAATTACAGATCCTGGGCGTACCGAACCTGGTGCGGCTGGAGACCAGAAATGCCAATGTGGAGGGCTGCAAGGAGATCACCATGCGGGATCTGATCAAGTCCAGCCTGCGCATGCGACCGGACCGTATTGTGGTAGGCGAAGTGCGCGGGAGTGAGGCGCTGGATATGATCCAGGCGATGAACACAGGCCATGATGGTTCTTTATCCACAGGTCATGCTAACAGTGCGGCCGATATGCTGAGCCGCTTAGAGACCATGATACTGATGGGGATGGATCTGCCGCTGTCGGCGATCCGGGGACAATTGGCCAGCGGGATCGATGTGATCGTGCATCTGGGACGGCTACGGGATAAGAGCCGCAAAGTATTGCAGGTCGTGGAGATCCTGGATTGTGTGGAGGATCAGATCGAGACTTCGGTTTTGTATGAATTTCAGGAAGAAGGAGAAGATGAGCATGGGAAGATTCAGGGAGTGCTTGCGAAATGCAATCCCCTGCAGCATACCGAAAAACTCCGGGCCGCCGGATTATGACGATTATCGCCTGACGAAGACGGAGACCGTATCTGTGCTGTTGCAGGGTATCGGTATCCTGGCGTTGTTTTCGTATGTATTCTACCGTTCATGGATCGTATTAGTTCTGTTGCTTCCGGCACTTCTGCCATATCTTTTGTACCGACGAAGAGCGTTTGTGAAAAAAAGAAAAGAAGAACTGCTGCTGCAGTTTCGGGAGATGATGCATGCGGTGATCGCAGGATTGCAGGCGGGGTATTCGGTAGAGAATGCGTTTTTGCATGCGCAGGAAGACCTGCGGCTGTTGTACGGGGAAAGGGCCATGATCTGTGAAGAACTGCAGCACATCAACCGGGAACTGCGCAATAACAAAAATCTGGAGGATGTGCTGAAGGATCTGGCAGAGCGTTCCCACAGTCAGGACATAAAAGATTTTGCTGAAGTGTTTCGGATCGCCAAACGCAGCGGCGGTGATCTGCCGGGGATCCTGAAGAATACGGCGGATCTGATCAGCGAAAAGATCGAAGTGCGCAGGGAGATCGCCACAACCATCAGTGCCAAAAAGATGGAGCAGAAGATCATGGATCTGGTGCCTTTTGGGATCATTCTCTATATCGATGCGACTACACCGGGATTCTTTAATGCGTTGTATCACAATGCCTTTGGGGTGTTGCTGATGAGTGTGCTGCTGGCGGTGTATCTGGCGGCGTATCTGCTGGCGGAAAAGATTTTGGATATCGCTTATTGATAGGACAGGGAGGAAAAGGAAATGGTGTGGATTGCAGTGACGATCCTGTTATTACTGACAGTACTGGGTGCTTGCGCGCGAAAGGAAGAGGTGCCTGCGGAATGTGAGGCATCGGCTGTGACAAAGCCCTTTTACCGGATGGCGGTATATCTGCTGCGATGCCTGTGTGGTTCGAAGCGGCGTGGACGCGTGCGTGAAAAAATGGCAGAGAGGATCTTTCGGAAAAATACAGAAAACCTCCGTCTGCTGGATCCGGCCGGGGATGCGCGGCGGCAGGCGCAATTACAGTTTGTGCAAAAGACCGGATTGTGTCTGTTATTGCTGGCTGTGGGATTGCTGTTTGGACTGTTGCTTTCCTATCGGGAATCGCAGGAGACACAGTTGCAGGACGGTTCCGTGCTGCTACGTCGTCCTTACGGAAAGGGCAGTTATACGGTGGAGTTGACCGCAGATCTCGGAGAAGGAACGGAGGAAGTGATCGAAGTACCGGTGCAGCAGCGCTCGTATACAGAGGAGGAGTTGCGCAATATGCTGCCGGCATTTGAGACGGCGTTGGAGGCGGCAGCGCTGGGAAAAAACGAAAGCGCGGATCGTGTATGCAACGATCTGGATCTGAAGGAGGCACTGGACGGATATCCCTATACTGTTACCTGGGAGTACAGTGATCATACACTGATCAACCGGATGGGTCAGTTGCGGGAGGAGATCCCGTCGGAAGGAGCGGTGCTCACGCTGAAAGCAAAGATCTGATGTGATGATCTGGAGGCAGAGCATCAGTTTTCGGTGATGGTGTGGCCAAAGGAATTGCAGGGCGTGGAGAAGCTGCGGCAAAGTCTGGAAGAAGCCCTGCGTTTGTCGGATGAGAGCAGCAGGGATGCGGAGCAGTACCGGTTGCCGACGGAAGTGGATGGTATCGAGATCGTCTGGAGAGAAGAAAAGAAGAGTTCACTGCTGGTGCTGCTCCTGCTGGTATTGGCGGCCGTTGCAGCGGTCTGGTGGGGGAAGGATAACGATCTGGAAAAGCAGGTGAAAGAGCGCGACGCGCAGATGACGGAAGATTATCCGGAAGTGATCAGCAAGCTGTCGTTGTATATCGGTGCAGGAATGACGGTGCGGCTGGCATGGAAAAAGCTGGCGCAGGAATATCTGAGGAAAGGTGAGGCACCAAAAAAACGATATGTGTATGAAGAGATGGTGCTGGCACTGCGGGAAATGGAGAGCGGCGTCAGTGAGCTGCAGGCGTACCGGCATTTTGCGAAACGCTGTCGTTTGCAGAAATATGTGAAGCTGGTGTCGCTGCTGGAACAGAATGTAAAACTGGGCGCCAAAGGTTTTCTGGAATCTCTTCGTAAGGAAACGGAAGATGCACTGGAGGAACGCCGCAGCAGGGCAAAGACTCTGGGGGAGGAAGCGGGAACCAGACTGCTGGTCCCGATGATCCTGATGCTGGCCATCGTGATGGTGGTGATCATCGTTCCGGCTTTTGTGTCGATCTGAGGTATGCGGGCTTACCGTGGGAGTAAGAGATGCGACAGGAGACGGAAGGATTTTCCATAAAATAAACGGGAAAGGAGGAAAGGAATATGGAACGGATCAAAAGAAGTGTCGGAGAATACTTTTGCGATGAAGAAGGCATGGGTACGGTAGAAGTGATCCTGATCATCGTTGTATTGGTAGGATTGGTTTTGATCTTTAAGAATCAGATCATATCGATCGTCAACGATCTCTTCGACAGTATCGTTTCCAAATCAACGGAAGTAACAAGATAAAAAATCATCAAAAAAAGCAATGGGACCAAAAGACGGCTGCCGGCAGCATCTGGCGCCGGCAGTCTTTTGCAGGAAAAACAAATGAAAAGAAAGAAATATGGACAAGTGAAAAAACAGGCGGGAGTGCATTCGGAAAATGCAGCGGTCAGTCTGTATCTGACGCTGATGCTGGCGGTGATGATACCGCTCATCTTGACTATGATCGAAGGAGCAAGGATCAGCGCGATCAAGCTGCGGCTGGAATGCGCGGCAGATCTGATGGCGGATTCCCTGCTTTCGGAATATAACCGGGAACTGTTGAAACAATACGATCTGCTGTTGATCGATACGGCATATGATACGGGCAGCGGATCGCTGGATCATTTGCTGGCGCATCTGGAAGAATATCTTTCCTACAATCTGCAACCATCAAAGGGAACATATCTGTTTACGGATCGGGATCTGCTGGGGCTGACACTGGATTCTGCAGAGATTGTGGGGGTATCCAGGGCAACGGATGAGGAGGGTAAAGTATTTGAGTATCTGGTGATCTCTGCCATGCTGGAAAAATACGGGCTGGCCTATGTGGCGGATGTGCAGGATATGATCGCCACATCCACCACGCAGCAATTGTATGAAAGTGATATCGAAGCGGACTGCGCGTCGTCGCAGGGGGCAGTGGATGCCATCGAGGTGCCGCAGCCGGAACCGGTATACGATGAAGCGGGCAATGAAATCGAAAGTGACTGGCACCCGCCGGCAAAGGACGATCCGGCAGGGAATGTTCGTTCCGTCTCTTCCGGCGGGATCCTTTCTCTGGTCTGTAAAGCTCCGGTCTCGCAGATATCCTTTGCGGCAGAGTGGGGCGTGGATCAGAGAAGCCTGGTCAAAGGGGATGGCTGCCCGGAAGACTGGGAAGATAGAAATACGCTGGCGGAGCAGCTGCTGTTTAACGAATTCGTGATGGAAAAATGCGGCTGCTATACGGAAGCAAAAGAAAACAGCTATCTGCAATATGAAATAGAATACATTGCCATGGGGCATGATAACGATGCAGAGAATCTGAAGGCAGTGGCGCACCGGCTGCTTTTGTTTCGCGGCGGAGCCAACGGCGTGCATTACGCAGCGGATCACGTATTGCAATCGGAGGCTAAAGCAATGGCAGCGGGACTTTCCTTTGTATGTTTTATGCCGGAGTGTGAGCCGCTCTTTGAAGCAGTGATCGCGGCGGCCTGGATCTATGCGGAAAGCCTGGCGGATGTACGTATTCTGTTTTCGGGTGGCAGGATCCCGCTGATCAAGGAACACAGTGACTGGAACTTAAGTCTTGGCAGCGCGCTTTCTATGGGAATTTCTACGGGAATGGATGCGGCGGATGGTGCAATAGAGAGTGGGCACGGACTCAACTATAAAGACCATCTGCGGCTGCTGTTGTATCTCACACCGGCACAGCAAA
>JAEEGL012730832.1_pt1 | contig 10782 bp, 5 predicted proteins | sample 9134231 | NCBI WGS metagenome assembly JAEEGL01 (sample SAMN16246548, study PRJNA631951) | gut metagenome | biome: gut microbiome; feature: rumen; material: fiber-attached | host: Bos | place: Iran: Karaj | collected 2018-10
AAAGAACGAGAAGAGTTATGAGACTGATACATTGTGCGGATCTTCACATAGATTCAAAATTACAGACCTGGCTTTCAGAGGACAAGGCAAAGGAGAGAAGGGACGAGATCCTTTCCAACTTTCCGCGCCTTGTTGAATTTGCCAAGGCCAATATGGTATCGGGGATAATGATAGCAGGGGATCTTTACGACAGAAACTCGGTTTCAAAGCATGCCGAAAATGCCGTTTTGGCGGCGATAGAGGCAAACCCGAGGCTGATGTTCTACTATCTGCCCGGTAACCATGACGATCACTGCTTCCTCTCGACATTAAAGGAGAAGCCTCAGAACCTCATTGTCTTTGACGAAAGGCTGCGTACCTACCGGCTTAACCAGTCGGGTTCGGTCACGATTTCCGGCATAGCGCTGACCGAAGATAACAACAAAAGCTTTTATGATGACATATCGCTGAACGAGCACAGCTTTAACATATTTATGCTGCACGGGGAAGAACGTACGGGAGGCTCCTCGCATTTCGAAGAGTGCCTGCAGATAAAACTTCTACGAAACCTGCATATCGACTACCTTGCAATGGGGCATGTGCATAAGCCCTCGCTCTCCCAACTTGACGACAGGGGCATGATCTGCTATCCCGGCTGCCTTGAAGGCCGCGGCTTTGATGAGTGCGGACCCAGAGGTTTTTATATGCTGGACATAAACGAGAACAGCTTAAGAGTTAATTACACCTTTGTTCCTTTTGCAAAGAGAAGGATGCTGAGCATCGAAGTCTTCTGCGAAGACTGTATGAGGACGGAGGACATAGAGCAGAGGATCGAGGATGTGCTCACGGAAACGGATTACGACTCCTCCGACTACATTAAGATCGTTCTAAAGGGAAAGATAGATGCTCTTTGCGAGAAAGACATACCTTATCTCCTCAAATATTTCGAAAAGAGGGCTGAGGTCGTAAGGATAGAAGATGAAACGGAGCTTCGTGTTGATTACGATTCATTTGCGAACGATATGAGCCTTAAGGGTGAATTTGTAAGGCTTGTTGCAAAAACGGGGTATTCCGCGGAGGACAAGGCGGAGATAATCAGACTTGGTATTGAAGCATTGATGGGGGAGGATATCAGTTGAAGATTCTTTCTGTTCATATTGAGAATTTTGGAAAATTACATGATTATGACAGGGATTTTACCGGTGGAGTAAACATTATCACGGAAAATAACGGATGGGGCAAAACAACCGTGTCCGTCTTTCTTCTGGTAATGTTCTACGGCTTTGACGATAAGCTGACCCGGAAGTACAGGGAGAAATATGCGCCCTGGGGCGGTGGCACTTACGGCGGCAGCATAGTTTTCGAGACCGGAGGAAAGAACTACCTCGTCGAGCGTACTTTCGGTCACAGAAAGACCATGGACGACACCTTCACATTGAGGGATGCCGACACAAATCTGGTCTGCGATGATTTCGACGAATATCTCGGGGACGAGCTGTTCAAGATAAACACCGAATCTTTTATGAAGACGGTATTCATCGGTACAGGTAACTGCATTACCGCCACCACCGACGACATAAACGCAAAGATCGGCGATCTGTCCCTTGTGGAAGCGGACATGAGAAGCTATTCGGATGCGAAGGGAAGGCTTAACGACCTTATCAACCGGAACAGCGACATAAGAAAGACCGGAAAGATCTACGGTATGAAGGAAAAGGCCGCGGAGCTCCGGAATAAGGCACGGTTTGCAAAGGGCATAAGAAACGAACTCGGCGATTACGAAAACAAACTGAAGCAGCTTTCGGACGAGGAAAAAGAACTTGAAGTTAAGAAGAACGATCTTATCAATCTCCAGTCAAACATCGTAAGATGCAAGGAAGCTTCGCTTTATTACGACAGATACAAGGCGCTGTTTGCCGCTGTGGAAGCGGCAAAAAGAGCCCAAGAGGAAGAATTTGGCGAAAGCATCGTGCCCGGAATTGCCATGATGGTATCCGGCGGACTTATTTTCCTCGGAGGTGTCGCGCTTATGATATTTGTAAGCTTGATCGGAGGCATACTCCTTCTGATAGCCGGACTTGTCCTTCTTGTAATGGGCTTCGTAACATATTACAGACGCGAAAGACGCTTTGAAAACTGGGATATAGCGAGGGATGAGGCCTGCGAAAAGGCGGAGCAGGAATACCTGAGCTTTGTGAACAAGGTTGATGTCAAAGAGATCAGAGAACTTGCTTTTCGGCCCGAAGCGGATATGTCGCTCAAGGAGACCGAAAAAAAGAGAAGCGACACGACCGAACGCCTTGAAACCGTCAGAAATGATATAAGAAAGCTTGCCGTAAGAAGAGAGTTCCTGTGCGACGAACTCATATCCGCCGAAAGCTGCGAAGCAAAGGCTGACGATCTTACGAAAAAGATAAAAGAGGAGACGCTCCGGCTCGAAAACGCAAAGAGAGCCGCGGCACTTCTCGAAGAAGCAAAGGCGGGCTTCGCGCTCCACTATCTGGAGCCGCTTAAGAAGAGCCTTGCCGACTATCTCGGTATGCTGAAGGAAAACAGCGATGTCAGATTCCATATGGACGCCAACCTCGAACTCACTATGGAGGAAGCCGGCAAACAGCGTAAAGAGGAGGCCTTCAGCGACGGCATCAGGGATGCGCTGGGCTTGTGTATGCGATTTGCTCTGATAGATGCGATGTATCCCGCTGAGCGTCCTTTCGTCATAATGGACGATCCCTTCATCCATCTTGACAGCGCAACCTGTGATGCGGCGAGAAAGCTGCTCGAAAAGGTTCCGTACCAGATAATACTTATGCAGAAAGAATAATTAAATGAGGATTTAATATGAGACTCAATGAACTGCTTGAAAATGTTGAATATGAATTGATCAAAGGAAAAACCGACAAGGAGATCACAAGCCTTGTCTATGATTCCAGAAAGGCAAAGGAAGGCTCGGTCTTTGTATGCATCAGCGGAAGCGTGCGCGATGCCCATGATTTCATACCCGAGGTCATAGGCAAAGACGCGGCGGCGATCGTCATCGAAAAGGAAGTAAAGGACATAAACGGACTTGCAAACCTTCTGGAGATGAACAGCACCGCCAACATCACCTTCATCCGCGTTAAGAATGCAAGAAACGCGCTTGCGAGAATGGCGGCCGCATATTTCGGCTATCCCGCGGAAGATCTGATAACGATCGGCATCACCGGCACAAAGGGAAAGACGACCACTACCTATATGATAAAGGATATCCTCGATAAAGCGGGCATACCCACAGGTCTCATAGGGACGGTCGAGATCATAATAGGAAACGAATACATCCACTCGGGAAACACCACACCCGAGTCTTTCACACTGCAGAACTATTTCAGACGCATGGTCGACTGCGGAATGAAGGCCGTTGTTATGGAAGTCTCATCACAGGGCCTTATGATGAACAGAGTCGAGGGCATTACCTTTGATTACGGCATATTCACGAATCTTGAGCCCGATCATATAGGAGAGAACGAGCATAAGGATTTCGAGGATTACAAATACTGGAAGAGCACGCTTTTCCAAAAGTGCAAAACAGGCATATTCAACTGCGATTCCGAGTTTTTCGAGGACATTTTGAAAGGCCATACCTGCAGCGTCGAGACCTTCGGTCTTTCCGAAAAGGCGGATTTCAGGGCAACTGATATAAGCTTCCTGCAGAACGGCAGCAAGCTTGAAACAAAGTACAGGGCAGAGGGAAAGGTCAATATGGATGTATCTCTGTATATGCCCGGTATGTTCTCGGTTTACAATTCGCTGACCGCGATCGCGCTCTGCAGTCACTTCAATGTGCCCGCCGAGATCATAAAAGAAGTGCTTCCGACCGTATATGTTAAAGGAAGAACGGAGATCGTCGAGGTCTCCTCGAGGATAAAGGGCGCGCCGCACTTTACTGTTATGATAGATTATGCGCATAATGCAATGGCGCTTGAGAGCCTGCTCACGACGCTCAAGGCATATGAGCCCGGAAGGCTTGTATGCGTGTTCGGCTGCGGCGGAAACAGGGCAAGATCGAGGCGCTTTGAGATGGGAGAGGTTTCATCGAGGCTTGCGGATCTAACCGTTGTTACATCCGACAATCCCAGATATGAGGAGCCGGAAGCCATAATCGAGGATATCGTTACGGGCGTCAAAAAGGCGGACGGAGAATATGTGACGATCACAGACAGAAAAGAGGCTGTCTTCTATGCGATAAAGAACGCAAAAGAGGGCGATGTCATCGTGATCGCCGGCAAGGGACACGAGGACTACCAGGAGATCCGCGGTGTCAAGTACCATATGGACGAAAGAGAACTGATAGATGATGCAGTCAAGAGACTGTCGTGAGGTAGGAGCATGAGTAAAGACAAGGAAAAGAAAAAACGCGGACATCTGGGACTTGTACTGTTCCTGATCCTGTTTTCCGGAACGATCTACATCGGCATGAGGTATTTTAAGACCGATATCATGAGGATCATCAAGAAAGAGGAAAACACGACCGCGGCGAATGCAAAGCCCACTCCGATAACCTACGACTTCGGAGGCGTAACGCTCAAGTGTTACGGCGGGGAGTGGGACAGGCTTGACGAAGGCGGCAATTACAAAAAAGCGAAGGAATACGTGGAGGGCAAGTACAACATAAAGCTGGTCCGCGTGGAGCTTAAGGAGGACGACGAGTTCGACTTTAAGGATGCGGTGGATATCCTTCATGACTCGATCGAGAGCGGCGAGCCGGCGGCGGATATCGTATGCATATCCTCGCAGAGACTGTATGCCGCGCTGTATTCCGATATGCTTGCCGATATCACGGACTTTGCTAAGACGGTAAACGTCGGATCTTCATATATTAATGCCGGAACCTGGAAGAACAGGGTATACGGCATATGCTACGAAAAGCAGAGAGACCTGAAGGTCATAATCTATGACAGGGCTTATATCGACGAACTCGGACTCGACCAGCCCTCGATGCTTTTTGTGGAAGGCAAGTGGAACTACGACCTTTTCGAGGTTTATTTGAGAAAGATGAAGGCAAAGCTGCCCGAGGATGTATATCCTATCGGTATGGATCCCTACGAATGGCTTGAAATGGCCGCAGGCGCAAACGGCGTGGTGCTCTTTGACAATGACGGACAGATAAGGCTTGACGATCCGAAGGTTGCGGAAGCGCTCGAGTTTTATCAGAAACTCGAAGCCGAAGGCCTTGCATATCCCATGAGCATCAACTACGACGACTTCGGTTTCCTTGAAGGCGTGGACGTAACATACGGACTTGAGGACGAACGCATAGTCTTAAAGACTGCGGATCTTTCCGAGCTTCCCGAAGACATATCCGGTTACAGCATCGTGTTCTGGCCCTGGGGCTATGGCGTTAAATGCGACGACTACTACCTGAACCTTCCCGATGAATACAGCATCCCCACATCCGCATGGACCATAGATGCGGCAGTGGCGGAGTCCTGCAGACAGAAGGGCATATCCGCGGATGATGCGGCGCGTATCATATATGATTATCATTCGATATGCACGGCGGCCACCGTGGACAAGATGCATAAGATATATGAAAACGAAACCACCGGAAAGCTCTCGAACACGGCGGTCACACTTTTCTCCGTGAACAGGGACAACGTGCTTCTCGAGTGGGCGCTTTCAAGGCTCTGCCCCGATTACAGCTTCTCCGTTTCCGCTTTCAGAGATGCGGCTTATTCCGTTCTCTGCGGTTATGAAGAGCCTGCGGATATCCTGCCCGTAAAAGAAGAAGAGTGCAAAAACGGTCTGGATACGCCTTTCGTATCGTATTACAGTGAATGACAGCCCTTCTCCGCTAATAAATCACTCAATATTTTCTAATGAGAGTGTTTGTGAAAATCGGTTGACAAAGCGGGAAAAATATATTTAAATAGGGTGATTTATTCAGACAGATACGGAGGAAAAACAGATGCCAAAACGCACAGATATTAACAAAGTATTGATAATCGGTTCCGGCCCCATCATCATCGGCCAGGCATGTGAATTCGACTATTCCGGAACTCAGGCCTGCAAAGCCCTGAGAAAACTGGGTTATGAGATCGTTCTTGTAAACTCTAACCCCGCAACCATTATGACGGACCCCGAGACAGCGGATGTGACATACATCGAGCCGCTGAATGCGGAAAGACTGGAGCAGATCATTGCAAAGGAAAGACCCGATGCATTGCTCCCCAACCTCGGAGGACAGTCCGGACTCAATCTTTGTGATGAGTTGGCAAAGAAGGGCATTCTTGATAAATATAACGTAAAGGTCATCGGCGTTCAGGTCGAGGCTATCGAACGCGGCGAGGACAGAGTCGAGTTCAAAAAGCAGATGAACAAGATCGGCGTTGAAATGGCAAGGAGCGAGGTCGCATATTCCGTTGACGAAGCGCTTGCGATCGCCGACAAACTCGGCTATCCCGTTGTTCTCCGTCCCGCTTTCACTATGGGCGGCGTAGGCGGCGGCCTTGTATATAATAAGGATGAGCTTAAGACGGTCTGCGCAAGAGGTATCCAGGCAAGCCTTGTAGGTCAGGTCCTTGTTGAGGAATCCATTCTCGGCTGGGAAGAACTCGAGCTCGAGATCGTAAGAGACTCCTCCGGCAAAATGATCACTGTCTGCTTCATCGAGAACATCGATCCCCTCGGCATCCATACAGGTGACTCCTTCTGTTCCGCACCTATGCTCACCATCTCCGAAGAAGTTCAGAAGAGAATGCAGGAGCAGGCATACAGGATCGTTGATTCCGTACAGGTCATCGGCGGAACAAACGTTCAGTTCGCACACGACCCCGTGACAGACAGGATCGTTGTTATCGAGATCAACCCAAGAACCTCACGTTCTTCGGCACTTGCTTCAAAGGCAACGGGCTTCCCGATCGCACTCGTTTCCGCCATGCTTGCCACAGGACTCAATCTCTGCGATATCCCCTGCGGAAAGTACGGAACTCTTGACAAATATGTTCCGGGCGGAGATTACATCGTTATCAAATTCGCGCGCTGGGCTTTCGAAAAGTTCAAGGGCGTTGAAGACAAGCTCGGCACTCAGATGAGAGCCGTAGGCGAAGTAATGAGCATCGGAAAGAACTTCAAGGAAGCTTTCCAGAAGGCTGTGAGATCGCTTGAGACCGGTCGTTACGGCCTCGGCTATGCAAAGAATTTCAACGATCTTTCGAAGGAAGAGCTGCTTGCAAAGCTCGTTAATCCCAATTCCGAAAGATACTTCCTTATATATGAAGCACTCCGCAAGGGTGCTACCGTTGACGAGATCAACAAGCTTACCTATGTAAAGACCTACTTCCTTGAGCAGATGAAGGAACTCGTCGAAGAGGAAGAGGCTCTCAAGAAGAGCGGCAAGTCGATATCCGACGCCGAGCTCACAAAAGCAAAGAAGGACGGCTTCTCCGACAGATATCTCGCAAAGATCACCGGCCTTACCGAAACGGAAGTCAGAAACAGGAGAACTGCCATCGGCGTTGTTGAAAACTGGGAAGGCGTTCATGTTTCCGGCACTCAGGATTCCGCATATTACTACTCGACATACAACGGCTCCGACAAGAATCCTATCAAGGATGACAGAAAGAAAGTCATGATCCTCGGCGGCGGTCCCAACAGGATCGGCCAGGGTATCGAGTTCGACTATTGCTGCGTACATGCCGCTCAGGCCCTCAGAAAGCTGGGCTTCGAGACGATCATCGTAAACTGCAATCCCGAGACCGTTTCCACAGACTACGATACATCCGACAAACTTTATTTCGAGCCTCTTACTCTTGAAGACGTGCTCAGCATATACAATAAGGAAAAACCCGTTGGCGTTATCGCCCAGTTCGGCGGCCAGACACCTCTGAACCTCGCTGCCGATCTCGAGAAGAACGGCGTGAAGATCCTCGGTACTTCCCCTGCAGTTATCGATATGGCGGAAGACAGAGACCTCTTCAGAGCTATGATGGACAAGCTCGGCATTCCCATGCCCGAGTCGGGTATGGCTGTTACCGTTGACGAAGCAAAGGCTGTTGCAAACAGGATCGGCTATCCCGTAATGGTGCGTCCTTCCTTCGTTCTCGGCGGACGCGGAATGGAAGTCGTTTATGACGACGAGGCTATGACAGGCTATATGAATGCGGCTATCGGCGTTACTCCCGACAGACCCATCCTTATCGACCGTTTCCTGAACCATGCTATGGAGTGCGAAGCAGATGCGATCTCCGACGGCACACACGCATTTATGCCCGCCGTAATGGAGCATATCGAGCTTGCAGGAATACACTCCGGCGACTCAGCATGCATCATCCCTTCGCTTCATATCAGCGAGGAGAACCTTAAGACGATCGAGACTTATACAAAGAAGATCGCCGAAGAAATGCACGTAAAGGGTCTTATGAACATACAGTATGCGATCGAGAACGGCAAGGTATTCGTTATCGAGGCAAATCCCAGAGCATCCCGTACGGTTCCGCTTGTTTCCAAGGTCTGCAACATCCGCATGGTGCCTCTCGCAACCGAGATCGCAACCATGGATATCACCGGCCATGCATCACCCGTGCCCGGTCTCAAGCATGAGAACATCCCTTACTACGGCGTAAAGGAAGCGGTATTCCCGTTCAATATGTTCCCCGAAGTCGATCCCATCCTCGGACCCGAGATGCGTTCCACAGGTGAGGTCCTCGGTATCTCCGAGCACTTCGGCGAAGCATTTGTAAAGGCTCAGGAAGCAACACAGACCAGACTTCCGATGGCCGGAACAGTGCTTATTTCCGTAAACCGCAAGAGCAAGGACGAGCTCATCGACATCGCAAAGACCTTTGACGAAGCAGGCTTCAACATCGTTGCCACAAACGGCACTGCTGACTGCCTCGAAGCAAACGGCATCAAGTGCGAGCGTATCAACAAGCTTCGTGAGGGACGTCCCAACATCATCGATGCGATCACGAACGGAAAGATTGACCTCATCCTCAATACTCCTTCCGGCAGGGAATCCGCAGATGACGACTCCTACATCCGTAAGGCAGCTATCAAGAGCAAGATCCCTTATATGACAACAATGGCAGCAGGCCGTGCTACGGCGGAGGGCATCCTCTATGTAAAGAAGAACGGCGGAGAGAGCGGCATAGAGTCACTCCAGGGCTGGCATGACAGGATCGGCGGCTGATATAAGACCGATATATAGAATAAACAAAAAAGAGCCTGCAAGGGCTCTTTTTTTTGTAAACATTTGGTGGACTGAATGTGCTACAATACCACTTCGGTCAGAATTGGGCGATCGAGATCCGAGCAAAGCGTGAGCACATAGCCCGGAATATCGTGCCAGACATAGAAGTTAAGCCGGGCGATCTTATCCGCAAACTGTGAATTTATGTCTGCGGGACGGACGGAAAGACCTCTCGCGATATGCTTGAGGAAAGCTTCCTTTTTGGTCCAGAGTTCGAAAAAACGGCGGATCTGCTTCTCGGCGGGAGTGTCCTCGTATTCCGCGATCTCCTTTTTGTCGAGGGCATATTTGATCAGCTCGGGCTTGATCTCGTGTATCTCCTCGATGTCGATGCCGACTGTCCTGTCGGCAAAGGCGCATACAACATATTTTCCGCTGTGGGATACGTTGAAATGCACATCGGGGTGATCCGGCAGGAAAGGCTTGCCCTTTGATGAAAGGCAGACCCTTTCGGTAAGGGGATCGAGACCTGCGTCCTTAAGACCCGTGGCTATCAGATAACCGGCTCCGACGGACCTGCATTTGCCCGACGGATGTTTTATGGAATTCGCCTTTCTTTTCCTTTCGTCGGAAAGGGATTTGAGGGCTTTTGTATATATTTCCGGATTATATAGTTGTTCGATATTTAAATAGTAGATTTTATTCATATTTTTATCATAATTCTATTCCTGTTTTTGTCAAGAGGTGCTTATGGATAATGAGAACAAAAGAAATATGCTGACGGAGGGCAAGGTCCTTCCCGCTATCATAAGTTTTACGATGCCTATCTTTTTCGGTATGCTTTTCCAGCAGTTTTACAATATGGTGGATACCGCGATCGTGGGAAAATATCTCGGACTCAACGCTCTTGCGGGCGTAGGCTCGACGGGATCGCTCATGTTCCTCGTAATAGGCACCGTTAACGGCATATGCTCGGGCTTTGCGATCCCCGTGGCGCAGAGCTACGGTGCAAAGAATATGGATATGCTGAAAAGGTTCGTGGCAGGCGCGACGCTGCTTTCGTTCATACTTGCGGCTGTGCTTACCGTGGTTACGGTGATCCTGTGCGACAATATGCTTGACGCAATGGATACGACGCCCGAATCATACGAATATGCATACGAGTACCTTGTGCTCATATTCGCGGGCATACCGTTCACTTTCCTGTATAATCTGACGTCCGGCTTCCTTCGCTCCATAGGAGATTCCCGTTCGCCGCTCATTTTCCTGTTCATATCGTCGGCACTCAACATTGCCCTCGACTTTTTGCTTATCGTGGGCTTCGGTATGTCGGCAGACGGAGCGGGACTTGCAACGATCATATCGCAGGCGGTTTCCGGCCTTGCCTGCCTCATATATATGTCAAGGAAATATGAGGTCTTGAAACTCAGAAGAAAAGATTTCAAGGTCAACGGCTTCGTGCTGTTCAGGCTTCTTTCCGTGGGTATCCCCATGGGCATACAGTACGGCATAACCGCGATCGGCACGATCGTTATCCAGGCCGCGGTCAACGGCTTCGGTACGGTTACTGTTGCGGGCGTCGTTACATCGGGCAAGATCAGCAGTCTTGTTGCCTGTCCTCTTGAAGCTCTCGGCGC
>JAEEGL012976164.1_pt1 | contig 10782 bp, 5 predicted proteins | sample 9134231 | NCBI WGS metagenome assembly JAEEGL01 (sample SAMN16246548, study PRJNA631951) | gut metagenome | biome: gut microbiome; feature: rumen; material: fiber-attached | host: Bos | place: Iran: Karaj | collected 2018-10
CGGTCCTCTTCGCTTTCCCCTGTACCGCCGTGTCAGGCGCCGTCCGCTCCACGCCCGTCTCGTAGTCCATCAAAGCCCGCCTTGCCTTTGGCGCCTTACTGCCACACGACAGCAGGAGCAAACCAAAAACCATTATCGCCAGCGCCTTTCGCATAACTTATTTATATAATTAAGTCGTAAAATGTGACAATGTGACAATGTGATAAAGTGACTTTCGAGCCGACGGTGAACGTTTCGTTCACCGTCTGATGAAACTATTTAAAAGTGATTACCCTAATGCAAGACTTCGAAGCGTGTAAAGAGAATCTCCACTAACTTTCTGAGTTATGTCAGAGAATATTCCTTTTCGCTTACTGAGAGAAAGAATTGATGTACCTTCGAGATTAGCGATTGTGGATAATTGCTGGAACATCATCTCTGCAATCAAATCAAGAGCCTCTTTCAGTTTATCAGAAAGGTCCTGCTTCTCCCATATTTCCAAGAGCGGAAGGTCTTCAAATGTGATGTAATGGAGATATGCCATAGAATAGGCAATCACAGGCGCCTTGCCGTTCTTGTAGTTCTTGTTCTCTTTTCTTGCTTTCAGATAATTGTAAATGATAAGCAAGGCAACACTTGTCTTGAAGTAATTCTCATCAGGCACTTCACCTGAATTGATGATTTCAGAGATAAACGTATCATAAGTGGTGCCAGCACCTTTCACGGCTTCACTTGGCTCCTGATCCCAACTCTTGTGAGCTATTGCCAGCATTTCTTTTGTAAAGCGATTGGGCTTGGGGTATTTTGCGAAAAAAGCCTCCATCTGGTCTTTTCTCTTAATGCGTGCTTTCTCCTCCTCAAACTGACCTCGTATGCGCTCATAATACCAATAAGAAATATCACCTCTGTTGTTGGGGATTTTGATGGTACGTGAGAGTTCCTGAAGCTTCGTGTTAAATTGCTCGCTAACGCTGAAATCAGAGTCCTTCACAGCATTCTGGCTGTTGGAACTACGTGATATTTTACTGGCTAACTCATTAACGCTTTGGTTTTCACCTATTACAATGAGTTTCACCTGAACAAAAACACCACTAAGGTTAATTGATGCAGGCTCACCATCCTTTGCACGGAAAATAGATGCCGTAGTCTGGCCACCATTCACGATTTGGAAATTATGGATGGCCCTCAAAATACCGCTCGAAACCATATCGTTCGATTTTATCACTCCAGCCTGCATCTCACCCACTTGGGTGGCATCACCCATAGGAGCGAGGTCTACGTCAGAAGCGATGGCTGTAATACCATTATTGTAAGCCAGGAACATCTGAGGGTTGTTGCGCAAGGTATCACGGATGTCAGCATTCGTATGCTTCCGCTTCGTCTTCTTAAACGTGAGCCAATAGCGCACGTTGTAGAGCAGCAGGTCTGTGTTCCACTTCTTGTAAAGCTTGTAAAGCAGTTTCCCGGGGAACATCATCAACAGACACTTGTACTCATTATGGTCGGTTGATTCCATCTGAATGTATGGTATCTTATACTGATAGTCCGTATCATTCTCGAAATCAATATCTATCTCTACATGGTCTGCGGAATTTGTGAGATTGCCGAACAACTTGTTCAAATCCCAGTAATTGGAATCAGTTTCCTTGTCGCGGATTCTGATTTTTTTGGGAGCGGATTTCTTGATGACACAGTTGGAAAGAATATGAAAACGAATCGTCTTATAGTCATTCTTATGGTCGTCAATCATCTTGCATATCTCATAGGCAGGATTCGACTCATCCATATCTACTGCTGCATTACGAATGGCTCTGTCGTAGAATCCCTGCAAGCGTTGCCAGGCATACTGTACGTCTGAGTCGTTCAGCACTTTCACGTCCTTGTTGTCCGTGTTATAAATGGTATAGAACAAGGTCAGCACTTCCAGGTTAGAACTCTCGTTATAAGCAAAAATCTCACCTAAAAAGTTGCCTGCTGAATTCTTTATGCTTGCATGGCAAACCGTATAGTTTTCGGCAGAAACTTTAGTGGCAATTTGAGAAAGGACAAAATGGGTAAACGCCTCTTCACGATTACCTATCTGTTCTTGTTCCATTGTCTGTGCTGTATTAAATTCCAGCTCACTCAGATATTCTTTTAAATTGTCCATATATCAATAGATTTTTAGTTTTTTATTCTTTATTTGATTTCCATTTCGAAAGTAAGGGGGGTAGGTGTAGTTTTCAGAATAATTGTCTTTGCGAGATGTGGAGGCAGTTCAAACTGTTTTCGAGTGCTTCCCGCCTCTTTTTTCTTCTCTACAAGATATTTATATGCCTTTGGGTATTTTCCTTTCAGATAATCGCCAGGAGTCGCTGTCTTTCCTTTATATAGCAAGCGAATCGTATCGCCATTCACTTGCCTGTCAGCATTGGTAATCCTTGCCTTAAAGGTTAGCTTGTCGATGAGAAGAGTTATCTCAACACCGCTACCCCGCTGGATATACAATCCCAAAGCATTGAAAACCGCTTGATGGAACTTGGTTTCTACGGTCATACCATAATTAAACGAAGACCAATCCAAAGGATGTGTGAACACAATAACGGGTTGGAAAGGCTCTTCATGAGCCATGTTTCCTCCCGTATCAATGACGAGGTCTGTGCCAGGAACATAGCTGACGGAAAACTCCAGTGGGCATTGCACTTTGCTCAAGATTTTGCTAAGTGCAACCTTGATTTCAGGAACAATCTCTTCGTTCACAAGAGCCCATTCCATCTCATTCAGTTTGCCCTGTTGCTCCTCGTTGGCGTATTCACCGAACTTGGGTTTCAATTTATAGAAGTCGGTTAGTTTACTCATCCTCGTCAGGTTCATTATCGTTATTATTGTGGAAATCTATATAGCCAATGGCATCACGTTCTTCTTGTGTTAACTCATAGAGGTCGAAGATGCGTTGGTCTATGGCTTTCGCTTTCTCGTCTGAATAGTCTTGCTGAATGTCAAGAACCAGTTTGTGGAACTCAGCATCTGTAGCATCGTCCACTTCGAGGACAGGAATCTTGTCGACAAATATCTTTCTGACTTCTCGTGACCCTCCAAAAAGCGGAGGGAAATTATCCATAAAGCAATACTTAAACAAAGAAGAGTTTAAGAATGCCGTAAGATAGGATATATGCCTTCCTGATATAATAAATCCTTTATCATTCGTAAAAAAGCCCAATTCATCATAGTAGAATGGTAAATATTTAGTCATGTTAGGATACATTATTTTGGGATTGGAAAACGTATTAATATACGCACAATTCCTCAAATTATATGGTGTATCTCCTTTGTCTGCCCTTCTAGAAATTCTTTTCCAAAACACATCAAGGTGATATTTTATGGCTGGATATTTGTCCATTTCTATTCGAGGAAGAATACCACGAATTCCATTATGAGTATTTATCAAATATTTGTGAGACCAATTGTGCCCATACTTCCGAACATCCTTTCCTCTAAGAATAGGTCTAATTAATCTATCTGTCCTTAGTCTTTCTTCTTCATCCTGACAATTGGCAAGTATTTCCCCACGCACTTCTTCGGAAATAATAAACGCTTTGTTGAAGCCTGTTAATATACCACGATAAATATCAATATCCCAATCCTCCAAAGGTCTGCCTTTTGCTTCAACTTTCTTTTTGATATTACGAACCAAGTCAGACATAATAACCCAACTCTCGTCGCCCTCAAACTGACAAATCATGTGATGATCTGACACATATTCTGTTAAAGTGCTTGGGTCTATGAAGTCATCTTTTATTTGTGTAGAGACGATGCTATTGCTATTCTCTGCCTTTTGGAATAGCAATATATTCGTCATCACCGTAGCGCTCTCAAAGACATGTGTTTCTCCGAAATCTATTAACCGTTTCGGATTTGTCTTTGAGGTCAAATAGTTCCTAAATTCCGCACCATAGCCAGCACGCATCCACTTATTCGACGTAATATAGCATAACGAACCATTTTCCTTTAGAAGATGATTTCCTCGTTCATAGAACAAACAATATATATCACCTCCGCGATTGAAAGTTTCATACCCACATGGTGCATATAGATTTGCAAGTTTACCACTATCAGCCTGAAGTTGAATATATGGCGGATTTCCTATTACAACATCAAAACCCTCATTAACGCCAAACATCCATTCTGGCGAAAAGAACGGAGCAGATGCATTTTGGTCATAGGGATTCCATTCGGTTACTTGTTTGACGGCAGCCTCAAATCCTGCGGGATTTTTCTTGTTTTCCTCGCGTCTGATTTCCTCCTCACACGCTTTGATTCTATCTTGCAGTTCCTTGCGTTTAGCAGCATTTACATCGATGGTTACAGTCTTCGTTTCTCCGAAAAGGTCGATAGGTGTTTCCACTTCTTCGAACTTTTTCTCACGATACTGTGCCAACTCATTAAAGTGTTGTTTTATCAGTTCTTTTCTATTGGCAATCAGTTCGTCATCAGGCTTTGAAGCGGAATTGATGATGTAGTTGAGAATCTCTTCTCGCTTAACCTCGTCCTTTTCTCTATTGTCCTGCTTCGAACGCTGTGTCTTTACCCTGAAATGGCGCATACGGATGTCTATCAATTCATCCTTCAGCTGTTTCAACTTATCATCCACAGTCCAGTCACCCGAATAGTAGTTGATGTCGGGCGAAAACAAGGTGTTTGCCGAGACAAACTTGGTCTCCAGGTTTGGCAAGGTGTTGATGCCGTAGTTGTTTTCAGGATGCTCAAAGTCTATCTTGTCCTGCTCACACACCAGCGAGATAAAGAAACGCAGTTTGCTGATAAGCATAGCTATCGGCTGGATATCAACGCCATAAATGCAGTTCTGAATGATATAGAGTTTGCGTTTATAGTCTGAGTTTGTCATGTCATCGTCAAACTCATCTTCCAATTCCTGAAGTTTCTTGTGGCGTGCTTCCTTGCTCTTCGTCTGCAGGGCTTTTTTGCTTTCTTCTATTGCCTTGTCGAGCACTACCTGACGCCATTTCTCGTTGTCGGGGTCAAGCTGCTTAATAATGTGTACCATCTGCTGAAGCATACCCATAGGGAAGGCTCCTGAGCCGCAAGCAGGGTCGAGTATTTTGCAGTCGTAGAGTGCTTTTAGGCAGGCGTCTTTCTGCTCGTCGGTGAGTTCGGTTTCGTTGTCGAGATAGCTGACGAGCTTTCGGAATTGGCTTTCAAGTGCTTCGCCTTCAGCAACATGTGTCTTGAGATATTCTATCAGACTCTCGTTGACCATGTATTCCACAATCTCTCGGGGAGTGTAGAATGAACCTGTGGAGTTGCGTGCCGAAGCTCCCGTCTCGGGATTGTAGGCAGCCAGCAGATTCTCGAATACACGCCCCAGCAACTCAGGGTCGAGCGACACCTGAACATCCACAGGCGTGTTTTCCTCGACGGTGAAGTTGTATTCCTCAAAGAGCTTGATGATGCCTTGTGCCTTAACAACTTCCTGTCGTGTTTTATTACCATCAATAACGGTTATCGTTTCCTCATGTTCGGGAGCAAAGAAAAGATAGTTGGGTACAAAAGCCCTATACTTGAAATGTCCTGTACTTTTGTCAATGGCGCCTTTCGAACTGAAGCCATCTAAGAGTAAATCTTGCTCTTGCCCGATGTCTGTTTTTTCGTATTTGTCCTGACACTCAAACAAACCGCAGTTCATATATGGCACACGATGGAATAACTTTATGAATTCATCGTGAGAGATTTTAAACCACGTGGATTTCCTGTCATCACGAAATAATGTCTTAACGCCATGACTCGAACTTCTACCTTGGAAGTCGGGCTTTACAAAAGCGCGCTTGTCTATCTCGTTGTTCAGCGTGGCGAAGAAAAGATTCTGCAGGATAGCATTGTAATAGATGCTGGAGTCCTTGGTCTGCGGATTGAAATCGACAAGGATTCTGTCAAGTTGTGCAGCATCAAAGATATTGTTGGGCACCAGGCCTTTTTGTTTGATAAACCACACGAACAGCAGTCGGGTTACAAGCCTTATGATATTTGCGCTGATGGCATCGCGGTCGTCCTTGGCGGTCTCGGGCTTGTTGGGGAAATAGACTCCCGTTGACTCTTCGACAGCCCATTGATACCAATGATAAAGCTTGTTGTAGAACTCTTTAGTCAGAGCCTCCACAGAGAATCGGCTCAATAGGTCATCCCACTTGCTCAGGTCTTTGTTGTTCTCTCTGCGTTCATGAACGGGCCCTTTCTCGAAGAGGAACTGATGGGGCGTCTTGACGTGAGCCCCTTCGCCCAAGAGGAATGAATAACGACGGGGATTGCTGTAGCTACGCTGGATGCGAGAAGAATGCTCGCTCATCTCAGCCTCCATCTGAATGAGAGACAGGCGCCATTGGCCACCCTCTTCGGGCAAGAACACTACAAGGGCGCGGTTGTAGTAGGACTGGTCGAGCAGCAGTCGGAAACCGTCTTTCGATAGTCCCACTCGGGCATCGTTCAACGAAGAATGCTGGACTTCGAGCACTTCCAGCTCGATGCTCTTACAAGCGCCCAGACTTTTGGCCTTGGTGATGAAATTCGACTTGAAATTGATGTCGAGTTCTTTCTCCTGCTGCACATAGTCATCAGGAAGGAATGTCTTCAGGAAAGCCATGAAACGGCTCTTGTCGTATCTCTGGTCGAGTTCAAACTCTATCATGCTTGTTCAGTAGTTGTAGATTCGTGTTTGTTGTCAATTTCTTCCGCCATGATGAGCGTTTCCACTCCATGCGAAATCTTGTCGAAATTATGCAGTACGGATTCCACATAGTCGCGACTGATAATGTCAGGCAGACTTGCAAAATCCTTTTTACGCAGACGGTTGATTTGTCGGAGCGAATAACCGGCAATGGCATCAAGTTCAATGGCTTTCTGAAGTTCTTCAAGATACTCCAGGTCGCAGGCTTGTTGCCTAATGATCAGGCGAATTTTGTCAAGGGCATCCCGCTTGGTCTTATCTTTTTCACTTTCCGTTTCCTGAACGAAGAGGGAATGCTTTGCCTTATCGAACAAAGCGTTGAATTGACCGCTGAGTTGATAACCCTTTTCGTCGGGTTCAGCCTTGATGATTTCGAAAGCCTTTGAGGGGTCTAAGGTTTCTTGTTCATCGGCTGACTTGACAAACTTAAACACGTAATCGCCATTCTTACGTGCAAAAGCGATGACACCATTCGGGTGAACGGTAGAAAGTCGGCGCACCTTGCTACGCAAAGGCAGCTTTAATGCCTCTGTCATTTCACTTGTATTCATCAAATTGCCTAAGAGCGCACGATAGGAAGTGTCCCACGACTCATCTTCTTCGTTCTCGAACAACTCCTTATATTGTTTCTCAAAGTAGTTCTGGAGTTCCTCGTCGTTAGTGAGATATTTGGTGTCCTCACCCATGATGGCATGAATCATAGCCATCTTGAGAGTGGATATTTCCTTTACCGAAGTTTCTGCCTCGCCGATGTGCGTGGGGAAGTAGTTATAGATGTATAACTCCTTGAAGACTTTCTTGTTGATACGGTTGATACGTCCCACACGCTGGATGACGCGAGTAGGATTGTACGGAATGTCGTAGTTGTAAATCGTTCCTGCCCTATGAAGGTTGTAACCCTCGGAGATGGCATCTGTGGCAATCAGTATCTGATAATCGTCTTTCTGATTCTGCTGTGGTATACCTGCATCAAAGTTTAGTTTGATAATTTCCTTATTTGCAGGAGATGCAATCTTCGATGTATATACAAAGACAGGCAAGCCTTCTTCTTTCAGTTTCTTGCCCAAGTATTCCACCGTGTCGGCAAATTGGCTGAATACTACAATCTTACGTCCACTATCGCGCTCCAAAGAGTCACTAAGTAGTGTGATGAAGCCATCAAGCTTAGGGTCGTTGTCATCTCCAACTTCATCCCAAATCTTCTTGAGGTCTTTGAGCAGTTGGATATCGGATTCCAAATCGGCAAAGAATTCCGGCATGAGATATTCCGACTTGATTTCAAACATTCCCTTTGAATTCAAATGAGCAATTGTCTCTTCTACCGTCGCTTCACGCAATTCCTCGAAAGTGTCTGCATCTGAATCATAAAGTTCTTCAATATCAGGCAACTTTCCTTTCTTGAACACAGGTACAGCGTTACGCTTTTCAATCCATTTCTGTATATTCAGGCAACCTTCAAGCATGGAATCCAACGAGATCTTGAAAGCATATTGTGAACTCTCGAAACGACGGACCAACAGCTTACGCATGAAACTTGCCAAGTTGCGCTGGCTTCCACGGAACAGGTTGTAGTCGATACCTGCATCATCAATCAGTTTCTTTACCGTATCCTCATGTTCAGGCTTTATATAGATAATAGGTTTATATCGTGCTGCCTGGAATGCTTTCTGTCCTTCTGAAAGAACAATTCTCGACTCCAGAGGGTCGGCATTGCCGTCGCCATCGTAGTCGCTGGTGAGGTTGATTTGGCGGGGAGAGATTCGCTCAAGAGTATCTCGGTATTTCCCCTCCAGTCCCTTTAGTCGATAAGTCTTCTCCATTGGTGGATTAACTACAGGGAAGTCAACGCCTTGGGCAGCAATGTCTTCCTTATAGGCAGGTATCTTCTTCAAATCCAATCTTGAACGGCGAATGACGAGAGGACTGATAATTCTCCGAATTGATGCTCCGATGCTCTTCACAGAGAGGCTTAAATCGGCATCTGAGATGGTTCCTTCCCGCTGACTCTTACGCAGTCCCTTGTAAGTAGAGATGAGATGAGAGAACTCTGAGCCGAGATTCTCAACCGTTTGCAAAGTTGATTTCGTAGGAATCTGGAAGAGCTTTATCATTGAATAGATGTCTTCTGGACGGTTATTGAAGGGAGTGGCCGTCAAGAGAAGCACCTTGTTGTTCTGACAAATTTCATGAAGGATGGCATAATCCTTGATGTATTCATTACGATAGACATGAGCCTCGTCGATAATAATCAGCATCGTCTCATCCTCTCGACGGATTTGCTTATAATCGTTCAATACCTTCTCCATGTTACCACGACTATAGACGCGGGCGTGTACCTCAAATTCAAAGGTATAGTCGTTCCATTGCTGGGTAAGGTGGGGCGGACAAATAACAATTGTTCTCAAATTGAGATTGCGGGCCACCGTAGCACCAATAATACTCTTACCCAATCCCACAACATCGGCTATGATGGCACCATTATGCCGTTCGATGGTGTCGATGGCAATCCTCACAGCATCCGACTGATATTTCAAGTCCATGAATTCGCCATAAGTAATTTCTGCAGGCGTAAGGATATGTTTGTCTTCGTTCAGATTGAAATACTCGTAAAGCACACGGAGATAAAGCAAGTATGGCGATGGAGTCTTCTCGTACCAGATGTGCTTCATCACTCCTTCCTCGAAATCCTTGATATGGTCTTTGTCAATTATTACCGTAGCCGTTTCCCATAGCGAATTGAAGATGTTTTCTGCATCATGAAACTCATCCTTTGTATGGAAGCGCACATTGATTTCCTGATTGGAACGCAATCCGCTATAAGTGAAATTGCTTGAGCCAGTAATGACAGTTCCTGGAGTCTCACCCCCTTCAGTAAACTCATCCTTATAGGCAAAAATATACATCTTGGCATGAGTGGGGTCCTGCGTCTTTCTTACTTCGAGTTCTCCCTTTTTGATTTTATCGTAATACAGCCTGAATGCATTCGCCTCTTCTTCATTCTCAAAATAGTTAGTCTGATTGAAGAGGTTGATGAGTGATTCATAAAAGTTTTCTCGTATATCTTTGTTGGAACTTGGCCGATGATTTTGAGCAAAGAAATCAAATTCGAAAGTTTTATTCAACAACTCATGGTCCATATCCATGCCTACCAAGATACGCATGGGCTTGTCATCGATATTCTTATAAATCTCTTGTATTCCGGAAAAATAAAAATAGCCTACCAAGAAATCCATTGCCTTTGTTTTACTTGGCAATAGGTTGTTGATTATTTGGGATAGCGAGTTGTCGCCGGTATTTTGAATGAAATGGCTCATATTGAAGATTTACTTGAGGTAAACATTATTTCTCCTTTTGTGTAGGAGACGATGCAAAAATACAAAAACTTTATGAAAAATGGTCATTCTGATAATAAAAAATGAGTTTTACTTTAATTTTCTTGGTCTGCAAGAGATCTAAACTCTCCAAAATCTAATTAAAGGGATCTAAATGATTTGGCCGTTTCAGGCAGTTCTCCGACCTTTGCGGTCACAATTATATGAACAAAAGCCGGAAGATGACACAGCGCGAACGAATAGCCTGGTATGTGTTGAGGGGGGAACTCATTGACAGCGAGTCGCTTTATGCTGCTTTCAGAGCACTTGGGGGCAACAGGAATGTCAGAGGAAGGGCTGCAAGGGCGGAATGGCTCGTAGAAAACGTTAGTCCTGAAACACTTGAACAGCATATCGACTTTCAGCATGTACGCATCTGCTCACATTGCGGTAAACCGATGGCGTGGGGATATTGCATAGGCGACGGGTGTGCGTATTACTGCTCGGATGAGTGCCTTCACCAGCACTATTCGGAAGAGGAATTCTTGCGGTTATACGACCATGGTGACGGCAACTCATATTACACCAGCTGGATAGAATGACAACTCCCCGTTCTGACGAACCAAACGGAAATCATTAAAAAGCCCCTCCCTGTATTGAAAGAGGCTTTCTTTCATTGGGCGCTAGATGCAGCTTCTACTCCGATGGCGGTGCCGAGAGCGGTAAGCAGAGACCCACCCCCATACCCCTCCCTATATGGAGGGGAGTAGATAC
>JAEEGL013121524.1_pt1 | contig 10782 bp, 8 predicted proteins | sample 9134231 | NCBI WGS metagenome assembly JAEEGL01 (sample SAMN16246548, study PRJNA631951) | gut metagenome | biome: gut microbiome; feature: rumen; material: fiber-attached | host: Bos | place: Iran: Karaj | collected 2018-10
AAGGCAAAAAAAGCTGGTAATTTCGTATTGGATATGTTTGGCTTCAGAAAAAATACTAAGTATATTAGGAATTATCTTAATGAAGCCAATATTAAATCAAGTATATATATGTCATTTATTGTTATATTACTTGAGATTTGGATGATAGTAAGATAGATGAATGAATATATAATTCCAAACTGGAATACACCTGAGTTGGTAAATAAAAATTATAATTCAGGATTTGAATTGCTTTTCGGTTATACCTCACTTTATTATTTATTTATATTATGTGGTATAGCTGTTATGATATTTGCTATAGTGCATTATAAAAAGATAGAACTTAAAGGTACATATATAGCTAATTTAGTATTAGGCTCTCTATGTGTTTTATGGCCATTATTATTAATAGCTGAAAAGGGTGTAGGAAATATATCATTTGAAACAAATGGTGATTCAAGAGCGATTGTTAGTTTAGTTACTGTATTGTTATTGTATTTTTCTATGCCATTCCTAGGAGCGGCTATTATTGGTAACACACTATATCATAAGAAGTATGATACAAATAGTACTGTTTTTTCATTAATGGTTATCATTAGCTTTGCAGTAATATGTTTGCTATTTGGTGTAAAGGTAGGCTATTCAGATTATACATCTGGTAGTAAGCCAAAAATGATAATATGCTTCTTAACAATGGTTGTGTTTGTTGCCTGCTTACTTATCTGGAAGCCTTATATATCAATAGTTATGCTAGCAGGCATATTCGTTGCCTTCCTATTTATGCTAAAGGGATATAACCCAGATAATATACCTGGAAAGAGAATATGGCTTGAGGGCGATGAAATAAATTATTTGACATTCTTAGTATCATTAACAATGGTTACAATTTCCATTTATCAGCAGCGTATAACAGAAGCGAAGAAGGATGAAAAGCTAATTCATGATGCTGTTTACGATCATCAAATAGAAATTCATAATGTTAAATATTTAATTGGTAGAATAACAACTGATACTATTCTTAATCCAAATTATATCGATGATAAGATTTACTTATTTATTAACATATTTAATTTCAGAGCTGTTAATGACCAAAAGGGGATTGCCGCTGGTGATGCATTCTTAAATAGGATATCAAAATATGTTATTAGTCTATTTGGCCATAACTATTCTGCAAGACACGCAGATGATCACTTTGCAGCTATAACATCTATAAATGGGTTAAAAGAAAAAATAGAAGAACTCGACAAATATATTAATGAAATAGCTGATGGCTTATTCATTAGACTAAAGGTTGGAGGATATAAACCAAAGTATGATGATAATCCAACATTATGTATTGATAGAGCTAGATACGCTTGTGGTATGATAAAGAGAAAATCAGAAGTTACATATTTTGAATATGATGAAGCTCTTAATCAAAGATTCGTTAAGCGACAATACATTGTTAACCATCTTGAGGAGGCTATCGAGAAGGGTTGGATTCAGGCATATTATCAACCTGTAGTATGGGCAGATAGTAAAGAAGTATGTGGTTCAGAGGCACTTGCTAGATGGATAGATCCTAAATATGGATTCTTATCACCTGGTGATTTTATTCCGGTACTTGAAGAAACTAGATTAATACATAAATTAGATAAATGTATTATAGAATATGTTTGTAAACAAATGAGAAAGGCTATAGATGAAGGAAGAAAGGTTATTCCAGTATCTGTTAACTTCTCAAGACTTGACTTTGAACTTATGGATGCCGTAGGTGTGCTTGAAGGCTTTGTCCAAAAATATGATATTAAGAGAGAATATATTCATGTTGAAATAACAGAAAGTGCATTATCTGATGAAACATTAATGCTAGACAAGAATGTAACAAAGCTTAAGGAGCTTGGCTATGCTATATGGCTTGATGACTTCGGTTCTGGTTATTCATCTTTAAATGTATTAAAGGATTATATGTTCGATGTTGTCAAAATTGATATGAAATTCTTATCAAATTTTGATACAAACGAAAAGGCAAAATATGTTTTAGATTTCATCATTCAGCTTGCAAACCAGCTAGGAATGAAAACATTAACTGAAGGTGTTGAAACTGAAGCACAATCTCAATTCCTAGAGGAAATTGGTTGTGGTAGATTACAAGGCTACCTATTTGGAAAGCCTATTAAGGTAGAAGAATTAGAAGAAAGAATAGCTAATAAAGAGTTAGTTATATCTGATAATTTAATCTAAAATTAATAATACTCAATTGGTATATATAATACTAGTTGAGTATTTTTTTATTTTCAATAAAAAGCTAATGTGATATAATATTACAAAGGTGATGATTTCAATGAAGAGAATAGTTAAATTATTTACATTTATATTTTTCATTTTAACTTTTTTCTTGTTGTCTATTCCTACTGATGCATCATCATATATGGCTGATAAAACAGAAATAATTCATAAGCTTGAGGTTTCTGGTGCTGAGGCTTTGTGTCAAACTGATGATGGATTCTTCTGGATAGGTCAATATTCTGGTTTAACTAGATATGATTCTAAGGATTATATGACATTCAAAAGTTTTAAAGATGATGATGGTAATGAATATAGCTTAGCTAATATAAAGGATTTAACTCAAATAAATAACATTTTATTTATAGCTACAGCAAATAATCTATTTATGTATAAAGATTATAAATTTACTAGAATAGATTTAAATATTGATAATATCATCATTAATGAAATAGCTGTTACTGATAATTATTTATATGCGGCAACAGGTAATGGATTAATAGAATATGATTATATGAATAATACTCATTCTTTTAAAACAGCTTCTAATGTAAATGACATAGATATATCTAATGATGGTTATTATTATCAAATTGGTGGACATATTTATGACAATAATAATAATTTAATATATACAAATGATGAAATATTAGATATTTATTTTGCAAACAATATATTATATATAGCTCAATTAAATGGTGAAATACATAGATATGATGAAACTACTAAATCATTTAAAGATACATATGTGGTTCAATATTCAGTAAAAAATGCTGATAATTCAGTGTCATTATTCAATGAATCAATCAATAAGTTACTATTATCTACAGCAAATAACATTTTATTTGTGGCAGGAGATCATCAATTATTCTATATTGATGAGACTGATGGAAGTACAGTTGAGGCATCAAGCTTAGATAATCATGAACAATTAGTAGATTTATTTGAGGATTATGAAGGTAATTTATGGATAGCATCACATAAATCTGGTGTATCTATGATAACTAAGAATTCATTAATAGATTTATTATTTGATGTTGATGATAGTGTTATGCCACCGGATGCGAGAGGTATATACGCTACTGAAATACATGATGATATGCTATATATTGCATCACAATCAGGTATTTATGTTTATGACTTGAAAAAAGGTAGTATTGTTGAAAACCATTCATTGACATTAGAAACTAGTGGTATGAGTGTCAGAGATATCGAATTATTTAAGGATAAGTTGTATTTTGCAGTATATAAGGGTGGAATAGTATCATATGATTTAAAAACTAAAGAAATTAATCATATGGGCAGTGACATATTAGATCCTAAAGGTGAATCATCATATGAACTTAATTGTAGATGCTTAAGAGCATTTGATGATTTCTTATTAATCGGCTTTAGTGCGGGATTTATTAAATTTGATGGCGAAAAAGCTACAGCTATGGTTCAGCCTACTTTAAGTGGTACAACTACATTTGTATTATATATTTATAATGATAATGGAAGAATTTTATTTGTATATAATAAAAAGGGTATATATACAATCAATAATAATTTAGAGTTAGGCTCAATAAAGGCTATAGGTAATGAATCAAATCCTAGCTATGCAGGAATGCTAAAATTCATGATAGATGGTGATAGATTATATTACAACCTAAATGAAAGATTATTCTATTTAGAAAATGGTAAGGTCAATGAAGTAACGATTCCTTATGCATCAGGTTCTATTACAGAGCTTGCGAAAATAAAGGATGGATATGTTGTAGCAACTGAAACACAGGTTTATATAATTAAAGACCTAAAGGCAGAGAATTTAGAATATCAGATGTTTGATTCATCAAATGGATTAAAGGCTGATATAGCTGCCAATACTTCAGGATGCTATGACGAGAAGAATGATTTATATTATTTTGTATCAAAGAATGGTATTTATGTTTACGATAAGGAAGTAGTTGATGATAAGAAGAGCGTTCCTGTAAAGCTTGCAGTTCACGCAATAAACGCTGGTGGAAATACTTATTTCCCACTTGGAAATGAGATAACACTTGATAAAAATGTTGAGCGTTTAGTATTTAATTATTCAGTTTTAGCATTTAAGCCTAATAAAGGATATAGTGTTTATTATAAGCTTGAGGGTGTCGATCAGAATTTTATATTAGCTACAAATGATTCAAATACAATTGATTATACAAATCTATCTGGTGGTAAATATACTCTTCATATGTATGTTTTAGATCAGTTTGGTGAAAAAAGTAACGAGGTAAGTATTACTTTAGTTAAGGAAAAGCATTTTTATGAAACTGCATGGTTCTGGATTATTATAATTATTTTAGTTTTAGCTTTAACAGGATTCTTAAACTTCCTAATTATATCTAACAGAGCTAAAAAGGCGAAGAAGAGAGAAGCAGAATTAAAGGGTATTACTATTGAATCAATTGAGGCAATAGCTCGTACAATCGACGTTAAGGATACCTATACTAATGGTCACTCAATCAGAGTAGGACATTTCTCTAGAATAATTGCTCAAGAGTTAGGTATGGAAGGCGCTGAACTTGAAAACCTATATTATATAGCATTACTTCATGATATTGGTAAGATTGGTATTCCTGATGCGATATTAAATAAGCCTGGAAAACTTACTGATGAGGAATTTGAAATAATGAAGAGCCACACTACAAAGGGTGCGAAGATTCTTAAGGATATTTCTACAATACCAAATATTGTAGAAGGAGCTAAGTATCACCATGAAAAGTATGGTGGTGGAGGATATCCTGAAGGATTAAAGGGTGAAGATATCCCTTATATAGCAAGAAGTATTTGTTGTGCAGACTGCTATGATGCTATGGCAACAAGAAGAGTTTATAAGGAGCCTTATCCAAAAGAGAAAATCATTTCTGAATTTGAACGTTGTAAAGGTATCCAATTCGATCCGAATATTGCTGATGTAGTAATTAAGCTAATCAATGAAGGCAAATTGATGCCAGAATAATAAAATTAGGAAGCTGACTTGACAGCTTCCTGTTTATGATGTAATGAATTGTGTAAAATAGATTCGCTCCAAACGAAAAGCTTGAGAAATTCTTAAGCCAAGTAGAAGAACTAGTTAAAAAAAAGTAATTCAAATATCATCTATAAAGTAGTATAATAGTATTTAGAAAGGATGAATTTAGAGAAATGAACAAGAAAACTAAAAAATTATTATTTATTTGTTGTGAAGTAGTGCTTGCTGTTGCAGCATTCGTAATGCTATTCTTACCTGCTATTGGTATTAAGGATACTGATACTACATATTCAGGTATGAATGTAACATTTGGTTACAGTGTTGGCTCTTTAGTAAAGGTTGAGTATTTTGGATTCTCATTTATGAATCTATTAACTTACATTTTCGTTATAGCTGCTGCTGTACTTGCTGTACTTAAGTTATTTATGAAGGATACTAAGGTTTTAACTTTAGTAATATCTGCACTTTTAATAGTTGCTGGTGTATTCTTCTTCTTAACAGTAAGCTTCTCAAGTCCAAATGCTGGATTAACATCTCTTGCAAAATCATTAGGTGGAAATCTAAAAGATGGTCTTACACTTGCTATTGGTTCAATCCTAGGTGGTGTATTTGCTATCTTAGGTGGCGTTGTAGCTTGTGCTGATTTCTTCTTAGTAAAGGAATAATTTTATAATATGAACCCAGGTTTTCTGGGTTTTTATTTTTGTCTTGAGATTTTAATATTATTTAATATTAAAAATGATATAATAAATATGTTAGGTGGTGAGTAGATGAATATCGCAGTTAGAGAATTAGCATATTTTTCATGTGGTAGTGGTGATTTAACACTAGAGTTCTTTTCTAACAGAGATGAAAATGAAGGTAAAAAAGCCCATGATTATCTACAATCACAATATAATTCTAAATCAGAAAGTGAAGTATATATTAAATATGATATCAATATTGATGGTAAGGATTATACCTTACATGGATATATTGATGGAGTATTAAATATTAGAAATAAAATAATAATTGAAGAAATAAAATCTACAACCACTGATTTGGATTTAATCAATTTAGATTATCATCAAGAACACCTCGCTCAAGCTAAAATATATGCATATTTATATGGGATGATTAATGGTCTTGATAAGGTAAATATAAGATTAACATATATAGATATATTAAGCTATGAAACCAAATCATTTGATTTAGTAGAAGAGATTGATGAATTAGAGGATTTCACCTTTAAGGCATTAGAGGATTATATTAAATTCCTTAATTTAATAGAAGAATCAAATATTAAAAGAAAACAAACTATCTCATCAATTGAATTCCCATTTGAAAATAAAAGAAAGGGTCAAAGGGAATTGATGAAGGCAGTATATGACTGTATGAATAAGGAAGAAATATTATACGCGATAGCTCCTACCGGAATAGGTAAAACTATGGCTACCTTATTCTCGGTTTTAAAGTCATTAAAGGATAATGATAAATTATTTTATCTAACTGCTAAGGGTAGTGGTAAAAACGCACCTATTGATGCTTTAAAGATACTTGAAGGAAATGGATTAGAATTAAAAGCTATTGATATTATTGCTAAAAGAAAGATATGTAATAAAAAAGCACAAAATTGTAATCCTGATGATTGTCCATTTGCTAAAGGCTATTTTGATAGATTAAAGCTTGCGACAATGGAAATATTTGAAGAATATAATATTTATGATGAAGATGTTATCACATCTATATCAAATAAGCATAAGATATGCGCATTTGAATTTAGCTTATATTTATCATATTTTTGTGATGTAGTTATAGCTGATTATAATTATGTATTTGATCCACATGCTCATCTAATTAGGTATTTTGATGATGATACATATAATCCTAAAGTATTAGTAGATGAAGCACATAACCTAATATCTAGATCAAAGGATATGTATTCATCTATTATTAGTACTATAGATATAAGAACCTTAAGAAAAAACACAACAGGTATTACACCTTCAATAAGAAAAGAGTGTAATAAGGTAATAGAAATAATAGAGGCTTATAGAGAAAAGCTGGCTGAGAAGGCACTATTTATTGATGATAAGCCTGATAGTGAGTTACAAAATGCTTTATTAGTTTTATTGAATAAATGTGATGAATTATTAGAAGAAAATAAAAATAATCATACATTTGATAAGGATTTAATATTAGATAGCTATTTTAAGATATTAGATTTTACTAGAATATTTGATTATTTTGGTGATACTCATAGGTTACTTGCTACAATTGATGATGATAATGTAGTAATTAGATATTATTGTATGGATGCTTCAAAGCTATTATTAGACACAATAAATGAATCTATTCATGGAATAGTATTCTTTAGTGCGACATTATATCCTATAGAATATCATGCTAATCTACTTACAATGTCTAATGGTAAATATATTGAATTATTATCACCATTTGATCCTAAGAATTTAGATATAATTATAAATAATAAGATATCTACTAAATATAATAATAGAAGAAATACTATTGATGATATAATTGAGGCAATTGATATATTGACTAAATCTAAACCTGGTAATCATATAGTATTCTTTCCATCATATCAGTATTTAAATATGGTTTCTGATAATATCGGAGAAACTGATTATGAGTTAATAGTTCAAACTAATAAGATGACTGATAATGATAGAAATGAAATAATAGATAAATTTAAGAATACTACTAACACAAAGGTTGGACTATTTGTTATGGGTGGAGTATTCTCGGAAGGAATAGATTTTATTGGGGATGCCTTATCTGGAGTAATTATTGTAGGAGTAGGATTACCTCTTATTTGTGACGAAAATAATCTTTTGAAGGATTATTTTGATGAGAAATATGAAAAAGGATTTGATTATGCTTATACATATCCTGGAATAACTAAGGTTATTCAGGCTGTAGGAAGAGTAATTAGAGATGAAAATGATAAAGGATATGCTATACTTATGGATGAAAGATTTGGATATAATAGTTATTTTAATTTATATCCACCTCATTGGAAAAATATTCATTTAGTAAGTAATAGCTATGAATTAAAGAAGGAAATAGAAAGGTTTAAAAGAGAAAATGAGTAATATTGATGAATTAGTTGATTTATTTTTAAAAAACCAAACAAATGAGAATTTCGCTAACTTAATCGAAAGATTAGTTAGTGAGGATGTAATTATATTAGATAGAGGATTAGATGGAGAATTAAAAAAATTAAACAAGGATGCTATAACACCTCTTGTTATAACTGATAGTGAAAAGAAGAACTTCATTCCAATCTTCACTAATGAAAGCCATATTGGTGGTGAATTAACTAAATTAAACAAGGTAGTTAATAAATTTGGTGATTTATGTAATGATAGTGTTATTACTAATAATTACATTGAAGGATATGTATTAAATCCATTTTCTCATGGATTAAAGCTACCTAAGGAAGTAATAGAAATAGTTGTTAGATATAAGGCGGAGATACAATGATTTTAGATATTAATGTTTATAATATTATTTATACAAGTATATTCTTAGTAGCCTTTGTTATCTCATATTTTGTAGTATTATGTAGTAATTTTGAAAAGCTATTTAAGCAAGGCTATATTTGGGCAATAAGATTAGGCCAAATATTACTAGCATTAATATGTGCATATTTAGTTACTGCTGGAGTGATGTTACTAATTAATTCAACACAATTTTCTATCAGTAAATAAAAATATACCTGTCAAGAAAAAATACTTGACAGATGTTTTTCTTATGATATAATAGTCATGTAAATTTGTTTAAAGAAGGAGTGTATTATTTATGGTAAAGATTAGATTACAAAGATTTGGTGCACACAAGGCTCCAAAATATCGTATAGTTGCTGCAGACTCTAGATCACCTCGTGATGGTAAGTTCTTAGAGATTTTAGGTACTTATAATCCTTTAACTGACCCTGCAACAGTTACTTTAAATGCTGAAAGAATTCAAGCTTGGTTAGCTAATGGTGCTCAACCTACAGTTACTGTTAAGAATATCTTAAAAGCAAACAATGTCATTGAAAAGTAAGAGGTATTAAAATGATAAAGTTTGAAGAGTTAATTGAAAGTTTAATTCTTCCTTTAGTCGCATACCCTAATGATGTTGAAATTATAAAAGTATCTGAATCAGATGATAACCTAGAATATAAGGTTTTAGTTAATCAAAATGATTTAGGTAGAGTAATTGGAAAAGGTGGAACAATTGCTAAAGCTATAAGAACAGTATTATACGCTGGAGCTTCTAAGGAAGGAAAAAAGATACATTTAGATATCGATAGTAAAGAGTAACAATAGTTGCTCTTTTTTCTTTCTTTCACTTATGGTAAAATCAATGAAAAGGGGTCGACAACATGAAAAAGAAAATAATCACTTTATTCTTGGGAGCAGCTATAGCACTTACTCTTATTGGATGTAGCAAAGCTGAACTCACTAGTACCACTAAAATATGTCCTGTAGAAGGGCCAACCGGGCCGCAAGGTACTACAGGACCAAAGGGTGAGGATGGACATTCTCCTGTGATAACTATTGGAGAAAATGGTAATTGGTTTATAGATGGTGTAGATACTAATGTATTTGCTGGAGAAAGAATAGAGCCAAAGGAAGATACAACAACAAATGAAATTAAAAAATTTGATTTGTTGAGTATGATACCTGAAGCTTTGGTACCTCAATATCAAGCTGTAATGCCTAGTATTGTGCCAGATACTTATGTATCAGGTGATTTGCTAATTAACAATTCTGATTTAGGTGAAGAAAAAATAGATTTATTATTTAATAGTGAATTACCTAATATACCATTTATTGAACTTGGAAATTATACTGACTATTTAAATGAATCTTGTAGAAGACAAATAAAGGATCAAACTACAGGAGAAATAACTAAGAATAATCCAGCACTATATAATTATGAAAATGGTGTTGCTAGTTATGTTTTAACACATGTCAATGGTTCTAAATCTGAAGCTTATTTTGATTATGAAAAGCAAACAATAATTACACATAATATTACTGGATTATGTGTTAATACTAATACTAATAGTTCTTTATTTTCTAACTCATTAGGTACGACACAAAAACGTGATAGTAATGAAAGCTTCCAGTATTATAGAATATTAGAAGGCGAAGACACGTTTATTGATGGTAATTATTGTTCTATAGATTTAGATGATTATAGAACAATAAAGATAGTTAAAAATGAAGATAAATTATATATTCCTCTTCAAACAGCTAATGATTTATTTGGCCCACAAATGCAATTATATTTTAATGGATTTGCCATTTATTCCGCTATTGATAATAATATAATAGATAGCACTAATTCTAGTCTAAATGTAATGGGATTAGATATGAAGGAAAAAGAAAATCGTACAGCATTAGAAAAAGAATTATATTATAAGCATGAATATGATGAATTATGTTTCTTAATTGATAATAAATTTGGATTAAAGGATACTCATAGTATAACTAAGGCTGATGATTTATTATCTAAAACATCTGTTAAAGAGAAGATGCTTAGTGGTA
>JAEEGL013995426.1_pt1 | contig 10782 bp, 9 predicted proteins | sample 9134231 | NCBI WGS metagenome assembly JAEEGL01 (sample SAMN16246548, study PRJNA631951) | gut metagenome | biome: gut microbiome; feature: rumen; material: fiber-attached | host: Bos | place: Iran: Karaj | collected 2018-10
CGCGAATTCGGCGATGTACTTCAGCGGCTCCGAGATCATCAGATGGACGTCGAGCGGGACGCTCGTGTAACTTTTCAGGCTCTTCAGCACCGGGATGCCGAGGGAGATGTTCGGGACGAAATGGCCGTCCATGACATCGTAATGCAGCCAGTCGGCGCCGGCTTTTTCCATGCGCTGCGCGTCTGCTCCGAGGGCGCCGAAGTCGGCGGACAGGAGCGAGGGGGAAATCAGGATCATAATGAGACCTCCAAAGTCGATCGATGTCAATTTCGACAAGAGTATACCTATTGAGCGGGGAAAAATCAAACAGTTTCCGCAAAATCCACGCACTCACGCAAAAAATTCTTTTTTTCAGTAGAAAGATATGCTATTATAAACGTCGATTCAACGCATTAAAGCGAATTTAAAACTGGAGGAAATGAAGCATGAACGTTGCTGTCATGGGCTATGGCACCGTCGGATCCGGCGTCGTAGAGATCATCAATACCAAACACTCCTACATCAAAGAGCGCACTTCGGAAGAAGACCTCGAAGTCAAATACATCCTCGACCTCCGGGACTTCCCCGGCGACCCCAACGAAGGAAAGTTCACGAAGGACTTCAATGACATCCTGAACGACGACTCCGTCAAGATCGTCGCGGAGGCCATGGGCGGCGTGAACCCCGCCTTCGACTTCACCGCGAAGTGCCTTGCCGCCGGCAAGCACGTGGTCACGTCCAACAAGGAACTCGTGTCCACCCGCGGTTCGGAACTCCTCGCCATCGCGAAGGAGCACAACGTCAACTACATGTTCGAGGCCAGCGTCGGCGGCGGCATCCCGCTCATCCGGCCTCTGGTCTTTTGCCTCGCCGGCAATGAGATCCAGTCCATCAACGGCATCCTGAACGGGACCACCAACTTCATCCTCACCAAGATGATCTACGAGAACCTCACCTTCGAAGAGGCTCTGAAGATCGCCCAGGACAACGGCTATGCGGAAAAGGATCCGACCGCCGACGTCGAGGGCATCGACGCCTGCCGCAAGATCAGCATCCTGTCCTCCCTCGCCTCCAACTCCTGGATCGACCCCGAAAAGGTCCACACCGAGGGCATCACCCGCATCACCCTCGAAGACGTCGCGTACGCGGGCAACTGCGAATGCGTCATTAAACTCATCTCCACCATGGAGAAACTGGACGACGGCCGCTACTACATCGTGGTCAGCCCCGCCATCGTCTCCAAGGAGAGCCAGCTCGCCGCCATCGACGGCGTGTTCAACGGAGCGCTCGTCTCCGGTGACAACGTGGGCGATGTAGTCTTCTACGGTCAGGGCGCCGGCAAACTTGCCACCGCCTCCGCGGTCGTCGGCGACATCGTCGACTGCGCGAACCACGACGCGGACCGCCGCAAGATCGGCTGGAACGAAGAAAACAAAGACCTGGTCGCGGACTACCGAGAAGTCCCGAACCGGTTCTATATCCGTCTCAAAGTCGAGGATCCGGACCTTGCCCAGAGCGAGATCCGCACCTCCTTCGGAGACATCTATCTGCTGGCGCGAAGCGGCGCCTTCAACACGGAGCTCGCGTTCCTCACCTCCGAATTCACGGAGAACGAGGTCCGCGCGAAGATCGATGGCCTGACTTCCGCGAAGCTCAAGTCGTTCATCCGTGTCGCCCGCTGCTGAGCCCCTTGAAGGAGGAAACGAAACCACCATGTCACTCATCGTACAGAAATTCGGCGGTTCGTCCGTCGCTGACGCGGGGCGCGTCATGAACGTCGCCAACATCGTCGCGAACACCTATCGCGACGGCAACGACGTCATCGTCGTCGTCTCCGCGCAGGGCGATACCACGGACGACCTCATCGCCAAAGCCGAAGAGATCAACCCGCGTCACTCCAAGCGGGAAATGGACCAGCTCCTCTCTGCCGGCGAGCAGATCTCCATCTCGCTCCTCGCCATGGCACTCGAAAAGCTGCGTGTCCCGGTCATCTCCCTCCTGGGCTGGCAGGCAGGGTTCAAGACGAACTCCCAGTACACCATCGCACGCATCAAGAAGATCGACGTCGATCGCGTCAATTCCGAGCTCGACAAGAACAAGGTCATCGTCGTGGCCGGCTTCCAGGGGCTCAACAAATATGACGACATCACGACCCTCGGCCGCGGCGGTTCCGACACCTCCGCAGTCGCTCTGGCCGCCGCGCTCCACGCCGACAAGTGCCAGATCTTCACCGATGTCGAAGGCGTCTACACCGCCGACCCGCGGAAGATCCCGAACGCGAAGAAACTCAAAGAGATCACCTACGACGAAATGCTGGAACTCGCCACCCTCGGCGCGCAGGTCCTGAACAACCGTTCCGTCGAAATGGCGAAGAAATACCACGTGGAACTGGAAGTCCTTTCCAGCCTCAATCCCATCCCCGGTACCATGGTTAAGGAGGTTACCAAAATGGAGAAGATGCTCATCCGAGGCGTCACCAAAGACAGCAATGTGGCCCGCCTTTCCGTCCTCAGACTGGAAGACAAACCCGGCATTGCGTTCAACCTGTTCTCGAAACTTGCGGCGAAGAAGATCAACGTCGATATCATCCTGCAGTCCTCCGGCCGCCGCGGCACGAAGGACATCACCTTCACCGTCGCGGAAGAGAATGCGGAGCTCGCGAGAGAGTGCATCATGGACTGCTTCCCCGAGATCGAGCCGGACAACGTCATCGTCGACAAGAGCATCGCGAAAGTGTCGATCGTCGGCGCCGGCATGGAGACCCACCCGGGCACCGCGTCCCGCATGTTCGATGCCCTCTATTCCGCCGGCATCAACATCGAGATGATCTCCACCTCCGAGATCAAGATCTCCGTCCTCGTCGACCAGGAGATGGCCGACCGCGCCGTTTCCGCGGTCCACGCCGAGTTCTTCCCCGAAGGCCGCGAGTATTAAGCACAAAAACAAGCCCTCTGACGTCTGTCAGAGGGCTTTCTTTTTTTGGCGATGGACGCCGCGCGGGCGTTACTTGTTGAGAGAACTCGAGTCGAGCATCTGGCCCTGGGCCTGCTCGAGACCCTGTTTGCCCCAGCGCTCTTTGAGGCTCTCTTTGTACGGCTTCGGGTCGTCGTACTTCTTGAGGGCACGTTTGCCGGCGCCGGTGTTCAGGTAGTTCGCGATGTTGTTGACGATCTTCATGAGATCTTCGCTCGCGTAGTTCTCGATGACGGAGAGGAGACCTTCCTCTTTGGCGGCAGCCATGCCGAGCAGTGTGACCGCGATGAGGCTCTGGGTGTCCTTTTCGCCGTCGTCATAGTAGTTGTTGAAGGTCTTGAAGAGCTTCTTGCACTGCTGGCGGTCCTCCATGCGGATGTCGAGGAGGATGTCTTCGAGGAGTTTCGGGTTCTGCTGGAAGTACTCTTCCGGAAGGAACATGCCGAACTCTTCCTCGTTGGCCATGGCCTTGCCGGCGTACTCGGGGTAGATGGCCTCGAGACGGTAGGCGAGGTCGACCGGCTCATAGTTGTCGGACTTCTTGGCCTTTTTCTTTTTCGGGACGGGGGCCGGCGCCTTGTCGTTCGACTTCGCGTTCTTCTGCTTCTGCTGGGCCTTCTCGGAGGAACCGGCGGTCACGAACGTGGTGCCGAAGAAGTCGGAGACGGTCTCGGCCACTTCGTTGGCGGCGGAACGGATGTCCTTCGCGCCCCAGTCGTCGTTCTCTGCTTCGAACAGGAGCGTGCCGAGGTTCTGGAACTTGCCCTCTTCCTCGTTGGTGGCGAGGATGTCGAGGACGCCGAGCTTGTACTCGAGCCGTACATCGCCCGCGTCTCCGGTGTAGCGGATGACATCCATGGTCTCGTCGGAGGTGATGACGGCCTTGTCGGCGGCCTTCAGTCCGGCGGCGTTCATGGTGCCTTCGAGCTGCTTGTAAAGGCTCTGGAGAGCCGCTTTTTTATCTGCCATAATTGTGTTCATCCTTTGCGGAAATGATGTGGCTCCTTCGTTTCCGGGGGTCCGCAGTTGTGCGAACTGCCTACAAAAGAGCGGAATAAAACACGATAATTCTACCATACCCGACCCGCTTTGTCATCCTAATTTTCGTTGAGGAACTCTTTCCCCTGTGATATACTGTTATGAATACATTTATAGTAGATTTTTAAAAGGGGAAATAGGCCTTATGAAAAACGTTCTGGTTCTGTTCGGCGGCGCTTCCAGCGAACACGACGTCTCCACCGTCTCCGCCAGCTCTGTGCTGAAGCATATCCCGGCGGAGAAGTACACCATCTACATGATGGGCATCACGAAAGAGGGACAGTGGTACCTCTATGAGGGCGATGTAGACGCTCTGCCCGACGACGGGTGGCTGACCTCCGGAACACGCACACCGGCCTTCGTTTCGCCCGACCGCGGCATCCACGGCATCACCGTGCTCCGCGAGGACGGCTGCGAGAACATCCGCATCGACATCGCGTTCCCGGTCCTCCACGGCAAGAACGGCGAGGACGGCACCATCCAGGGCCTGTTCCAGCTGGCGGGCATCCCCTTCGTCGGCTGCGACATGACGTCGAGCGCCGTGTCCATGGACAAGGTCTTCACGAACACCGTCGCCGATGCCAACGGCGTGCCGCAGGCCGCCTGGGACAGCATCACGGCATACGAGTTCGAGACCGGCGCGAAGACCCTCGACGAGGTCGCGGACAAGCTCGGTTACCCGATCTTCGTCAAACCGGCCAACGCGGGCTCCTCCGTCGGCATCACCAAGGCCCATGACAGAGCGGAGCTGGAGGGCGCCATGGAACTGGCCCTGCAGCATGACACCCGCATCCTCTTTGAAGAATTCATCGACGGCTACGAAGTCGAATGTGCCGTCCTCGGCAACGACGAACTCGAGACCGGCATCGTGGGACAGATCCTCCCCGCCAACGAGTTCTACGACTACGACGCCAAGTACGCGAACGCCGCGAGCCTTCTGCGCATCCCCGCCGAGGTCTCCGCGGAAAAACGGGACGAGGTGGCGGAGGCCGCGAAGCAGGTCTTCCACGCGCTCGGCGGCACCGGGTTCTCCCGGGTCGACTTCTTCGTCGAGAAGGAGACGGGCCGCGTCCTGTTCAACGAGATCAACACCATTCCGGGCTTCACCAGCATCTCCATGTACCCGAAGATGATGGAGGCCGCCGGCGTCCCCTACGCGGAACTCTGCGACCGGCTGCTGCAGCTCGCGGAAGAGAAGTGGAGCTGATACTTTGACGAAAAAGCACAAATACATGATCCGTCTCCAGGACAAACACGAGTACGAAGTGGAAACGGCGGACGCCACCATGTACCTCTTCGGAGACCTCGTCTTCGACAAGGACGCCTACACCATCACGTACCGGGACGAGGCCGGAGACCTCGCGGGCTGCACGACGGCCATCACCTGCAACGGGAATGAAGTCAGCATCCACCGCACCGGTCCGTTCCAGACCGAACTCATCATGGAGAAGGGGCGGCGCTACAGCTGCCTGTACTCCACGGAGTACGGCGACGTGCTCATGGGCGTCTATGCGGAGAACATCGACTCCCACATGGCGGAGACCGGGGGCTACCTCGAATTCGCCTACACCATCGACTTTGACGGAGACTTCGTCTCCCGCAATACACTCCACCTCACAGTGAAGGAGACTTTTTGAGAATGGCAAACACTGCTGAAACTGCAAAAACACAACTGAAAGCGGCTGTCACGGCCGCCATAGAGGCGCTGACCGCGAAGGGCGACCTTCCCGCGGGCGAGCTGAGGGACTTCAACATCGAAGTGCCGGCCGACCGCAAAAACGGTGACTTCTCCGCGAACGTCGCCATGGTGAACGCGAAGGTGTTCCGCATGCCTCCCGCCAAAGCGGCCGCCATGATCGTGGACGCCATGGACCTCGACGGCACTTACTACACCCGTGCCGAAGTGGCCGGCCCCGGCTTCATGAACTTCTACCTGAACGACCGGTACTACGCCGACATCTTGCTCGACATCGGCGCAGAGGGCGACGCCTACGGCCGCTCCGACTACGGCAACGGCACGAAGGTGAACGTCGAATTCGTCTCCGCCAACCCCACCGGACCCATCCACATGGGCAACGCCCGCGGCGGCGCCCTCGGCGACTGTCTCGCGGCGGTCCTCGAGTGGGCCGGCTACGACGTGTCCCGGGAGTTCTACATCAACGACGCCGGCAACCAGATCGACAAGTTTGCGCTGTCCCTCGACGTCCGTTACCGCCAGCACTTCGAAGGCGAAGAGGCGGTCCCGCTGCCTGAGGACTCCTACCACGGCAAAGATATCGTCGAACTGGCCGAGGCGTTCATCGCCGAAACGGGAGAGCAGTACAAAGACGCGCCCGAAGAGGAGCGCCGCAAAGCCCTGGTCGGCTACGCGCTGCCGAAGAACATCTCCGGTATGCAGGCCGCCATGGACAAGTACCGCATCCACTACGACACCTGGTTCTATGAGAGCACCCTCCACGAGAGCGGTCAGGTCATGGAGACCATCGACGAACTGACGAAGAAGGGCCTGACCTACGAACAGGACGGCGCCCTCTGGTATAAAAACATCGACGTCCAGACCGAGATCCTGCAGAAGGCGGGCAAGTCTCAGAAGGACATCGACAAGCTCGAGCTCAAGGATGACGTCCTCATCCGCGCCAACGGCAACCCGACCTACTTCGCGGCGGACATCGCGTACCACCGCAACAAGCTGGTCGTCCGCGGCTTCGAAAAGGCCGTCGACGTCTGGGGTGCCGATCACCACGGCCACGTGGCCCGCATGAAGGGTGCCCTCGAGGCCCTCGGCATCGGCGGGGACAAACTGGACGTGGTCCTCATGCAGCTCGTCAAGCTGACCTCGGACGGCGAACCGGTCAAGATCTCCAAGCGGACCGGCAACGCCATCACCCTCGTTGACCTGCTCGACGACATCCCCATCGACGCGTCCCGCTTCCTCTTCAACACGAGAGAAGCCGGCTCCGAGATGGAGTTCGACATGGACCTCGCCATCGAGCAGAGCGCCCAGAACCCGGTCTACTACTGCCAGTACGCCCACGCCCGCATCTGCAGCATCCTGCGCAAGATGCAGGAGGAGGGGAAGACCTTAGAAGGGGCGACCACGGACGAACTGGTCCTTTTGAAGGAGACCGAGGAGCGGGAGCTCATCCGTCACCTGTCGAACCTGCCCGCGGAAGTCATCACGGCGGCCGACCATTACGACCCGGCGCGCATGACCCGCTACTGCACCGAACTCGCGACGCTCTTCCACAAGTTCTACAACGCCTGCCGCGTCAACGTCGAAGACGAGGCGCTGAGCAAAGCGCGTCTGTACCTGTGCATGTGCGTCAAGACGACCCTTGCCAACGTCCTCACCATGCTGAAGGTGAGTGTCCCGGAGAGAATGTAAAGGAGTGTTCCCATGGCCCGAACGTCTGCCCGTAAACAGTACAAGAAAGCGACCCGCACGAGACGGGTCATCACCCTTGCCATCGTCGCCGCTCTGCTGATCGCCATCCTGGCCGGCGCGGCGGTCGTCGTGCGCAACCACCGGCGGCAGGCCCGCCAGGAGGCTGCGGAGAAGGCCCTGCAGGAACGCATCGTGAAAGTCACGTTCCCGGAAGGCTCCACCGTCCTCGACATCGCGCAGAAACTCGAAGAGAACAAGGTCTGCACCGCGGACGAGTTCGAAGCGGTCTGCACGAAGGTCCCCGAAGGCTATGACCGTCTGTTCGCCGACGTGACGACCGACAACAAGGTCTTCGTCCTCGAAGGCTACCTGTTCCCGAGCACCTACGAGTTCTACAAGGAAGAGGGCGCCGACAAGGCCGTCAAACGCTTCCTCGACGCCATGAACAAGCAGATCACCGATGAGGACCTCGCGAAGGTCAATTCGATGGGCTACACCCTCGACCAGGCCCTGACGCTGGCGTCCATCATCCAGTCCGAGGCCTCCGATCCGAAAAACATGCCGATGGTCTCGAGCGTCTTCGCAAATCGCCTCAAACCGGGCTCCGGCTTCGGCTACCTCGGTTCCGACGTCACCCGCCACTACATCGAGCGGAAGATGAAGGCGTACATCGAAGCCCAGGGCATGGACTATGACACCCTCTTCGGCGCCTACTGCACGAACGACTCCTACACCCACAAGACCGCGGGTCTCCCGGCCGGTCCCATCTGCAACATGGGCAAAGCCGCCATCGAAGCGGCGCTGAACCCGGCGGAGAGCAAGTATTACTACTTCTTCACCGACAACGACTGGAACTACTACTACAACGAGACCCTGAGCGGCCATCAGTCGCAGTGGAACCAGCTCATCGCGGAAGGCAAAGCCGGCGGCACCGCCACCACGAAAGCGGCCGGGTAAGGAGCGTCTATGAAGAGATTCGTCACCTGGAACGTCAACGGCATCCGCGCCTGTGTGAAGAAGGGCTTTGAAGAGAGCTTCACCGCCCTCGACGCCGACATCTTCGCGCTGCAGGAGACCAAGATGCAGGAAGGGCAGCTCGACCTCGACCTGCCCGGTTACCACCAGTACTGGAACTATGCCGAAAAGAAGGGCTACTCCGGCACGGCGGTCTTCGCGAAGGAAGAACCGCTGTCGGTCACCCTCGGCATCGGCAGCCCGGAACACGACTGTGAAGGGCGCGCCATCACCCTCGAGTACCCCGACTACTACTTTGTGACCGCCTATGTCCCGAACGCGCAGGACGGGCTCAAACGCCTCGACTACCGGATGGACTGGGAGGACAAACTGCGGGCGTACCTCGCGGACCTCGACCAGACGAAACCGGTCTTCTACTGCGGCGATCTGAACGTCGCCCACGAGGAGATCGACCTCAAGAACCCCAAGACCAACCGGGGCAACGCCGGCTTCTCCGACGAGGAGCGGGCCAAGTTCACAGAGCTGCTCGGAGCGGGCTTCACCGACTCGTTCCGCTATCTGTACCCCGACGTCACCGGTGTCTACTCCTGGTGGTCCTACCGCTTCAACGCGCGGGCCAACAACGCGGGATGGCGCATCGACTACTTCGTCGTTTCCGACCGCGTGAAGGAGGACATCAAAGACGTCATCATCCACAACGACATCTACGGGTCCGACCACTGTCCGGTCGAACTCGATATCGACCTGTAAACGGAGGTTTCCCCTATGAATGACAAGATCCAGTTTACGGCAGAACTCTCCGCGGATATCCCGGAGGAGATCCGCAAAGAGAGAAACATCGCGACCGTCGGACTCCAGGTCCACCTTGAGGACAAGGAGTACAAAGACGGCGACCTCTCGAACCAGGAGGTCTACGACATCTTCCAGGCCCGCAAGGCGCTGCCGAGCACCTCGGCCGTCTCCGTCGGAGACTATCAGGACCTGTTCCGGCCCTTCCTGGAAGCCGGCAAGACCGTCATCCACGTGTCCATTTCCTCCGGCATCTCGTCCACATACCAGAATGCGTGCATCGCCGCAGAGGACCTCGAGGACCTCGGCAAAGTCTATGTCATCGACAGTCTCGCGCTGAGCCAGGCGACGTCCATCCTCGTCTACAAAGGCCTCGACATGGCGGAGCAGGACAAGTCGGCGGAGGAGATCGTCGCGGCCCTGAAAGAGCTGGTCACGAAACTCGACAGCTCCTTCATGATCACGAACCTCGACTTCCTGAAGCACGGCGGACGCTGCTCCACGCTGGCAGCCCTCGGCGCCAACCTCCTGAAGCTCAAGCCCATGATCAACATGGACGGCGGCTCCATGAGCACCGACAAGAAGTACCGCGGCAAGGATGAAGACGCCTACTTCCAGTACCTCGACGACCGGTTCGCGGACGGCAGACCCTACGACCATGAGTACGTCTGCATCTCGAACGGCATGGTCGACCAGGCCATCCTCGACAAGGCGGTCTCGGTCCTCAAGAAGAAGTACAAGTTCAAGAACGTCATCGTCAACGATGTCGGAACCGTCATTTTTGCACACGGCGGAAAAGGCTGCTTCGGCGTCTTCTTCCTGCACCAATAAAAGGAGTTTTTCGAATCATGAAACAGAAATTACTGGCAGTCCTCGTTGCTCTCGTCATGGCGCTCAGTCTTTCGGTCCCCGCCTTCGCGGCACCGGAGGATGAGACGACAGAGGCGGCAACGACCACGACCCGTGTCACGACGTCCAAAGACACCTCAGACGAAGCCATTGCCCGCGCCACCGCGGAGGGCGGCGAAGACGAGGAAGAAGATGAGACGCGTGCCGTCGACGAGATCATCACGAGCTACAACAACAATAACGGCCGTGTCCTGAGCGCAGCCAGAGCGGGCTATCCCCGCCTCTACCCGGAAGACTCTCTGACGGGTCTCCGCTACTGCGTGGAAAACGGCGTGGACATCATCTCCGTCACGGTCCAGCAGACCAGAGACAAAGGTCTTGTCCTTCTGGAAGACGCCACCATCGACCGCATGCTGGTCGACCGCTCGACCGGCGAGTCCGGCGAGGGCAAGGTCTCTACCTACACGCTCGAAGAGCTGCAGAACAACTTCTACCTGCGGGACGGCCACGGCGGCAGCGGCAAGAAGGCGACCAAGGAAACGGTCCCCGGCCTGCACGACGCCCTCGAACTCACCCGCAACTCGGTCATGCTCTACATCACGAACGGGTTCCAGTATGCCGAGACCATCAACGATGTCGCGAAGGGCCTGAACGCCTGTGACGTCGTCATCCTGGGCGGTGCCACCTCTGCCGACGACATTAAGATCTTCGTCGACCACACCGGCACTCCCATCTGCCACATCACTTCCAATTTCGTGGACGGCACCACTGAAGGCGCCCCGCGGAACTTCATC
>JAEEGL014445081.1_pt1 | contig 10782 bp, 8 predicted proteins | sample 9134231 | NCBI WGS metagenome assembly JAEEGL01 (sample SAMN16246548, study PRJNA631951) | gut metagenome | biome: gut microbiome; feature: rumen; material: fiber-attached | host: Bos | place: Iran: Karaj | collected 2018-10
CGTGGCCGTGGTCAACGGTCTGGGCAACGCGGACAAGCTCCTCAAGGCCATTCAGCGGGGCGACGTGGAATATGACTTCGTGGAAGTCATGGCCTGCCCCGGCGGCTGCGTGGGCGGCGGCGGACAGCCCATCCACGACCGGGAGTTCTGCGCCCCGGCCCGTGCGGACTGGCTCTACACCCAGGATCGGAACATGACCCTGCGCTTCAGCCATGAGAACCCCTCCATCAAGGCCATCTACGCGGACTACCTGGGCGCGCCTCTCTCCGAGAAGAGCCACCACCTGCTCCACACCAACCACCACGGCTGGAAGATGCCCGGCGAGGAGTGATCCTGCCGTAACAGGAAACTGAAATGAGGCGCGCCGCGTTTTCGCGGCGCGCCTCCGTGTGTCAACAAAGTGTTGACACCTTGAGCGCACAATCAGGAAATGTATTCTGATTGTGCTTGGATTCCAACGTAAAGGGGGATTCCCGTCCCCCTTCACAAATCCCCCATGCGTGTCGATACCCTGTTTTTTTGATTCTGTCTGCAGTCTGAGGCGCGCCGCGAAAACGCGGCGCGCCTCCGTGTGTCGCCGGAGACTTGAAAGAAAAAGAGAAAGGCGGCGTCCTTGACGCTCCGAGGCGAACCGTATATAATACTTTTTCGGAAAACCGCCGGAAAGGAGTGCGCCTTATGATCCTGAGCGCCAGCCGCAGAACGGATATCCCGGCCTTTTACGCGGAATGGTTCTTCCGCCGGCTTCGGGAGGGCTCCGTCTGCGTGCGCAACCCCATGAACCGCCATCAGGTGAGCCGGCTCTCCCTGTCGCCGGAGGTGGTGGACTGCATCGTTTTCTGGACCAAGAACCCCGCCCCCATGCTGGACCGGCTGGAGGAGCTGCGGGACTATATGTATTATTTTCAGTACACGCTGAACGACTATGACCGCGCCATCGAGCCCCATGTGCCGGACACGGATTCCCGCATCGACACCTTCCGCGACCTTTCCCGGCGGCTGGGGAAGGAGCGGGTGATCTGGCGCTACGACCCCATTTTGCTGACGGAGACCCTGGACCCGGATTTCCATGTCCGGACCTTCCGCCGCCTGGCGGAGGCCCTGGAGGGATACACGGAAAAAGCGGTCATCAGCTTTGTGGACATTTACCCCGCCCGGAACAAAAAGGCCCTGGAGGAGCTGGGCCTGCTCCGGCCCTCGGAGGAGACCCTGCGCCGGCTGGCGGCCAGGCTGGCGGAGACCGCCCGGCGCTGCGGCCTGGAGATCGCCACCTGCGCGGAGCGCATGGATCTGAGCGACCTGGGCATCGGGCACAATCACTGCATCGACGGGGCGCTGATCCAGCGCCTCCTGGGCTGCCCCATCCGGGTCAGGCCGGACGGGCAGCGGCCTGACTGCGGCTGCGTGAAGTGCGAGGAGATCGGCACCTATGACACCTGCCGCCACGGCTGCGTCTACTGCTACGCCAGCGGGCGGCAGTCCGGCATCCCCGGCTGCGACCCGGATTCCCCGCTGCTGTGCGATGCCCTGGACCCCGCTCTGGATAAGGTGACGGACCGGCCCGTCAAATCCCTGCGGATCAAGCAGGAGCCGGAACAGCTCAGTATGTTTTGAAGGGTGAAACAAAACATGGGGATCGACCCGAACCGGATATGGGACTATTACCTCAGGGCCGCGGAGGCGACCGGGAACGAGGGGAAGGAAGAAGGCAAGGAAAACAGCGCCTCGCCATTCTCCGTGAGGGGCTTCTTCCGTGATTCACCGGCGGCGGAGAACCGTCTGGTGCGCGCCTACCTGGGCTATGAGGAGGCCATGGCCGCCCTGCCCTGGGAAGAGGGGGAAGCCGCGGCGCGGGAGCTGCGGCTGGAGGATATCGTTCCCAACCCCGGACTCAAGGACGCGCAGCTGAGGGCCATCCGCTGCGCCCTGACCTCGCCCCTGACCATCGTCCAGGGCCCGCCGGGCACGGGAAAGACTGAGACCATCGCCAATCTGCTGGCCTGCATCCACACCCTGTATCCGGAGCGGACGGCGGCCATGGTCTCCTGCAACAACTCCGCCGTGGACAACGTGGCGGAAAAGCTGCTGACATGGGCGGAGTCCGATGAGGAACGGAAAAGGGAAGTCCTGGATGCCTTCTCCTACATGGGCTCCAAGGCCCGGCGAAAGGCCTGGCTCAAGGAGATCGGCATGGAGGGAAGCTTCGGAGAGGACGCGAAGCCGGACGGGGACTATCTGACCCGGCGGCCCCTCTTTACCTCCACCATCCATTCACTGAAGCGCTGCTTCCGGGGAGAGAACCGGAGGTTTGACTATGTGATCGTGGACGAGGGCTCCCAGGTGAGCTGCCTTCTCGGGGTGCTTGCCATGGGCTGCGCGGAGCATCTGGTGATCTTCGGGGATCCCATGCAGCTCCCTCCGGTGATCACGGAGGCTCATGAAAGGGTGAGCCAGGAGTTCCCGGAGCTGCGGGACACCCCCTTCGCGGACCGGCAGGAGCACAGCTTCATGGACGCCTGCCGGGAGCGGTTCCCCCAGGCCCCCTTTGTCCTGCTGGACGTGCATTTCCGCTGCCATCCCGTCATTACGGGCTTCTTCAACCGGTATTACGAAGGCAGGCTGGAATACCCGGCCCCGGTTCCGGGGGAGGAATGCCCCATACATATCCGCTGGTATGAGGGAGATTACTGGGAGATCCAGGGAATGAAGCCGGTGCCCCGGCAGGGCCGGGAATTCCGGGGGATCGACCGTGAGGGATGCAGGATCCTGTATATCGAGAAGAACAACGGCGCGCAGCTGCGCGCGGCCTATGTGAACGAGCGGCAGATCGCGGTGTTCCTCCGGGAAGAGTGGCCGGAGCTGCGGCGGCGTTTGGCGGAGGACAGAGAGCTGACGGCATGTATCCTCTCCCCCTATGTCTACCAGCTGTTCCGCCTCCGGCAGGAGCTGGAGCAGCTGGGAGTGACCTCCACCCTCACGGATGAGGACGGGGAGGCCGGCACCCTGCCCCAGCTGAGCATCCACGAGGCACAGGGAAAGGAATTCGACATCGTCTATTACCTCCCGGTGGAGGATGAGTTCCGGGAGAATGCCGTTCCCCGCTCCCAGGAAAAGCACGCGGTGAACGTGGCGGTGTCCCGGGCGATCCGGGAGTTCCGGATCATCACCTCCGCCCGGTGGCTGCCGGCGGACTGCATGCGGCAGGCGCTGGGCTGGTCCCCGGAGCTTCTGCATCCCGAGGAAGAGGAGGACGAGCGGCTGCAGCTTTCCGCTCTCATCCGCTACGCCATGTCGAACGGGGCAGTGCCGGTCCGCTCCGGCATCCGCTCGGTCTTTGACGCCATTCCCCGGATCCGCCGGGAGCAGCATACGGGAGAGAACGGCGGACCGGTGGATTCCGCCCCGGCCCTCTGCATGGAGGCCGCGCTGGAAGAGCTGAAACGGAGGCCGGGAGTGCCCTTCTTCTCGGTGAGCCGGGAGGTCCCGCTGGCGAAACTGATCCCCCGGGAGCTGCGGCAGGCAGAGGAAGGGGAGAACGGGGAGTGGGCGGAACGGCTGCGCTTCCTGCTGAATTCCCAGGCGGACTTTGTGCTGCGGCAGCCTGACGGACTGCCCCTGGTCATCGAGGTGGACGGCAGCTATCACCGGAGCAGTGAGGAGCAGAAGCGGTGCGATGAGCTGAAGGACGAGTGGCTGCATCAGGCGCTGGGGGAGCGGGGCCTTCTGCGCTTCCCCACGGACGGAACGACAGAGAATGAGACGGAGACCATTTTGGACCGTATGGCGGAAGAGCCGGACCGGGAGAGGAATTGGCCCGTCATTCGGAACGAGCTGACCCAATACCTGTGGCGCAGACTCAACGAAGGAAAAGAAGCCCTGGACAGGGCCTGCGGGTACAGCGCATGGATGAGGGGCGAAGGGGAGCTGAACGCCGAGCTCATCCGGTCACTGAAGCGGCTGGACTACACAAGGCCGGACGAGACGGATTTCCAATATGGCGACGAAAACCACAATCGCTTCTATTTCTGCCGCTACGGCGTGGCCTATGCCTTTGAATACGCTTTTCTTTACAAGGCCCTTCTGCAGGACTACCTGCGGCTGCGGCCGGTGCGGAGGGACGGCACGCAGGACCCCTTCCTGGGGGTCACCTCCCTGGGCTGCGGCTCCCTGCTGGATGCCTGGGCCCTTGCCTATGCCCGAGCCGCCCTGGCCGCCGAGGGAGTGGCGGGCAGCGGGGAGCTGGCGCTCTATTACCGGGGCTCGGACCTGGCGGACTGGGCGGTGAAGCTCCTGCAGCCCCAGGAAAACCAGTATTACCGCTGCGGCAGCCCGGCGGAGCCGGAGCCGAGGCAGGTGGACGATACCTTCCAGAGACTGTGGCTCTTCACCGGAGAGGTGCCGGAGGAGCTGACGGGAGACACGGAAAGGTCCCGGCAGGAGGCCTTTTCCCATTCCGGCAGCATCATCCAGCAGACCCAGTGGAAATCCCTGCTGAATTACAATATCCTCACCTTCCCCAAGATCCTGAATGAACTGAGCGATGACGTGATGGACCGGTTCATTGAACACCTGAGGGCGGCCACGGAAACGAGGGGGGCGCTGAAGGATCGGTATTACCTCTGCGTTTCCCACAGCAAGGCCGGCGCGGCCACCGGCGCCGCCAGGGTGGAACGGCTCATTCAGGCGCTGTTCCCGGACTTCACCGCCTATGACGTGTTGGCGGACTATCCAGACCCGCTTATGGCGTACCTGGAGCGCAGCGAGGGGAGATACCCCTATTATGTCGCCAGGGACGGGATAGCCGACGGGGACGCAAGGCCGTACTTTTCCAACTTCAACCCGGATTTCAGGCCTTATGACGCCTACAGTCAGGTCTTCCAGCTGATCTGGGACTTTATCGAAGACCTGAACGACCGCGAGGAGCTGGCGGTGGAGGAGGGCGGAAGAGTGAAGGAATTCCACTCGCCCATCCTTTACCCTTCGCAGATGGCGGTGCAGCTCATCCGGCTGGAGCGGCAGCGCTAGGAGCAAGGGAAAACCCGCGCCTTTGCGGAACAATCTTCGGAAAGGGCTTGACAACACCCCCCTTTTTGGGCATAATTGCTTTGCTGCGCTGAGAGTAGCTCAGGGCGCGCTTCGAAAGTGCATGAATGTGGAGGCATCATACATTTTCGAAGTGCGCCCTGTTTTTTTGCGCCCAAGAAAGGAGACTGCCATGAACCGAGACGCCCGATCCCCCGACGAGGGAAAGCTGCCCTGGCGGGAACGCCTTGATCAAGCTGCCCGGGGCATGACCGTGGACGACGCCCGGGCCGCCGCGCTGGTCCGGGATATCCGGGACCTGTCCCTGAGTACTTACCTGACGGACGACCCGGCGCTGCTCTTTCAGCTGCGCGCCCTCTACAGCCCGCCTCCCCGCACCTTCGGGGAAGCCGCGGCGGTCATCGGCGCCCTGTGTGAAGAAGCGCAGGACCTCGACCTGGCCATGGAGCTGATGCAGCGCTTCGCCGCCCCCCTCTGCAGGGCCCCGGCGCGGCGCTGAGCCGGAAAAGAGAGGAGCCGAAAATGAGAAAGATATCCCTTAACAAACGCCTGGCGGCGCTGGGAGCCTTGCCCGCTGCCGCAGGAAGGGGGAAGTCCCCCCAGCCCGTCCCCCTGGCCCAGCGGCTGGCCGACTTGGGGGAAGCCCAGGTCAGCGAGAGCTTTTATACCGGCTTCAGCACCTACCTCCAGGGGGTGGAGGCCCTCACCGGCAGCCGGGAGGAGGTCCAGCGGGCTTCGAAGCTGGCCCGGTGCTTCCGGATATCCCCCAACATGCGCTGTACCGCCGTGGTGCACCGTGCCTTTTCCGTTCTGGAAGGACATCCGGACATGGAGCGGGAGGTCAACAACCTCCTCTACGCGCTGCTCATCGAACCCTTTTCCCGGATGGGCTGCCTGCCGAAGAACGGCTGCTTCCATCTTCCCGAGGACGAAGAGATCCCCTTCTGAACGAACTGCAGGAAAGGAGACTTTCAAATGGACGATACCCCCAAGATCATCAAGGAAAGCAGCACCGGCCTCTTCCTCTGCAGCATCCGGGACGATATGCTCCGGCAGCGGGAGGTGGAATGCGTCGGCGAGATCAACACCGAGACCGTTTACTCCCTCTGCCGCCAGCTCCGCTACCTGCAGCGGGAGGACCCGGCGGGCGAGATCACCCTGTTCATCAACAGCCCCGGCGGGGAAGTGAACAGCGGACTGGCCCTCTACGACGTGATGAAGGCCGTCTCCTGCCCCATCCGCACCGTATGCCTGGGCACCGCCGCCAGCATGGGCGCCGTCCTCTTTGCCGCCGGCGCCCGCCGGGACATCCTCCCCCACGGCAAGATCATGATCCACGACCCGGCCATTCCCCAAGGCGCGGCGGGCAGCGCCCTGGAGCTGGAGACCGTCAGCAAAAACCTGCTGGAGACCCGCCGGATCCTGGGCACCATCCTCTCGGAATGCACCGGCAAGCCTCTGGAAGAGATCTACCGCTGCACCGCCAAGGATACCTGGTTCACCGCCGAGGCCGCTGTGGAATTCGGCCTTGCGGACAGGGTCATCACCGCCATCTGAGAAAGGAGCCGTAACAATGGAGAACGCCAGCTGCCGCATCCTGGCCGAGGGCCAGCTGATCACCAACGACACCCGCCGCTCCGGCATCAACAACAACGACCTGATCATCGGGCCCAGCGGCGCGGGCAAGACCAGGGGCTATGTGGAGCCCAACCTGCTCCAGTGCAGCGAAAGCTGCATCATCACCGACACCAAGGGAAGCCTGGTAAACGAAGTGGGACCGGTGCTGGCTTCCCGGGGCTTCCTGGTGCAGAGCATCGACTTCACGGATCTGCGGGCCAGCACCTGCGGCTACAATCCCCTGGCCTTCATCCGCCGGGACCCCCGCACCGGCCAGTACAGCCAGGCGGACATCCTCACCGTCTGCGCCGCCCTGGTCCCCGTGGAATCCCATGACCCCTTCTGGGACCTGAGCGCCCGCACCTATCTCACCTGCCTCATCTCCTACGTGCTGGAATGCCTCCCCCAAAGGGAGCACACCCTGGAATACGTCATGGCCCTGTTCAACGAGATGGAAACGAAGAACCGGGAAGAGCCCTCCAATTTCGTCCGCCTTCTGGAGGCCCTGGGGGAGGAGGACCCCGGCAGCTATGCCTACCGCACCTACTGCAGCATCATCGGCCAGACGGCGGCGGAAAAAATGTTTGCCAGCATCCGGGCCATGATCTCCGAAAAGCTTCTTCCTCTGGTCTTCGACGATCTCCTTCATCTCTACAGCATGCCCAAGCAGCTGGATTTCCGAGCCCTGGGCCGCCGCAGGACCGCCGTGTTCCTCACGGTGAGCGACCTGGACCGGAGCATGGACCGTTTGGTGAACCTGTTCTATACCCAGGCCCTCCAGGACCTCTGCGCCAGCGCCGACAAGGATTATCCCACCCACACCCTGCCGGTGCCCGTGCGCCTCTACCTGGATGATTTCGCCACCAACACCTTCATCCCGGACTTCGACAAGACCATCTCCGTGGTCCGCAGCCGGGGGGTCAGCGTCAGCGTCATCCTCCAGAGCATCAGCCAGCTGGAAGCCCTATACGGCCACGCCAAGGCCGCCACCATCATGAACAACTGCGACAACTGCCTCTACCTGGGGGGCCAGGACGTGGACACGGCCAGATTCATCAGCGTCAAGGCCAACCGCACCACGGACACCATCCTCAGCCTCCCCCTGGGGGAGGCCTGGCTCTTCACCCGGGGCCAGAGCCCCAAAAAGGTCCGGCGCTTCGACGTGACCGCCCATCCTCTGTACCCGGAGCTCTCCTCCGTCCGGGACAAGGACCGGGCCGCCGCGGGATAAGTCTTTCGGCGATTTCAAAACGGCCGGCTGGAAGGTATAATAGCTGCAGCAATACGGAGAGGAGAAGAGAAGCGATGTAAACGAAAAAAGCGGTATTGCTCATCCTGACGCTGGCGCTGGTCTTTTCTTTTGCCGCGCCGGCTGCCGCCGTGGAGGCGGCAGCCGAAGACAGGATACTGACCCGGGGCGAATTCGTTGCCGCGCTGTTCGCCCTGAACGGGGCAGAGAACGCCGCTCCGGAGCGGAACGCCTTCAGCGACGTTCCCTCCGGCGGAGCGCTGGCGCGGGCCGTGGGCTGGGCTTCGGACAACGGCATCGCCCTGGGCTACGGGGGCGGCATCCGCAAGAGCATCGGCAGGGGAGATATCACCATGAACGATATCCTGAAGGTCTTCCCCTTCGGCAATTCCCTGTGCGTGGTGGAGGTGACCGGTCAGCAGCTCCTGGACGCGCTGGAATGGGGCGCCCGGGAGGTCCCCGGTGAAAACGGGGGTTTCCTCCAGGTCTCCGGCCTGTCCTTTGAGATCCACAGCTGCATACCGTCCCCCCTGGACGGCGGATGAAAACGGCATGCTCGCCGGCATCGAGGGCGAACGCCGGGTGAAAAACGTGCTGGTGGGCGGAGAGTCCCTGGAGCCTGAGAAAACCTATACCCTGGCGGGCACCGATTATGTGCTCCTGGAGCATGGGGACGGCTACACCGCGTTCGACGGCGCGCCGCTCCTGCAGGACTGCGTGAAGCTGGACAATCAGCTGCTGGTCGACTTCATCACCGGCACCCTGGGAGGGGTGGTGGGGGAGAAATACGCCGACCCCTACGGCGAGGGAAGGATCACGGTGGTGGGAAGCCCGGAGGAGAACTGACGCGCTCCTTTGAAACCTGCGGATCCTCACCTGCGCTTTGACGATTATCCCGGAATCGTTGATTATCGGCGCAGGGTTGCAGTATAATGATCGGAAAATGTCCTATGCAAAAAACCCAAGAATCAATTTGTGCCGTTCAAGGAGGAACAGAAATGAAAAAGACGATCGCGCTGCTGCTTTCCGCGCTGCTGCTTCTGAGTGTGCTGGCCGGCTGCGGCGCAAAGAAGGAAGAACCCGCTGCGACGCCCGCCCCCGCGCCGACGGAGGCGCCGAAGCCCACAGCGGAGCCCACGCCGGAGCCCACACCCGCCCCCACGCCGGAGCCCACGGAAGCGCCCGCGCTCAGCGATGCGCCCGTCGCCGGCACACCGGAGGGCAGCGTCATTTTTGAGAAGGAAGGCATAAAGATCACCACCGCGGGGCTGGATTTTGATCCCGTCTACTACAGCGCAAAGCCCATCGTGTGGGTCGATATCGAAAATGCCGGAGACCGGGACGTATATCTCAGCGCCGCGGACGAATCCATCAACGGCTTCGTGACGAGCGTTTCGCTGACCGAGTACTACGAAGAGGACGGCGTGTACTTCGGCAGCAGCGAGGAATTCGGCGTGACCGTTCCCGCCGGGGAGACCATCCGGCGCTCTCTGGGCTACTACATGCCCGACATTCCCGGCATCCGATTGGATACCCTCGGCGAGATGGAGCTTCGCTTCACGCTGGCGGAGGACGAATGGTCGGTGCCCTGGTATACCTCCGCGCCCGTGGTCATCACCACCGGCGAGGATTATGAGAGGGTGGACATCACCGCCCTCGGCACGGTCGTGCTCGACAACGATCAGATGACGCTGGTGCTGGGCGAGCAGGAATATGCGGACTGGTTCGGCCCCGTGGTGTATGCCTACATTGCCGACAAATCTGACCGCTGCATCGGCCTCTACCCGGAAAGCGCCGAGGCGGACGGCGTTTCCTGCGATTACCTCTTCGGCGGCCTGCGCGCTTTGCCCGGAAAGGCGGCCGCCGGTATGATCTCCTTCGACGGCGAAGCCAGGGAGCTCAAGGGATTTGAACAGCTGAGCATAACCTTCTCCATGGGCGAGGCGGAGACATCCGACGGCCTGAACGGCGTGAAGACCGTCACCCTCGAGCCGGTCAGCATCACTTACCCCCCGCAGCTCTGGGGCGAATACGAAAACGGCGGCTATACCCTGGAGATCAAGCCGAAATACAACGCGCTGGTCACCGTGGAGACGCCGGAGAACGATGAAAACGGCATACTCTTTGCCGTGTCCGAGACGGCGTCCCTGGAAGCCGGCGGCTATGAAGGCGCGGGCTGGCTGTTCTCCATCGGCAAGGTCGGCGAAGACCGGCTCCACGAAATGCTCTGCTGTGACATGTCCGGCGAGAGCATCTTTGCGAAGGACGGAGACGGCAATTATTTCGTCTGTTACTACCCCACGGACGTGCGCTTTGAGCGCGCCACGGCGGAGGAGATGAGCCGCGACGCAGCCCAGTGGAGCATGCTCTGCGAGTGGGCGAGCGGTATGGCGGACAGCTTTGAGAGCAAAAACGGATTGGAATACGCGTCCTACGGCAACACCGAGATCGAAATGTACATCTCCCGCGCGGCGTGGGGCAAGGAGGAAAACTGCTATCTCGCCACGACGGAATTCATGGATGTGGACGCCAAGGCCGTGGACGGCACGCCCTATGCGGAATTCGTCCTGCACAGCTGGTACTGGGAGATCCAGCCCGAGGAACTGCCGGACAGCGAATACCTGACGGGTGAAAACCTGGTCCTGGGCTTCCCGGGCGAGGACATCTATCTGCATTTCTACCCCATGGACGGCGGCTATGTCATCCTGCAGCAGGGCGAGGAGGAAACGATCTGGCAGGTGAGCTGGGAGGATGACGCCATCAGCAATTATGACGCCATGCTTGGCTGGTACTACGCCTGCGCCGAAAAGACCGGCGTCAAAGACCCCGACCACAGTCTGGACCTCTACCTCGGCAGCTGGCATGAGCAGATC
>JAEEGL016195096.1_pt1 | contig 10782 bp, 11 predicted proteins | sample 9134231 | NCBI WGS metagenome assembly JAEEGL01 (sample SAMN16246548, study PRJNA631951) | gut metagenome | biome: gut microbiome; feature: rumen; material: fiber-attached | host: Bos | place: Iran: Karaj | collected 2018-10
CAATACATAGTGGACACTTCCGATGATATAATCCCAAGGGTAGTCAATGGGATCGGAGAAAGCGTCCTGTTCGATACCCATATATATCTTGATCCGGTCGGCATATCGTTTGCGCAATGAAATAATTTCCTCACGATATTTTTTCATTGCTTCCCGGCTCATGCAATATCCTTCGTCGCAGCCGGTATACGCATGTCCGGAGAATCCGATCGAATCGAATTCGGCCGAGATCGCTTCATTTATGATCTCCTCCGGCGTGCTCTTACCATCGCAGTATACGGTATGGGTATGGAGATTTTGCTTGTAGTTGGTCATTGTCTCACCTTTATCTGTATCACGTCATCTTTTCCTGTTTGATTTTCTTATCTATGACATGACGGGAGGCGAGTTCATCTCGCACATCCTTAAGGGAAATGCCCGCCTCCAGCATCAGTACCATGACATGGTAGGCCAGATCGCCGATCTCGTAAATCGTCTCCTTCTTGTCCTTCTGAGTCGCGGCTATGATGACTTCCGTGCTCTCCTCGCCAATCTTTTTGCAGATCTTATCGAGTCCCTTTTCAAAGAGATAACTTGTATAGGAGCCTTCTTTCGGATCAGTTTTACGGTCTTTGATGATCTCCATCAGCTCGTCCGGAGAGAAGTCCGCTTTGTCTTCATTTTCCCAGAGGGGATTGAAGAAGCAGGTTTCACTGCCGGTGTGGCATGCCGGACCGTCCTTTTCAACGATGACCTGCAGAGTGTCATAGTCGCAGTCTGCAGTGATGCTCACAATGTGCTGGAGATTACCGCTGGTCTCACCTTTAGTCCAGAGCTCCTGTCTGGAACGCGACCAGAAACATGTGAGCCCGGTCTCCATGGATTTTATCAGGCTCTCACGGTTCATCCAGGCGACCATAAGAAGTTTGTGCGTTCCGGCTTCGATCACAACTGCGGGGATGAGACCTTTCTCATCGAACTTTAATGAATCAAGATTGATATTGTCGCTCATTTTTCTTCCCCTATTATTTTGGTAGTTATCTTAAACACAACAAAGATACTATTGTTTTCTGAGATGCGAGCAGATGCTCAGCTTAATCAATTACAGACGGACAGGTATGCTCTCCGCCGCAAGTTCATTTTTTAGATCCGGGATCGCCACCTCTCCGAAGTGGAAGATCGAGGCGGCAAGTCCTGCCGACACTTTCGGGATCTCGCGGAACAGTATCTTGAAGTCCTCCGTGCATCCTGCACCGCCCGAGGCGATTACAGGCACATCGACCGCATCGCAGACAGCCTGCAGCATCTCCAGATCAAATCCCTTTTTGACGCCGTCTGTGTCGATCGAGTTGACCACGACCTCGCCGGCGCCGTTCGCTACACAGCGTCGGATCCATGGGATCGCCTCCATCCCGGTATTATCCCGACCGCCTTTGGCAAAAACCATAAACATTCCGTCGACACGCTTGATATCTGCCGAGAGAACGACGCATTGATCGCCGTATTTAAGGGCCGCCTCAGTAACTAAAGCCGGGTTTTTGATAGCGCCTGTGTTGACGCTGACCTTATCGGCGCCGCAGGAGAGTACCCGCTCAAAGTCATCAACTGTATTGATGCCGCCGCCGACAGAGAGCGGGATAAATATCTCGCTTGCCACCTGTGTCAGGATATCGGTAAAGAGCTTACGCCCTTCGGCAGAGGCCGTGATATCGTAAAAAACGAGCTCATCGGCTCCGTTATCACTGTAATAGCGCGCCAGTTCGACCGGTGAGGATACGTCCTGTATGCCTTCAAAATTGACTCCCTTGACGACGCGTCCGTCGCGCACATCGAGGCAGGGAATGATGCGTTTGGTGATCATAGTGCCGCCTTTCTGATCGCTTCAGCCAGATCGATGGCTCCTGTATAGTACGCTTTGCCGATGATCGCTCCGGATAATCCCATCGCGGCGAGCGCCTCGACGTCATCCAGAGAAGAGACGCCTCCGGAGGCGATGATGTCCAGCGACAATTCATTTACCAGCTGTTCATAGAGCTCTCTGTTGGTTCCCTGCATTGCACCGTCCTTGGAGATGTCGGTGCATATGATCGTAGCAACTCCCTTTTCCTGCATGGCACGGCAAAAGGCAGAGAGTGTCTGATCGGATCGGTTCAGCCAGCCGTGGGTCGCGATATAGCCGTCTTTCGCATCGGCTCCGACAGCGATATGCTTACCGAAGCGGTCAACGGCCTCATCGACAAACTCAGGCTTTGTCACCGCTGCAGTACCCAGGATCACGCGGGCAACACCGGCGTCCAGATACCGGTCGATCGTCTCCATGCTGCGGATCCCGCCGCCTATCTCAACTTGCAGAGAAGTTTTCCCGGCGACCTCGGCTACGACAGACATGTTTGGCGTCGTACCTTCTTTGGCACCCTCCAGATCGACCATGTGGATCCATTGCGCGCCGGCATCCTCGAAGATGCATGCAGTGTTGAGCGGATGATCGTCGTAGACGGTCATCTGCCGGTAGTCGCCCTTGTACAGACGTACCGCTTTCTTGTCATATAAATCGATGGCGGGCAGTATGATCATAGATCGCAAAACCTCTTTAGTATCTTCAGTCCGACCGGACCGCTTTTCTCGGGGTGAAACTGGCAGCCGATGACATTGTCTTTTGCCACTGCGGCAGTGAGGGCAGCGCCGTACTCAGTCGTCGCGATCACATGTTCGGGTGCCGCGTCTGCGTAATAGGAATGGACAAAATACACATAGTCACCCTGGCCGGTATCTGCAAAGATCGGATGGTCATGATAGAGAGTCAGCGCATTCCATCCGATCTGCGGTATGAGAAGATCCTCTGCAATAGCCTCTTTGATCGGGCGGATAGCACCGGGGATCAGGCCGAGGCCGTCCCACTCTCCGTACTCATAGCTCTTCTCCAGCAACAGCTGCATCCCCAGGCAGATACCGAGGATGTATTTACCGTGAGCAGCCTCCTCTTTGATGACTGTATCCAGACCTGTATCGGCCAGAAGGTTCGCGGCATCGCGGAATGCTCCGACTCCGGGCAGCAGCAGCTTGTCACAGGCGCGGATCTCGTCTGCATCGCCTGTGACCGTCACCTCCTCGCCGATCGCCCTGATGGACGACCGGAGTGAAAAGATGTTTCCCAGTCCGTAGTCAATGATCCCTATCATAATGCACCTTTGGTGGACGGTAATTCATCGCCCAGTTCCGGATCGACTGCGACCGCTTCACGGAATGTCCTTGCGAAGGACTTGAATGCCGCCTCGATGATATGGTGCGAATTCTTGCCGGTGAGATAGTGGATGTGCAGCGTGATGCGTGCCTCCCGTGTCAGTGCCATAAAGAACTCTTCGATAAGTTCCGTATCGAAGTTGCCGCATTTCTCGGTCGGTATCTTCAAAGCCCAGCCCAGATAACCGCGCCCGGAGATGTCGAGCGCTGTCAGGACCAGTGCCTCATCCATCGGTATGATCGTGCTGGAGTAGCGGGTGATGCCGCGCTTTTCGCCGAGTGCCTGATCGATCGCCTGCCCGAGGCAGATCGCCACATCTTCAACTGTGTGGTGGTCATCGACATAGGTATCACCGTTACAGACAACGGTCAGATCACAGCGGCTGTGCGCAGCGAACAATGTGAGCATGTGATCGAGGAATCCGACGCCGGTGTCGATACTGCTCTGCCCGGTACCGTCCAGATTCAAAGAAAGATTTATTTTTGTTTCTTTTGTATCTCTTTTAATATCTGCTTGCCGCATACGGCCTCCTCCTATATGATTTCAGCTAATTCTTTAAGAAGAGCGTCCATCTGTTCATCGCTTCCGATCGAGATGCGGTTATAGTCACTGATGGCAGGATCATCGAAATGTCTCACCAGGATGTAACGCTTTTTGAGTTCTTCATAGAGTTCTCTTCCGTCTATCTTATCATGTCTGACAAAGACGAAGTTAGCGAGAGAGGGCAGCACACTAAAGCCCATCTTCCTAAGCGCAGCTGTCACGCGTTCTCTCGTTGCCCGTATCTTTTCGGCATTTGCGCGGTAATAGGCGTCGCTGTCAACGGTCGCCTCAGCAAGCTTCATTGTGAGACGGTTGACATTGTAGGGATTAGTCGCGTACTGGATGCTTGCGAGATCTTTGATAAGTTCGGCATTGCCGACCGCCACGCCAAGCCGGCCTCCCGCAAACGACGCGTATTTGGAAAATGTCCTCGAGACAAGGAGATTGTCATATTGTTTGGTCAGCGGGATCGCACTCTCGGCTCCGAAGTCCACATACGCCTCGTCGATCAGCACCAGGTGATCGGGATTCGTGCGAACGATCTCTTCGATCTGTCCGGTCGTCAGAGCCTGTCCGGTCGGAGCGTTCGGATTCGGTATAACGATATTCTGCCCCAAACCGCAGAAGTTGCGATAGTCGATCATGAGACCGTCGGCCATCGCCACCCGGTTGACATTAATTCCGTGGAGTCTAGCGATCACCGGATAGAAGCTGTAGCTGATCTTTGGGTAGGCGATCGCCTCGTCCTCATCGACAAAGGCCATGAAAGCGAAATTGAGGATATCATCAGATCCGTTGGACAGGAAGATATTGTCGGACTCAACCCCGTAGAGTGCAGCCAGCTTCTCCTTGAGTGTTCTCCCCGTCGGATCCGGATAGAGGCGCAGAGCCTCCAGGTCTGCCCGTGACAGCGCGTTCATTACGGCAGGTGCCGGAGCGTACGGAGATTCATTCGTGTTCAGCTTGATATAGCTGCCGTCATTTTTCTGTTCGCCCGGTGTGTATGATATGAAGTTTTTATAATCCTTCTTTATATACCTGCTCATTATTTCCTCGCTTCAGCAGCGCGGGCGTGCGCTTCGAGATCCTCCTCGCGTCCGATGCGGGCGATATCGTCCGCGTCACGCCGTATCGCTTCCTCGGAGTAGTAGGAGTACTGCATTTTCTTAATGAAATCATCGACTGAAAGCGGGCTTGAGAACCGCGCGGTACCGCTGGTCGGCAGCGTGTGGTTCGGACCGGCAAAATAATCGCCCAGCGACTCGGTGCTGTTCTTGCCGAGAAAGACCGAGCCTGCGTGTTTGATCCGGTCGAGATAATCGAACGGCCGGTCGACGCAGACCTCAAGATGCTCGGGAGCGATCTCGTTGCTCATGTCGATCGCGGTCTCGATATCGGGAGTTATGATGATCTTGCCGTTGCGTTCGATCGAGGCTCCTGCGATATCAGCGCGCGGGAGCGTCGGGATCTGCTTCTCCAGAGAGGCTGATACGGCATCGGCCAGTTCCTGAGAGTCGGTGACAAGTACAGCTGTCGCGTAGGCGTCATGTTCGGCCTGGGAGAGCATGTCGATCGCGACGATATCGGGATCGCAGGTTGTATCCGCGATGATCAGGATCTCGCTCGGACCGGCGATCATGTCGATCGCCACACGGCCGAAGACCTGCTTTTTGGCTTCGGCGACATAGGCATTGCCCGGACCGACGATCTTGTCGACCTTCGGGATCGTCTCTGTGCCGGATGCGAGAGCGGCGATTGCCTGCGCGCCGCCGATGCGGAAGACCCGGTCGATGCCGGCTATCTTTGCTGCTGCCAGCAGGGAGTCTTTGATGACGCCTGCCTTGGCCGGGGTGACCATGCAGATCTCTGCACAGCCGGCAAGCTTTGCCGGGATACCGTTCATGAGGACAGTTGAAGGATAGGCAGCCGTGCCGCCCGGCACATAGATGCCGACTCTCTCGATCGGAAGGATCTTCTGACCGAGGACGACGCCCGGACGCTCATTGATCATGAAGCCGGAGCGGATCTGATTTCTGTGAAAAGCACGGATATTGTCAGCCGCTTTCTCGAGCGTCGCACGCAGTTCGGAATCCAGCCCCTCATAGGCGGCGTCGATCTCAGCACGTGTCACTTCCAGAGCGGTATCGTCCATCAGCCTGTCGAGGCGCCTGCAGTATTCGCGCACAGCGATATCACCGCGCTGTCTGACATCGCGGATGATGTCGGAGACAGTGTCAGCGACATTTGTAGGCATTTGGGTACGCAGAAACAGGTTGTTACCGCTGATCTCTTCGTATTTATACTGGCGAATCATAACTAACTTATCCTCCATGCTGTATTATAACAGTTCTTTCTTCTCACTTCAGTATTGTATCACGCAAGTTTTCGCTCAGCGCTTCCGTGATCGCTCGGATCGAATCGGATTTAAATTTAAAGCTTGCTTTATTGGCGATCAGCCGCGCGCTGACAGAGACGATCTCTTCTCTCGGCTCAAGTCCGTTAGCTTTTAAAGTGTTGCCGGTCTCGACCAGATCGACGATCACATCGGCCAGCCCGAGAAGCGGTGCCAGTTCGATCGAACCGTTAAGCCGTATGATGTCGATATCACGGCTCTTCTGATGATAATACCGGCGTGCGATATTGGGGAATGAGGTCGCGACCTTAAGGGTCTTTTCCGTGTTGTCGCGAAAACCTTCAGGCGCGGCGACCATCATCCGGCAGGCGCCAAGCTGCATATCGAGCAGTTCATAGACATTGGCGTCTGTCTCCAGCAGGATATCCTTGCCGACGACACCGATATCGGCGGCGCCCCGCTCGACATAGATAGCGACATCGGATGCCTTCACCCAGAAAAAGCATACGCCTTTTTCTTTGTTTTCAAATAATAGCTGACGCGTTTCCTCCATGACGCCCGGCGCAGCGTAACCGGCCTCTTCAAAGGCCCTGTACACTTTTTGACCAAGGCGGCCTTTCGGCAGCGCGATATTGACATATTCACGTTTCATCGCAGACCTCCCCGTCGATCAGCCGGACTGTTCTTCCCGCTCTCAATGCAGAAGGTCTGGTATTTTGCACGACAACAGATTTGCCTGCTCCGCGCAGTTCGGAGACCGCCTGACTCACGGCGGCGACATCATCGGATGGATCGCAGAGGAAGAGGATGTCGACATCATTTTCTCTGGTTTCCTGACCGAGTGCCTCCAGCTTGCTCAGGGATACGGAGAATCCGATGGCACCGCTCGCGCGTCCCATGCGCTTCATCAGGTGATCATAGCGTCCTCCGGAGAGGACAGAAGAGGTGATCCCCTCGACGAAACCCTGAAAAATGACACCGTCGTAATAGCCCATATGCCCGGCGACTGAGAAGTCGAAGCGGATACGTCCGTCGAGACCTTCAGTTACGAGTATATCACGGATCATTTTGAGCTCTGCAGCAGCTTCCTGCATCTGCGCGCCGACGATAAAGCGATCCATCCGGCTGATCACTTCATCCATAGGACCGTAAGTCTCTATCATCGCGGTGAGGGCATCGGCAAGCACCGCGGAGACACCGTTGCTTTTACAAATCGTCGCGCTCTCATGTGCATTCTTGTTGCGTATACATGAGAGGATGGCGTCAGATGCCTCTTCAGGAAGGGCCAGCAGCTCGATCAGCCCCTTGACCATTCCCATATGTGAAATGTCCAGGATATAATCAGCGCCGAGTTCTTCGAGAGAGCGTGCGGCCAGCGTGATGACCTCGCATACATCATAATCGGACAGATCACCGATACACTCGATGCCTGTCTGCATGATCTCACGGAAGTCGGGGCTGCCCGGGATCAGGCGGTAGACTTCGTCGTCGTAATAATACTTCTGGACGACACCTTTCTCGTCTGCGGAGTTTTTTGCGATCGAGAGTGTGACGTCGGGTTTTAAGGCCATCAGCCTGCCGACCGGATCCGTAAATGTAAGGATCCCGCCGTAACCGATAAAGCTTTTGTTTCTGGCGTAAAGTTCATAGTCCTCGAATTTTCCGGTCCTGTAGAGCTGATAACCGTAAGACTCGTAGAGCGCGCGCAGGTCATAGATGGCGCGCTCGGAGTTTTTCAGCAGATTGGCATAGTCTTTTTTCATAGTTTCTCCTCGGTAAGCACTTTAGTACGCTACTATGCTAACACAGTAGAGAAGAGAAGTCAAATATTATATCCGGAAATACATTATAAATATGAAGTTCGAATGACAGAAACCGGAGTATTTGATAGTCTGGAGATGTGCTGGTGATAGTGATCGTTCGTAAAATCAACTCCGGGCGCAGAGATTAAGCAATTCCAAGGTGCGCAAGCGCCTCTTTAAAAACCTGAATATCGGGAGAATAGGAGATAATGGAGGGTGCCTTTTTGACCGGCACCCAGGAGGCGAGGCTCAGCTCGCTCTCCTGCGGAACGGGGGCTTTGAGTCCTTCCAGGCTTTTTCCAAGAAAGAATGTCACCGTGCGCTTATCGCCGGGCAGAAAACTGTCCACCGTGCGGGAGAATGAGGAGTCGATCTCGACTTTGATCCCGGTCTCTTCCAGCACTTCACGGTAGGCTGTCTCCTCAGGAGCTTCACCGGCTTCCTGATGACCTTTCGGAAATGACATATGATGTTCTCCACCGCACATGAGTACTACCGGGCCGTCGTCAGACGGCTCGATCACGATAGCACCGTATGAAGGTATATGCTTCAGATCTGTCACGATCTACCTCCGTTCATTGACAGTATAACCATACAAATACATGGTTGTCTATGATATAATATACAGCGGTGTTTGACAAAACGACATTCAGTTGTTAATATATATGCATATATACTGCATAAATATGCAGAATAAGAAAGAGAAGGAGATTGCATGAAGAGAGTTTTTATCGACGGAAGCGCAGGAACTACAGGACTTCAGATCCATGAACGTCTGTCTGAGCGGACTGATATAGAATTGAATATTCTTTCAGAAGAGTTTCGCAAAGACCCGAATGCGCGCCGCGAGGCCATAAACGAAGCGGATATCGCATTTCTCTGCCTTCCGGACGATGCGGCCACAGAGGCCGCCGAATGGTGCGAGAACCCCCGTACAGTCATTATCGATACGTCGACTGCACATCGCACCGCACCGGGTTGGGTTTACGGCTTTCCGGAGCTCGCGACCCGTGATGAGCTGATCGGCGAGCATGCAGATAATGATTCAGAGCATACCGCTGGAACGCGTATGAAGGCTGTACTGTCAAGAGCCAGACGCATAGCCAATCCGGGGTGTCATGCGAGCGGTTTTATCGCACTCGTATCTCCGCTGATCCAGGCGGGTCTGATAAGCTGTGATGAACAGTTGAGCTGCTTTTCTGTGACCGGATACACCGGCGGGGGCAAGCATATGATCGCCGATTATGAAGAAAACGGTCATAATTCACCGCGCGTATACGGCCTTACGCAGGAGCATAAGCATCTGCCGGAGATAATGGCGCTTACCGGACTTCGCAATACACCGGTCTTTGTGCCCGTTGTAGGAAGCTTTGCCCGGGGCATGGAAGTGATCGTACCGCTGTTTGCCAGACAGGTAAAGCCGTATGCGGGAGTAATACTATCCTCTGCGGCTGACGGCAGGTTACCGGCGATGCTGCGTTCGGTATACAGCAAGGCTTATCCGGGATCGGTGGTTCACTTCGAGGAGAAGGCGGATGAGAACGGCTTCATGGCGGCGGATAAATACGCCGGCCGCGATGATATGGAGATCACCGTCGCCGGAAATGACGACAGAGCCGTATTGATTGCGCGCTTTGACAACCTGGGAAAAGGTGCAAGCGGTGCAGCGATCCAGAATATGAACCTCGTACTTGGCTGCGGGGAGACGACAGGACTTGTCCTGTGACAGAGGGAGAATAATGACTAAGATTCAGATAAAAAAGATTGACGGCGGTGTCTGCGCGGCAGCAGGCTATAAGGCAAACGGTCTGCACTGCGGAATCCGCGCGGGGAGCGATCTGGACAAAAAAGATCTGGCGCTGATCGTGAGCGAGAAAAAAGCGGCGGCGGCGGCCGTCTATACGACCAACAAAGTCAAGGGAGCTCCGATCACAGTAACCAAAGGTCACATAGCCGACGGGTACGCACAGGCTGTTATTTGCAACAGTGGCAATGCCAATACCTGCAACGCCGACGGCATCGAGATCGCTGAGGGTATGAGTGAACTGACGGCAGAGGCAGCCGGTCTCACGCCGCAGGATATCATCGTCGGATCGACCGGCGTGATCGGAGCGCCGATGAGCCTGGAGCCGGTCCGCGCCAAGATCAAGGAGCTGGCAGACGGTCTGTCGAAGGACGGCCATCTGGCGGCAGCCGAGGCGATCATGACGACCGATACCGTCAGCAAAGAGGCAGCAGTCGCGTTTGAGATAGGCGGCAAGACCTGCCATATCGGCGGCATGGCCAAGGGCAGTGGCATGATCCATCCGAATATGGCGACGATGCTCGTGTTTTTGACGAGCGATGCCGCGATCACTCCGGAGATGCTGAAGCAGGCGTTAAGCGCAGACATTCAGGATACCTTCAATATGATCTCTGTCGACGGCGACACTTCCACCAACGATACAGTCGCGATCATGGCCAACGGTATGGCGGAAAACAGTATCATAGATCAGGAGGGAGAAGACTATGAACTGTTCTACGCCGCGCTGCATGCAGTGATGAGTGATCTGTGCCGGCGCATCGCAAAGGACGGAGAAGGAGCAGAAAAACTGCTGACCTGCCGGGTCACAGGCGCTAAGAGCAAAGAAAACGCACGTGTCGTGGCCAAGGCCATCATTTGTTCGAGTCTGGTCAAGACTGCGATGGCAGGTGGTGACGCCAACTGGGGTCGTGTACTGTGCGCGATCGGATACAGCGAGGCCGAGGTCGACGTCAACAAGGTCGAGCTTAGCTTCCGCTCGGAAGGAGGAGAGATCTGTGTTTGTTCGGAAGGCGCCGGCATTCCCTTCTCGGAGGAGAAAGCCGCCCGGGTCCTCGCCGCC
>JAEEGL017104511.1_pt1 | contig 10782 bp, 1 predicted proteins | sample 9134231 | NCBI WGS metagenome assembly JAEEGL01 (sample SAMN16246548, study PRJNA631951) | gut metagenome | biome: gut microbiome; feature: rumen; material: fiber-attached | host: Bos | place: Iran: Karaj | collected 2018-10
CCTTGCTTCAGGCAACACGGGCGACTACAGTTGCAACTACATCGACGACCTGACTCTGGATGTTCGTCCTCAGCAATGCGGAATCAGCATTGCCGACCTGCCCTATACGGACAACTTCGACTCCTACACCACCTCCACCACTGCCAAGACAGGCGTGGAACCCACCTGCTGGACTTTGGCTCATCAAGATGTCAGCATGACCAATGAATACAAACCCATGATTTACTACGCCTCCGCCAATGCACACTCTGGTAACTACAGTCTCTTGCTCAACAAGCGCGGCATCTACGCCATGCCCGAATTCAACGGGAATGTCAATACCCTACAACTCTCCTTCTACCTCAAACAGTCACAGACCAAGTACCAACTCCAAGTCGGTGTACTGAGCAATCTGGACAACGCTTCGACCTTTGTGCCTGTTGCCACCCTCAACAACAGTGGAACAGGCTATGTGCAGCGCACCGTCAACTTCTCCTCCTATACCGGCAACGGCCATTACATTGCCTTCCGCAATATCCTTGCATCTGGTAACACGGGCGATTTCAGCTGCAACTATATCGACGACCTCACCCTGTCACAGCCTGTCATGTACACCATCACCGCCACAGCCAATCCCACGGCAGGAGGCAGCGTGACTGGCACAGGTGAATATGCAAGCGGCAGCACCTGCACCCTGACAGCAACTCCCAACACCAACTACACCTTTGCCAACTGGACTGTAGGCAACACGGTGGTCTCCACCAATGCCACATATAGTTTCACAGTCACTGCCAACCGCACCTTGAAAGCCAACTTCACCTACACACCGCCCACCTATACCGTCACTGCCACGGCCAACCCAACGGCTGGCGGCAGCATCACCGGCACGGGTTCCTACTCCAGCGGCAGCACCTGCTCCTTGACGGCTACGCCCGCCACAGGCTACGCTTTCACCAACTGGACATCCGGCAACACCGTGGTCTCCACCAATGCAACCTACTCCTTCACAGTCACTGCCAACCGCACATTGACAGCGAACTTTACGCCCATAGTCAATTGCGGCATCAGTGTAGACGATCTGCCTTATACCGACAACTTCGACCACTACACCAACAGCACCACCGCCAAGACAGGCGTGGAGCCACCGTGCTGGACTCTCGCCAAACAGGATGTCAGCATGACCAACGAGTATAAGCCCATGGTCTATTACAGTAGCAGCATGGCCCACAGCGGCAATTACTCCCTTATCCTCAACAAGCGCGGCATCTACGCCATGCCCGAATACGACGGGGATGTCAACACCCTGCAACTCTCCTTCTACCTCAAGCAGACTCAAGCCAAGTACCAACTACAGGTAGGGGTTATGTCTAATCTCACCAACGCCAGCACCTTTGTACCTGTTGCCACCATCAACAACAGCAGCACAAATTCCGAGCAGGTCACTGTCGACTTCTCCACCTATACGGGTAACGGCCGTTATATTGCTTTCCGCAACATCCTTGCTTCAGGCAACACGGGCGACTACAGTTGCAACTACATCGACGACCTGACTCTGGATGTTCGTCCTCAGCAATGCGGAATCAGCATTACCGACCTGCCCTATACGGACAACTTCGACTCCTACACCACCTCCACCACTGCCAAGACAGGCGTGGAACCCACCTGCTGGACTTTGGCACATCAAGATGTCAGCATGACCGATGCCTACAAGCCTATGATTTACTACGCCTCAGCCAATGCACACTCTGGTAACTACAGTCTCTTGCTCAACAAGCGCGGCATCTACGCCATGCCCGAATTCGAAGGGAATGTGAGTACACTGCAACTGAGTATGTACCTCAAACAGAGTGCCACCAAATACCAGTTGCAAGTAGGTGTGATGAGCAATCTGGACAACGCTTCGACCTTCGTTCCTGTTGCCACCATCGACAATAGCACCACGGGTATTGAACATGTCACAGTCAATTTCTCCTCCTATACCGGCAACGGCCATTACATTGCTTTCCGCAACATCCTTGCCGCAGGCAATAGTGGTGACTACAGCTGCAACTATATCGACGATCTCACCCTGTCGCAGCCTGTGGTGTACACTGTCGCGGCCACTGCCAACCCGACGGCTGGCGGCACCGTGACGGGTGCAGGCAGCTACACTGACGGCAGCACCTGCACCTTGACTGCTACTCCTGCTTCCGGATACACCTTTACCAACTGGACTGCGGGCAACACGGTGGTCTCCACTAACGCTACATACTCCTTCACCGTCACCGCCAACCGTACATTGAAGGCTAACTTCGCCTACACTCCGCCCACATACACTGTCACTGCTACTGCCAACCCGGCAGCTGGCGGCACCGTGACGGGCGCAGGCAGCTACACTGACGGCAGCACCTGCACCTTGACAGCTACTCCTGCTTCCGGATACACCTTCACCAACTGGACGGTAGGCAACACGGTGGTCTCCACCAATGCCACATATAGTTTCACAGTCACTGCCAACCGTACATTGAAGGCTAATTTCACACCCGTTGCCACCTGCGGTATCAGCATCTCCGACCTGCCTTACTCGGAGACTTTCGACAACATCACCACCAGCACTACGGCACAGACTGGTGTGCAACCTCCTTGCTGGACATTGGCTTACCAAGAGGTCTCTATGACCAACGAGTACAAGCCCATGATTTACTATGGTTCCTCCAATGCTCATAGCGGAAACTACAGCCTACTACTCAACAAGCGCGGCATCTACGCCATGCCCGAGTTCGACGGCAATGTCAACGAACTGATTATGGGCTTTTATGTCCTGCAAACCAGAGCCTCCTACAGGCTGACCGTAGGCGTGATGGAAGACCTCAGCGACCCCAACACTTTCACTCCCGTCACCACATTCAACAACAGCAGTACCTCTGAATATGTCTACCGCGAAGTTGATTTCAGCACCTACGAAGGTGACGGAAAGTACATTGTATTCCGCAATATCAATACAGCCATTGGCGACTACAGTGTCAACTACCTCGACGACATCACCCTCAACCGCGCCACTCCCCCATGCGCTCTCACGGTGGAAGACCTGCCCTACACCGACAACTTCGACTCCTACACCACCTCCACCACTCCCAAGACTGGCGTGGAGCCCACCTGCTGGACTTTGGCTTATCAAGAGGTCTCCATGACCGACGAATACAAGCCGATGGTCTACTACTCCTCCGCCAACGCCCACAGCGGCAATTATTCCCTCATCCTCAATAAACGCGGCATCTACTCCATGCCCGCATACACCGGGGATATAAGCACATTGCAGTTGTCTTTCTACCTCAAGCAGACAAACAACTCCTATGAACTGACGGTAGGCGTGATGGAAGACCTTGACGACCCGGAAACCTTCGAGCCTGTCATCTCTTTCAACAACGAAACCACAAACTATGTACAACAAGTGGTCGACTTCAGCAGCTACTCAGGCACTGGTCACTACATTGTGTTCCGCAACACCAACTACGCCATCAGCAACTTCAGCGTCAACTATATCGACGACCTGACCCTTGAAACCCGTGCCAACAGCTGTAGCATCACCGCAGCCGACATGCCTTACACCGACAATTTCGACTCCTACACTTCTTCCACCACTGCCAAGACAGGTGTGCAGCCTGACTGCTGGACACTTGTGCATCAGGATGTGGCCATGACTGACGAGTACAAGCCTATGATTTACTACTCCTCGGCCAACGCCCACAGCGGCAGCTACAGCCTTATCCTCAACAAGCGTTGCATCTTCGCCATGCCCGCAGTCGTTGCCGATGTCAACACCCTGCAGATGGAGTTCTATGTGCGCCAGACTCAGGCTAAGTACCAATTGCAGGTGGGTGTGCTGTCATCCCTCGACGACTACACCACTTTTGTGCCTGTCGCAACCATCAACAACAGCAGCACCACCACTTCTTCACGCCACGTGGTTAACTTCTACTCCTACACTGGCAACGGCCACTTTATCGCCTTCCGCAACATCCTGGCATCGGGACAGACGGGCGACTACAGCTGCAACTATATCGACGACATCATCCTCAACTCGACATCCGCTGCCATGTACAAGGGGGACACTACCGACGACACCTTCGCAATGGACAAGCACCTCACTGTCTACCCCAATCCCACCACAGGCAAACTGACCGTGGAGGCCGACCAAGAGGTGGTGCGCGTGGATGTGTTTGACTACACCGGCCGCAATGTGGCCACCTACCAAAGCCAGTCTGCTATTGACCTCAGCCAGTTGGCTACAGGCATTTACACACTTCGCTTCACTTTGCCCGACCGCATCGAGGTACGCCGTGTGGTGAAGCAATAACCCTATTTCGGGCAAGTCGCCCGTTTTCCTAACAAGGCACCCCAATCGGGGTGCTTTGTTTTTTTGGAACACAGATGAAGAAAGTCCAGTGGGAGTTTTCATCTTCATGGCAATTGTTTTGGGGTCAACCCTGACACTAACCTAAACAACTGATTAAGGTTAACGGTAAGGTCGCTTATGGGGCATCGTTTCTTCATCAGTTGTCTTGCATTTCTCTATCTATTGGATATAGAAGTAATATATATGTGATATATATATGACGAAAGAACTAATGACCGATTTGGGATAAACAGATATGAAAAGGGGGAGCGAGGGTCTGGCAACGGTCGCCGGGGTGCAACAGACTACTGATGGGTTACAATGATTTCGTCATTTCCTTTCTAATTAAAAAAAATTCGTATATTTGCAAGAAAAATTTATCTATATATATGAGGACACCATTACACAAACTTCTCGCAGTCATACTATTACAACTAATCATCCCTGCGAGTTATGCACAATACTCTGTTAATTTAGCCAACAACGACACTGTTTGGATAGACGGTTGCCAGCACCCCGACGGGACTATTTACGACAACGGGGGCCCCGACGGTAATTACTCCAACGGTTTCAACGGCTATGCCGTCATCAGTGTGCCCGCAGGTGTCTCCATCTCTCTTTCGGGGTCTTTTCATACCGAAAGTGGCTACGACTGGTTCTCGGTCTACAACAGCGTCGGCACCGGAAGCTCCCCGCTCGCCGACCATAAAACAGGGGAGGGAACACTGACCCCCACCGTCGTCTCCACCACGGGCTATATGACCATTTATTTCCACACCGACGGCTCCGTCCCTGCCCCCGGCTTCGTCCTCAACTATTCATGCAGGGGCGTGGGGGAGGATTGCACCAACGGTCCCGAATCGGTAACAGTGACCAATATCACCACTTCATCTGCCCAGATAAACTGGAACGCCACAAACCCCTCCGGTCCATTCCTGGTCGACGTGAACGGAACCCTACACACTCTCAATACCAACAGTCTGAGCCTTACGGGGCTGAACGCCAACACCCACTACGACTTCGCCATCAGTAGCGTGGCCGACGACTGGGCTCCCTGCTGCACCGCCCGTGAGAGTTTCCGCACAGCCTGCGGCTCCATGGACCCACCCATGCAAGAGAGTTTCGACGACTACGGAACAGGCTATAACATCCTGCCTACCTGCTGGACAAAACTGCTCAACTACGACGACACCCTCAACGAACCCCAGATTGTGGGCAACCCCTACAGCAGCTCGCCGGGAGCCCTGCGCATGTACTGCGGCAGCAACAACGACGGCAACCACTATTCTATGGCTATCGGACCGCGGATGAATGTGGCGGACATCGCCACCATGTCGGTACGATTCAGTCTCCGCGCAGCATACAGCGGCACCTACATCATTGTGGGCGTTTGCGACAGCACCCTGCGCAGCAACAACAACTTCACACCCGTCGACACCGTCACCATCGACAACATCAATGTGTGGGAGGAAAAAGTCGTCAGCCTTGCCCCCTACACGGGCACAGGCAAATACATCGCCTTCCGTATGCAGCGCAGCCTGCAGACGGGCGACGGACGTTTCCTTTTCTTCGACGATGTGGCCCTCATCCCCTGCGGCACCTGGAACGAACGCCTTTACAACCGTACTTACAACAGCATGTGGCTCAGCTTCGACACCATCGGGTCGCCCACGGTGAATGTCGAATACGGTGTTGCCGGATTCACTCCCGGCACCGGTACAACTCTGACAGGGGTCTCCTCTCCCCTCCGCCTCACCGGACTCACCCCCTCCACATTATACGACGTGCGCATCCAGCCCCACTGCTCTGGTGTTCAGTCGGAAGAACGCCCCCTGCAATGGTCCACCCTTGAACCTCCCGACAACAACCTGAATTTCTGCACTACCTTCGACGACTCCCCCGACCTGCCTCCGCTCTGGCGGGGTACCGACTATTACGACGGCACGCCCTGCACCTCCACCAACCGCTTCAGGAATGGCAACCGCGCCCTGCGTATGCGCCCATACTACACCAGCACCATGCCCATCGCCGTCCTTCCTCTTACCGACACGGTATCGTTGCGGCACCTCAGCGTAGCTTTCTATCTCTATTCCGACGGCTACACCTCCGGTCGCATCGAGGTGGGTGTGATGGACTACCCCGAAAACCCCTCCAGCTTCACCCCCGTAGACACTGTGTATTGCTCCGCCAGCAACAGATGGCTATACAAACAGGTGTCGCTAAGCCGCTACACAGGTGTCGGGCAATATATCGCCCTGCGAGCCTCCGACCCCAACACAGCCTACAATTCAATGTATATCGACGACCTGCAGCTTGCCTCATGCCTTGTCGACGGCGTCCACCTCACCAACATCGGCTCCCATTCCATCGAAATACGGTGGGACACTGTCGACACCCGTTTCCATGGCGACAGCATCGTGGTGGAATATGGTGGCATCGGATTCACCGAAGGCTCCGGCACACGGCTTGTCATACCCGTGCGGGGCAATACTGTGCAGACTGCAGGCAGATGGCAGAAAACAGTCATCAGCGGGCTGGTGGCAGACTCCACCTATCAGTTTATCGTCTACGGGCTATGCGACACAATGGTACAGCACTGCGACGCCGTCCGACCGTCCGCGCACACCCTCCCTCAGGACATCCTCCTGCCCTACTGCATGAACCTTGAAGGCATGCCCGACGGCTCCTACCCCTCGGGATGGTACCGACCCTCAATGTACGACAACTGCCCCCGCATAATCAACAACGGCACCCCCCGCCACACCGGCACCAGTGCTCTTTACCTCCTCTCCTACCACGACCTCGAAAACCACTCCACCATTGTGCTGCCCTTGTTCGAAACCGACAGCATCAACGGACTTGTGGTGAGCTTCTACACCTGGAGCGAGGCAAGCAACGGACAAACGCTCGAAATCGGAGTGATGGACAACCCCGACGACGAAAACACCTTCACCACTGTTGTCTCCACACCGGTAGCCTACAACTACTGGGAAAGCCATGTGCACACACTCAACGGCTACACCGGCACAGGACGCTACATCGCCATACGCACACGCAACAGCAACTACTGGACCTACGGCGGAGTATGGATTGACGACCTCATCGTCAGCGATGCAGCAGCGCGCAACAGCACCGTAAGCAGCATCACATCGCATGGTGCCACCTTCACCTGGCAGCCCTGCGGACGTGCCTACAACGGAGCCATCGTCGAGTGGGGCCCCTCAGGCTTCGCCCGCGGCACAGGCACCAGTGTCACCGTCGACGCCAACACCTTCAGCCTCACCGTCGACACGCTGCAGCCCAACACCACCTACGACTGCTACATCACCGCCATCAGCAACACCACAGAAACCACATGCAACTACGGCTGCAACACCTTCACCACCCTCGAATACCCCACCGCCGCTTCATACTGCTATGGATTCGAAGATGTCCCAACCTACGGATTCCCCAACGGCTGGAGCCGCCCCGTCACCTTCGACAGCCGTCCCCGTGTCGAGGACATAGCCCGAACAGGCAACCGCTCACTCTTCCTCAGGTCATACAACTGCGGCGAAAACAGCAACTACAGCAGCATGGCCGTCATGCCCTATTTGGAAGAGACCGACCTCACCGGACTCACCCTCACCTTCTACACCCGAGGCTACAACTACTACTCCCGCAACCGGCTCTACGTAGGGATGCTCACCAACCCCGTCGACCCCGCCACCTTCGACACCATAGCCGAAATCGACTACAACTGGTCCGACAATTGGCAGCGTCACACCATAGACCTTTCAACCTACGCCGGCACCGGACGCCACATAGCCTTTTCTTGCTCCACCCTTTACTCCTGCAACGACGGCAACCTCTACATCGACGACATCACAATCAACAGCTGCGACCTGACCGACATCCACCTCTACAGTGTCACCTCCCACGATGCCTGGCTCACCTGGTCCACCACCGGGGACGTCGACAGTGTAGAAGTCGAATACATCAACACCGCCTCCGCAACCCCCGTCGTCATCACCAACGCCACACCGCCCCTGCACCTCGCGGGCCTCGACAGCGATGCCACCTACACCTGCCAACTACGCCCCCACTGCACCCGAAGCGCCAACAGCTGCAGCAACAACATCTACACCTTCACCACCCGCACCGACAGCATCGTCCCCGGCCATTGCGAAAACTTCAACTGGATGGACTACAACCAAACACCGCAACACTGGACAACCCTGAAAACCCACGACAGCCGCCCGTGGATAATAGACAACCCCGGCACCGACTACTGCACCTCCCCCTCACGCTCCATCGAATTCTACACCTGCTCCGCGGGCGGAAACGGCAACTTCCTCGTCATGCCCGCCACCGAAAATCCCGTGGCCGGAGGCGTAATATCATTCTCGCTCCGCTGCACCGACAGCGATGTCCGCAACCGCGCCCAGCTCACCGTAGGCGTCATCACCCTGCCCTACGACAGCACCACCTTCGTCCCCATCCGCACCCTATACCCCACATATCAATGGAAACGCTACAACATCGACCTCTCCTCCTACACCGGCACAGCCCGCCACATAGCCCTCCGCTACACCAGCCTCGACGGCTGCCACTACACCTACCTCGACGACCTCGGCTACAGCCTCTGCCGCCCCGGCGACCTACGCGCCACCCACATCACCGACCAGAGCGTCCGCCTCACATGGCGCCACTACGGCACCCGCACCCCCGCCACCGCCTACACCGTCGAATACGGCCCCGCAGGCTACACCCCCGGCTCCGGCACCCTCCTCCGAACCACCGACACCTCCGTCACCGTCTCAGGACTCACCAACAGCACCTTCTACCGCTTCTCCGTCTGGTCCTCGTGCCAGGACAGCAACGAGTGCCAGCAAGAGCACCTCACCATCCGCACCCTCGACCAACCGCTCCTCACCCCCTTCTGCAACAACTTCGACAGCGAAACCCCCGACCAAATGCCTGCCGACTGGACCCGCACCTACGGCGACCAATACCCCCGCATCTCCACCCAACGCTACAAAACCTCCAACCGGTCCCTGCAGTTCTACTCCTACTGCTGCAACAACTGGTCCGACCAAACCTCCATGTGTGCCATGCCCGTCGTCAGCACCGTGGGCACCCAACTCCACATCGACTTCTACTACTACAACGAAAATCCCGACGCCACGCTCCAGATAGGACTCATGACCAACCCCACCGACACCAACACCTTCACCCCCCTCCACACCATCCGCGGCTCCGGCAGCTGGAACCGTGTCAAACGCACCCTATCCCCATACACCTCCGACGCCCCCTACATCGCCTTCCGCTACCGTGCAGCCCACTGCTCCAGCGGATACGCCTACATCGACGACCTCACCCTCCGCACCTGCGCCATCACCTCATGCAGCCTCAGCCGACTGGGGCAAGACTGTGTCGACGTCCTATGGCACGCCTCCCCCGGCTGCCCCGGCGTCTGGATCACCTACGGCCTCAGCTCCGGCAGCCAAAGCACCCCCGCCTACCACACCTCCAGCCCCATCCACATCTCGGGACTCACCGAAGCCACCCAATTCACCGTCCACCTCTGGCCCCAATGCGACAGCACCCCCGACAACTGCAACTACGAAACCCTCCGCGAAGAAACCCTCCACACATGGGTCAACATACCCTACTGCACCAATTTCGACGGCATCGCCTCCAACAGCTTCCCCAACAACTGGCGTAGGCTCTCCACCGTGGGCAGCGACTACCCCCGCACCTCTTCCAGCGTGCGACACAGCGAGAACAACTCCATGCAATTCTACGCCACCGACAGCCTCTTCAGTCTCGCCGCCATGCCCACCATCAACCCCACCTCCAGCTGCATGGCCGTGAGCGGTCTCTATGCCAACTTCTGGACACGCTTCAACGGCTACACCTCCTCTGCCCGACTCGTGATAGGGGTGATGACCGACATCCTCGACACCAACAGTTTCATAGGTGTCGACACCCTTATCGGAAACAACGCAGAGTGGGAACATCACACCCTCTCGCTCTCCGCCTACACCGGCAACGGCCACATCATCGCCTTCAAACTCCTCTCCGCCGACGGCGGCTGGTGCGAATGTTACCTCGACGACCTCTGTATCGAGAAATGTGTCGCCTCCGACCTCACCATCACCGACATCACCCAGAACTCCATCACCGTCAACTGGACTTCCCAAGGCTCCCGGGGGCTCATCGTTGAATACGGCCCCCGTGGCTTCGCCCACGGCCACGGCACCTTCGACACCCTCCTCAACAGCCCCGCAACCATCGAAGGGTTGTCGGAGTTGACCGAATATGAATTCAATTTCAAGTCGCTCTGCGATTGCGAAATCATCGGCGCCACCTATCTTCCCGGAGGTGGCAGCCCCGGCACCACCTCCGGAGGCAGCTAGATGGAAGAGCACCGTCTGAATCCAGTC
>JAEEGL010399189.1_pt1 | contig 10781 bp, 9 predicted proteins | sample 9134231 | NCBI WGS metagenome assembly JAEEGL01 (sample SAMN16246548, study PRJNA631951) | gut metagenome | biome: gut microbiome; feature: rumen; material: fiber-attached | host: Bos | place: Iran: Karaj | collected 2018-10
CGCAAGATTATCGGCTATGGCTTCGGGCCCCGCTTTCATCTTCTTTTTCTGAAGATAGATCCCGGTATAGACCTTGGTCAGTATCACGACGGCCAGAAAACTGATCATCGCATATATCAGACACACGTCGACCAGATAATCCTCGGCCATGTATATGGCAAGCATGGCTATCAGCGCAATGGTCATGGTTCCTATCATATTGACCGCAACGACACGGTCGGTCATGGAGGGGCCGATCGCCGAACGGATGATGGCAGCTATGATAAGGATCGATATTATTATCATTCCCCAGAGCAGGAACACCTTAAACAGTTCCATTTACCACATGGCCTCCATTTTCCTCAATATACGCACGAAACCGCCTTCTTCGATTCCCTCGACCAGAGAGATATCCAGAGCGTGCACGCAGAACTCATCATCATGCACCGAGACCGTGATCGTTCCGGGCGTCAGCGTGATCGAATTGGCAAACAATACCTTGGCAAAGCCGCTCTTTAAGTCGACCTTGAAATAACTTATGGTGGGTTCCGGGATGTATTTGGGTGAATAAACGAACCTCAGGACCTGAAAATTGGCCTGAACTATCTCTTTTAACAGGACTGCCACATACCAGAGGATAAGTCCCGCCGACTTTAAGAGACACAGATCCTTTCGTGGAGAATATCCCATGAATCTGCACATAAAGCCATATACCACAGCTGATATCACCAATCCGAAGATCAGGATCTCAACCGTGAACCGTCCGTTTAACAGGATCCAGAATAATACAAAGATGATATACATACTATTTAAACAAAGTTGTTTGCTTACTAATATAATTAAGAAAAAACAATGTACGAAATCGTTTTTAATCATAAACCAAAAGCCTGATATATGCAAATCGACGGTGCATATAAGAGATGCGTTATCACAAGTGTCACAATCGTTATTTTATGGTAAACTGTGTATGGAAATTCATCCGTGTATTTCCATGCATATACCGATTGCATCCATAAATCGTTCTTTCCTGGGGGTTATATGAAAAAACGCAGCGGGTTACTCACTCATTTTGCCATCATCTTTATCCTGTTTGCGCTGGTCACGACCATCGCAACAAGCGTTATAACATACTTCGTTCAGATGCGGACATATCGCGAGCTCTGCTGGGATACGATACAACAGGTCGACGATTATCTTACCAATCTCATCCTTGCGGACGGAGATGATTTCCTGCATTACACGAAATTCTATCAGGAGCATTACGAAGACTTCCGTATTCCGATCGACTTTGACGGATATGAGGACGCAAGGACCAAGTTTACGGATGCATATACACACGCATATCCGGATCAGACTCTGTTTACGGATATCTCCGTTTCCGATCTTCCTTACGATCTGCAGCTTCTCTACTATACCTACCGCCATGAATACTGGCTCACCACATTCGAACAGGCCAGGAAATCCTTCGATCTTCCGTATACATATTTCCTGACCATGAAGGAAGACAGTTATGATGTGGTTTATCAGATAGACGGTGAGCGGACCGAGGATAAAGAACATCCGGGGTATCTGTACATGGCCGATGAATACCACGATCCCCCCGAAACACATCAGCTGATCTGGAAAACCTGGAGCACCGGCCAGGTCTACGACGAGGTATACGAGTGGGATAATGCATGGGGGAATACCTATTCTCATTACAGGCCGCTGATCATCAACGGTCAGAAAGTCGGACTGGTGGTCGCCGAAGTCGCCGTAAGCCGCGTAAACCGTGAGATCCTTTCCAGCTCGGTCCAGCTGGGTATCAGGATCGCCGAGGTCTTTTTCTTCGCCATACTTATCCTGCTGTTCATGGTAAACGTAAAATACATCTCCAAGCTGCATTACCTTGCGGAGAAGATAGAGCGGTATGCTTCTTCTCGTGATGAAAGCACGGTGAGCGACTTAAGAAACTATTCCTTCGGTAAAGATGAGATCGGTTCTCTGGCGGAAGAGACCGCCAATATGATAGAAGAAATAGAAAACCACCAGGATGAACTGGAAAGAGCCGCCCGCATGAAGACGGACTTCCTGGCTAATATGAGCCACGAGATCCGTACACCGATGAATGCCGTTATCGGCATGGCCGAGATGGCACAGCGCGAGGAAATGTCCGATCCCGCCCGCAACTATCTGGGACAGATCAAGGCTTCGGGCAGGATACTGATAGCGATCATCAATGATATCCTGGATTTTTCCAAGATCGAATCGGGCGAACTCGAGATCCTCTCGGGAGATTATGTTCCTACATCCATGTTCAATGATGTATCCAATATCATCATGATGAGGATAGGAAGCAAGGATATCCATATGGATCTGGATCTTCCGCCCGATCTTCCGGCAGGACTTCGGGGCGACAGCATCCGTATACGCCAGATCCTGATCAATCTGGCAAATAACGCCGTCAAATTCACCGAAAAAGGCCGTGTATCCATACGCGTACGCTATAAATACATAGAAGAAAACACGATAATGCTGACCATCAGCGTCGAAGATACGGGGATCGGTATCAAAGAAGAAGACCTTAAAAAGATCTTTGAATCCTTCTCACAGGCAGACAGCAAGAGAAACCGCTCCGCCGACGGTACGGGACTGGGGCTAGCGATCTCACAGCGTCTTATCAGTCTGATGAACGGAACGATGGATGTGGAAAGTACACCCGGAGAGGGTTCCGTTTTCACATTCAGCATACCTCAGACCGTCGTGGACCGGACTCCCTCAATGGAGGCCGAAAAGCCAGATAAAAGCGTAGCTCTTTCACTTCTGAGTGATGAGACGGTCCGTGAAGGTCTTAAGAGAGATTCCATCAGGCTGGGCGTCAGCACACTCACTCTCCCCGTTGATGTCGACCTCGGACCCAGGATCCGCGAAATACAGTATCAGTATCCCGGCGATGAGATCTTCCTGTTTACCGATGCTTCGCAGCTTACTCCGGACAGGATGCAATTTCTCGAGAGCACTCCCGAGATCATAGTCGTGCTGGTTACCGACTTCAACGAGCGAAGCGATATCCATCTGCCCAATATGGTCCAGATAAAGAAGCCCCTCTCGGTCATGAACGTCTCCATGGTCTACAACCATGAAAAGATCCTCTTTGATATCTCAAGAAGCGATGATAAGAGCGAATATATCGCACCGGATGCATCCATACTCATAGTTGATGACAATGCGGTAAATCTGACGGTCGCCGAAGGACTGCTCGAACCGCTGAAGATGAAAGTGATGACCGCGGAAAGCGGTAAAGAAGCCATCGAAATGTTACGCACCAACCACTTCGACATGATCCTGATGGATCACATGATGCCCGAAATGGATGGTGTTGAGGCAACTCATATCATCCGCGAAAGATACCGTGAATACGAGGATATCCCTATCATCGCACTTACCGCCAATGCCATAGGAGATGCAAGGATCAAATTCCTCGAAGCCGGGCTTAACGACTTCATCGCCAAGCCCATAGAGGTCAGAAATCTGCTCGAGAAGGTCCGCGATTGGCTTCCTCCCGAGAAGATACGGTATCTGACCGATGAAGAGATCGCCGAAGTGCATCATAAGGAAGCTGCCGTAACAGGTCCCGATAATATACCTCTGATCGGTGATCTGGATACAGAGTCCGCCATTTCGATGATCGGCAGCAGAAAGGTATTCTGGAACATACTGAAAGAATACCACCGCGTGATGACTGCAAAAGCCTCGGCCATAAAGAGCACTTATGAGGCAAAGGACTGGCCGTCATACACCATAGAAGTACACGCCTTAAAGAGTTCATCACGCCAGATCGGAGCGACCGAGCTTTCCGATATGGCTGCAGCACTCGAAAATGCAAGCAAAGAACAGGATACAGCTTTCATCGAAGCACATCACGAGACCATGCTTGACAGATATCTGTCCTACAAGCCTCTGCTCGACCCGCTGTTTATTGAAAAAGCACCTGCCGCCGATCTTCCTCTTATCGATCCGATGACTCTGTCCGGAATATTCGCAAGACTGCTGTCGGCTGCAGAGGATCTGGATCTGGATACGATGGAAGAAGTGGCTGCGGAACTGGATCAATACAGTTATCCCGACGATCAGGCGGAATATGCCCTGAAACTAAAAGAAGCTGTCGGGAATATAGATCCCGACAGCTGCGCTTCAATTATTTCTTCGTGGAAAGAGAATATGTAATTAACCGACACGCGTATATATATGATCTCCCTCGCTGCGACCTGTCGTACTCGCTTCGGGAGACATTATATACGCGTGTCTTTGATTTTATAATACTTCGTTGATTTTCGCTTCGAGTCCGGCCTGGGAGAGGGCACCGACTGATGTCACTGCGGCCTCGCCGTTCTTGAAGATGATCACCGTAGGGATGCTCATGATGCCGAATTTCTCGGCCAGATCTCCCTCATCATCTATATTGCATTTGCCTACTTTGAGCTTGCCGTCGTATTCTTCGGCAACACGCTCAACTATGGGGGCCATCATCTTGCAGGGGCCGCACCAATCCGCATAAAAGTCCACCAAAACCGGAAGCTCTGACTTGATCACTTCCTCTTCAAAGTTCGCGCTGGTTATCTGTAATTCCATTTTGTACTCCTTTCAGACCTATATAAGGCCATTTTATTGGACACATCCCATGGTACCATATCTACAGAACAAAAAAAGAGCCGCAAATTGTTCCGATGAGAACGGCTCAACCCTGAACAGGAGGTATACCATGGATCTTACAAACACTTTCTTTACAGTAATCGTAATCTCGGTCGATATGTTTGAATCAAGTATCGTAGATGAGCGCCATTTCGGCTCGATTCAGGAAGCGATGCGATTCAAGAACAGCCTTCCGGATGATCTCCAGGGACTGGTATGCGAGATCGCTGCCTGAACGCTTATCATTTTTTCAGTGCGCCGTTGACTACTGACATGAGTTTTTCCTTGTCAATAGGTTTGAGCAGATAGCCCTGCGGACCGAGACTCAGAACTTCCTTGACGCGTTCTCTGTCAGACACGCCGGTCAGGAATACTATCGGTATGTTATCAAGATCGTGACGGGTACGAAGATTTAAGAATACCTCCGGACCGCTTTCTCCGGGCATCTCATAGTCGAGCAGGATCATATCCGTAGCCTTGCTCTCAAGGAATTTATATGCTATCTTGCCGCTGACAGCTGTCGCAACATCATAATTATCATGAAGATATTCCTTAATAAGCTTGAGCATCAGGGGATCGTCGTCTATGACAAGTACATGCTTGCGCCTTGCAGGATCGGGAGCCGGAGCCGCAGTTACTGAAGCCGGAGCCGCAGCCTCCTGCTCTTTCTTACGATCTCTGTCCAGCATATAGGCATATATGTTTCCGCGGATCACATCATAGGTCAGGGGTTTGGCCAGTATGAGATCCGCCATGAAATTGGTCTTATTCTGGAATGTATCACATTCTTCTTTGGATCCGATGATCGCGAATCCACATCCGGCCTTTTCGATATGCCTTCTGAACTCATTCATCTTGGCATAATCATCGGCTGTCTCATTATACAGGCAATAGACGTAAAGATCCGGTTTAAAAAGCTCAAGGTTCTTAACCATATCACGGAAGATCGTAGAAGAACTGAGCAGGTCATATCCGTTATCCATATGGTTGTAGAACTCGTCTATCACAACCGAATTTTTGCCGGAAAGCAGAATCTTGTAAATCATATTTGACCCCCAATATACATATGATACAACTCACAGATATTCTAATATAGTTTTACCAAATTCTGCAATATATGTGAACGTCTTTTTGTCTATTCAGATGCTTTCGTGGAATGTTCTGCTTATAACATCGGCCTGCTGCTCGGGTGTCAGTTTTATGAAATTGACTGCATAGCCGGATACTCTGATGGTAAGCTGGGGGTATTTCTCGGGATGTTTCTGTGCATCGAGCAGAGTATCTCTGTTAAGAACATTAACATTAAGGTGATGTCCGCCCTTAACTGCATAACCGTCGAGTAAGGATACAAGATTGTCAACCTGTGCTGTGTTTGCTGCCATAATTGTTACCTCCTTTAAATCAAAAACAGTAATGGTTACTATTATCTTAATTGAAATGTAACACCGGCAGGTTATCTTGTAAAGAGATATTTTGTATTTTTGGAGGAGCAATCAGATACAGAGGGACTACTGTCTGTCGAAATAGTCCTTACTTGCATAGTAATACGTCCGGATGAATCCGTCTGTCGAAACTACAACGAACTCCCGTGTATCTTCCAGATAGAAGACATCATCACCGTCTTCCTCTTCGAGCTTATGGAGGGCGCGCGGATCAGTAACTACGGCGCTGGCTGCCGCTTCATATTCCTCAGCGGAAGCAAAACCCATTTCGATCCCATGTTTATCGTAGTGTTTATCCAGGAGATTTCTGTTCCTGAACTCATATCTTATCGGTTCTTCTTCAGCGGCTCCGGTATCCGGCTCATCTGCCGTTTCCTCTTCCGCAGTACCGATTTCCGGTTCATCTACGTTTTCTTCGGTATCCGGCTCGTCTGCCGTTTCCTCTTCCGCAGCACCGGTATCCGGCTCATCCACGGTTTCTTCGGTATCCGCCGTTTCTTCGGTCCCGACGTCGGATTCATCCTCCGTGATAACGATCGACGGGGTCTGATCCTGTACGGGGTCCCTGTCAGAGTCACCCAGCTTAAACCATCTGCTTATAAAGAAGATGATGAACAGTACGATGACAATCCTGAATATTATTTTTCCCCAGTCTTTATCATTATTCTTCATTTGCTATAAACAATACTCCGAGAGTCCCGGGGCCGCAGTGGCATGAGATCACGCCGCCCGCTCTTGTCTCATGGATCTCTTCGAACACATCCAGGCTTTTAAGATATTCACGTACGCTGTCGACTACAGCCGGGGCGATGGAAGAATGAGTGATGAACACCCGATCCTTTTTGGCTTTCTTAAGTTCCGGCTCCATGTCTTTTACATAATCAAGCACGATATTGGAGTATTTTCCGCGGTATTTCTTCTCCGGGTGCATGGCACCGTCCTCGACCATTATCTTGGGATGGAGCTTAAGTGCAGTCCCGGCCAGAGCAGCAACTCCGCTGCATCTGCCGCCGCGATGAAGATATACAAGTGTATCTACCACAAAACTGGCTCTTACGAACGGCTTGTATTGTTCGATCTTTTCCGTGATCGCATCACGTCTTAAACCTTCGGAAGCCATGACCGCCGCTTCGATGACCAGAAGACCTATTCCGGTGGACAGGTTGGCCGAATCAATGACGGATACGCTCTCCTGCGCGTCCAGAATATCGACTGCCATTTTGATATATTCGTAGGATGCGCTCATGGAGGAAGAGATCGAAAAAGCGATTATCTCATCTCCGGCTTCCAGCATGGGCTTAAATACCGCCACTGCATCCTCAGCGCTCGGTGCCGATGTCTTAGGGGTAGTCTTATTTGCGTCCGCCCATTCGTATATCTCTTCTATGGAAATATCCACTCCGTCCCTGTACTCTTTATCGCCGAGAAGAACGTGTAGCGGAAGTATCGTGATACCGTATCTCGATATAAGTTCCGGGCTCAGATCACATGTACTGTCTGCAACTATCCTGATCATATCTGTGCTCCCTTCGTATTTACCTAGTATAACACATCTTTGAGTTCAAATACGCCCTGAGGATCTCAGCCGTACTCCAGGCCTGAGTATAACAGCCGCGCCCTGTATGGGGAGCATCACCCTCAAACACTTCACAGAATCCTCCGATACAGTTTGCTTCCGACAGATGAGCGATGACCGGTTCAAACAGAGCCTGCAGCCTGTTCGAAAGATCTGCGTCCTGCCGATGAACTTTAATAACTGCATCTATATACGCCCCGAGCAGATATCCCCAGGCAGTTCCCTGATGATAGGCAAGGTCTCTTTTTTCCAGGGCACCTCTGTAATGTCCGTGATAATCGGGATGATCGGGTGACAGGGATCTTAATCCCACCCCGACATAGAGTTCGCTCTCCACCTTATCGACTATACTACGCGCAGTATCATCACTTACCGGAGAAAAGGGAAGTGAAACGGCGAAAATCTGATTCGGCCGGAAAGAATCATCGCAGTCCGTATACCTGAATCCGTGTTCGCCTTCAACTTCGGTATATCCGTCAATCACATCATACAGATAACCATTCGATAAAAAGACTTTTTCAAATACCGATTCAACACGATCGGCCAGATGCGTCCAATATCCGGCCCGGTCGGTATCGCCAAAGCGTTTCGCCAGTCCGGAACCGATTCTCAGAGCGTTGTACCAGAGTGCATTGATCTCGACCGGACAGCCGTGGCGCGGAGTTACGACCATATCTCCTACCCTTACATCCATCCATGTGACCTGATCCAGGCCGCTTCCGGCATGTATCAGACCGGACGGTTCCATGCAGATGCTGTTATCTGTGCCTTTTTCATAGGCTTCAAGGATATGTATGAGAACAGGATATATTGAGGATCTTATGAACTCAACCGAATTTTCGGCATTCGAAGGATCCGCTTTTTCCGTATATTCTATATAGTTATATACTGCGATAAAATACCAGAGGGATGCATCGGCGGTGTTATACAGAGGCTCAGCCCCGTCGTCCGGGAACATGTTCGGGATCAGGCCGTGCCTTTCATACTTTGCAAAAGACAAAAGGATCTCGCGGGCATCATCAAATCTTCCGGTACAAAGCGTAAGCCCCGTAAAAGCTATCATGGTATCCCTGCCCCAGTCGGTAAACCAGGGAAGGCCCGCAAGAACTGTCTTAAGCCCCGTAGATCTTCTGAATGCGATAAAATGATCCGCATCAAGAACCAGCCTGTCAAAAAACTCCGGGATATCCGTCTCTTTCGACAATTCCCTGTACACTGCTCTTCCGCGCTCCTCGCAGGAATGATAATATTCCCTCACTCCCTCAATGAGCTTATGTGCAGTGCCTGCTGCCACGAACCGGTCAACTGCTGCCTCTAGGAGTTCTTCTCCGCGAAGAGGCTTTTTCGATGTTTCACTTTCCGCTTGCTCCACCGTACATATGACCGAGACATGTTTCTTTTCTCCGGGGGCGACCAATATCTCTATATCATAAGGAATATACGAGGTTGTCAGCCCTTCGGTCTCCAGATCGACTTCGGTCTGAAGCTCCACATCAGCGTCATACTTATCCGCAAGTTCAAGAAACCTCCCTTCACTCACGCTTAAGTCTATGCGTATATCTTCTTTTTCATGAGGGATCAGGGAGAGAGTATCTCCCGTGATAAGATCCGTGAACTTAAGGTCTTCAGCGGATTTTAAGGTATTGTGCTCACGGAATGTAAATGCAGGAGTCAGGCAAACTGCCGCCTCCTCTGCTGAATAATTCGTAAAAGTATAATCCACCGCTACGGTGTTCTCATCTCTTAAGAGCGCGATATGTTTTGTCTGGGTAAATACACATACCCCTGACTCGCACTCGGGCAGGCTTTCCGCATCAGTTCTTACCGGCCCCAGTTCATAGTCGAACCTGATCGTTCCGTCGTAGGTCACCTTTTTTAAATATTTCTGACCTTCCGAGTAAACTTTGCCGCGATGCTGCAAGGTCTCAAGATCATATTCGGTCCCGCCGACAGAGATAAACTCCGAGATCTGCTCAAGAACCACGAAACGCTCAGTCGGCGGATTAAGAGCCGCTGTCAGATAACCCTGATGAGTCCGGTTTCTTGCACCGATGAGCGAACCTCCGGCATACCCGCCGTTACCCGAGGTCATTACCCACTCAAGAGAGTTTCCTTCTTCAAAAGTGTTCCACCGGGACGGATCATATGTATAAGTCATCATGTCTTCCCCTGCGCTTTCTTCTGCGCCTGCGCTTCCTGTCCTCGTGTTTGTTTGAGAAATGATAGTCTCTCCCCAGACGGATCAGCAGCACGATAATGCTCAGCACCACAGCCACGCCCGAGATCGAAAGCAGGATCACCTTTACATTAAGGAAGATCGTCCTGTCCTCGTTTTCTATGGCTATGCCGCTTTGTTCCTCTTCGATCTGATCGGGGGAGATATGCTCGAATTCGTATTCGGGCTGGGTATTTTCAACGATCTCCACCAGCGCGGAGCCCAGTTCCTGACCGCTGTACGAGAAGAATACCTGTGCCACCGCATCCTCGGTCTCAAAAGACACTTCCGTATCGAGTGTCTCAAACTCAACATTATTCGGAAGAACGATGCGACTGTCGGGATTCAGCGCAAGGAACGGTGCGGAATTACCGAACACGTCAGATCCTGTCTTAAAGAAGCTGTTCTCTTCCGTGATAAATTCGGTCTTATGATCGGAGACCTTGACCAGAGAGAAGTTGCTGTAACCGTAATCAAAGAGCGTGACCGTATCATAGAACTGGTTCGGTGTCTCTTCCATCATGATCACGCAGACCAGACGCATGCCGTTCTGCTCGCAGCATGTGACCAGAGTCTGTCTTGCATCGTTTGTATATCCGGTCTTTCCGCCCAGTATGCCTTCATAGGGGATACTGCCCGTGATCAGTTCATGCTTGTTCTTCAGATAGAAGTCGTCAGGCTGGGTTTCAGTCGGTTCGAAATGGTATTTGGGAGTATTGGCTATGCGGGCAAGCATATCGTTTGAAAAATACTCTTTGGCGATAAGCGCCAGATCATATGCCGAAGTATAATGATCCTCGTCATGAAGACCGTTGGTATTGGTAAAATGAGTATTGGTGCAACCGAGCTCTTTCGCACGTTCGTTCATCATGTCCGTAAACGCTTCGATGGAGCCTGC
>JAEEGL011463493.1_pt1 | contig 10781 bp, 10 predicted proteins | sample 9134231 | NCBI WGS metagenome assembly JAEEGL01 (sample SAMN16246548, study PRJNA631951) | gut metagenome | biome: gut microbiome; feature: rumen; material: fiber-attached | host: Bos | place: Iran: Karaj | collected 2018-10
AGCGCTGCAACTGGTGCAGTATGCGCACCGCCTTGGCACGCTCCGTCTGCTTGCGGTGTATCTCCACCGCCGTTATCTCGTCGCAACTGTGCAACAGGTCTGCCGCCTGCTGCAAAAGAGTGTTTGCATGTTTCATTGTTCCTTTACTGATTAAATGGGTCGTAGGTATCGGGCTCGTCGGTGGGAGTAGCATTCCCAGCGACAGAACCGCTGGGCACAGTTTCTTCCTCTTCGTCATTGTCGGCAGACACATACACACCGTCCTCGTTCTCTATCATCTCCTGCACGTCCTCGAACTTGGCACCAATCTTCTTGGCAAAGGCACGCAGCTCTTCCTCGGTGTAGTTCTTGCGGTCGGGCTTGATAATCGAGATATCGCCTGTGATGTTGCGCTCCACACCAGGCTTCAGAGCATCGGCAGGGTTCTGCTCGTCCTTGAAGTCGTTGTTGATCTTCTCCAGGTTGCGCTGCGCCTCACGCATGGCAGTGACGTTACCCGTCTTCTTGGCAAAGCCGATAAGCCACTCGATGTTGTCCTCGTACATAGCACGCTGGATATGATTCTTCGATACCGACAGGCGGCCTACCAACTGGTTGACCACGTATATATCGTTGGAAATCTCGGTCTCACGGCGGGCACTGACAACACCCGTCTCTGCATTACGGGTGATGCCAAGCGCCTTCACCATCTCCTGTGCCTCTGGACTTCCCAGCGCTGCATTTTGCATCAGCATGGCATAGTCGCGGGCGGCGATATTCTGTACCATACGACGGATGTTCGCACTCTTGTTCTGCAGCCACAGCGAGTAGCACTCCAATGCCAAGCGGGCACGGAACTGTCCAGGCAGCGGCATATTCAGTCGTGCGAGATCCACCTGTCCGTAGGTCCACCGCACTACCTTATCTATATAATTGGCTGAAGGCTGACTCATTTCTTACTCTTTTTAGTGGTTGTGATGGTGGCCGGCGCTTCTCCGGCGGTCTTCTTGGCAGTCTTCTTAGCGGTCTTCTTGCCAGGCTTCTTTTTGTCAGCGACGGAATCGCTGACCACAGGGGCGGGATCGGGCTTCTTGTGATTTTTCTCGTAGTCCTCAATGGCGGCATCGACGATTGGGCGGTACACCTTGGCTTCGTCCTCGCCCAGCAGTTCAATGAGGCGCTGGTAGCGCTTCTCCATCGTCTCGATGCGCTGCTTCACGTTTGGTTTGTCCTTACGCTTCAGGTAGCGCAGCAGTTCGCTGACCTCCTGCTTCTTCTCCTCCTCAGCTTTCATCTTAGCGGCATACTCGGGGTTCTCCTGCTCAATGATGGTTTTTATGCGCAGGTCGAGTTCAGGCGACTTCATCTTCTCATAGTAAGGACGCGTGATATACTGGATTTTCTCGATGTCAACCCCCTTGAAGCGCTGTTTGAACTGCTCCACAAACGGCAGGTCGAGATACAGACGCTTATGGAGAATAGCCAGTTCGGTGTCGATGTCGGCATAGGTCTGCAGATAAGCCTCGGTGGCCACCTTGGCCTGTTGGGTGTATTCGGCAATGGCATCGGCTGGCTGACCAAGGTCGGTCATTGTCTTGGCACGTTCGCTGGCACTCTCGGCAGCGGTACGCTGGCTCTGCACCAGTTTGATACGCTCCTGCAGGGGCTTAGAACACATCCATGCCAACTGGTCAAGGTGGAGCTTGTCCTGCGCCATGCGTGCCTCGTAGCTGTCAGACATAATCTGGGCGCAGGGGGAGGCGGCGCCGGCGGCGTTATTTGTCGATATATCGTTATTTCGAGATTTTGAGGTATCGACGCCACCCGCCACTACTCCCGCAGGTTCTCCTGCGGGTTCTCCAGTGGGGAAAAGGCTGGGATTCATCTTTGCCTCCTCGGCCTTGCGGGCTTCGCGCTCGGCTTTCAGTTCGGCATTATTCTTCTCGCGGGGTGCCTCGCCGCTCACGATAACCTCCATGCCCAGGAGTTTGGCAATGGCACGGCGACGACGGGCTTCGGCATCATCGCCCTGGACCACCAGTGTCTCACCACGCAGACGGGCGGCTATCTCCTCCTTCGTAGGACGGCCACGGCGACGCAGAGGCACGCTGGGTGACACCTGCACCACCTTACGGCCATCAATGGTCTGTATGGTAAGTCCTGCAGCCAGTTCCTCCACTACCTTATCTATATAAAGGGGCAGACGATAGGCACGGCGGTCGTAGTCGGCAAAGTGAGCCGTCTTCTCACAGAAGTCCTCACAGAAAGGCCATGAGGCCAACAACCGCAGGCCCTGCTCCATATCGGTGATATCGTTCCTACTCCACCCTGTAGTCAGTTTCGCCAAACGGCGACCCTTATCCATCCACTCCGTGAACTCACTCACCCAGCGTTCCTGCTCCTCGGCAGTCATAGCGCTGAAAACCTTGATGTTTTCAAGTTTCATAATCCTTTTAGTTTTAGATGATTTCTGAGGACAAAGTTAATGTAAAGTCCACGAAAGTAACGGACACAAAAAACCTGTGACTATTGCCACAGGTCTTGATGTTCCTTAATCCATGCCTCGCCGTCTTTCTCCTTCCACGATCCGTGGCCGAAATGCAGGGCGTAATCTTTCCAATGGAACGAGTTGACAGGCAGACCACAGCGCACACACTCCTCGTAGAGCCATGCGCCGGTATCGTAGCGGTTATTTGGGAACTTGTGACTCAGTGCCCACATCTTATCACCATTGAAGTAGCGGATATGATGCTTGCTGAGCATCGGCACGTTAATCCAGCAGAGGAATGGACGCAGCACCGTGGGTATGCCGTTGGCGCACTGCTTCACACGACCCGCTGCAGCATAGTGCGGATTGGCTATCGGAGCAATGTCGCGGTGAATCAATACGTCAGAGTCCATCAGGATAAAGCCATCGGGCAGGTAGTCCATCAGCCAGTCCACGCTCATGGTGTGCTTGGCCGAACCGTAGTTAGAACGGTTGCGGTCGTTGTCCTCGCGGTCGGTGTATGACTCCAGCACCTTGTTGAAATCTATCAGCTGCCAACGGGTGTTGTCGATCACCTGCACGTTAATCATCTGATAGGTGAACGGCTTCTGGTCGCTGTTATCAAACACGATGACGCGACAGCCAGGCGTCTGCTTGTTCAGCGAGAGAATAGCAGCGCGGGTCAGCTCGGGAGTGTTATAGTGAACAATGGCGACGGTCAGTCCACGGGCAATATTCTTCTGCGCCTGTCGCTCCAGGTCGGCCTTCTCCGCCGTCAGTGAGTTATACTTCCAGAACCTGCCGTCGTACTTGCGGTTAAAACAGGACATATCCCTGTCGCCCACGCCAGTTTGACATTTCTTCACCACCCATTCCTCAATGCTCTTGGTGACGTAGTGCTGCAATACGGCGACGCTATAGTCAATGGTTTGGAAGGGCGACTGCTCGCACGGCCTGCCGTCGGGTCGGCAGCAGAGCATGGGTGTCTTGGGCAGATGGGGGTTATGAAACTTCACCTCCTCCAGTCCGCCACGCACGATACACTTCACATGCTCGTTCTCGGCATGGTCGCGATATTGCACCTTAAGATTCCTGGGCAGCGGTTTGGTAAAGCGTTCCAGCACGGGGCGGGGCGAGTTTCTCACCTTTCCGCTGTCGCCATAGCACTGCCAGTTAATCAGCACGCAGTCTGCCATCCGTGGCAGCGAGGCGAGGAACCCTGCCACCGTTCCCTGCGCTTTTCCGCAGGGTAAGCACAGGAACTCGTCGAAATCAAAGAAGGCTATCCAGTCGTAGTCCTTTGACAACCGTTGGTAGGCGTCGTTGTAGGCATGACGCTGCGCACCCTCCAGGTCTCGGAAGTCCCAGATGATGGTGACAAGACCATCGGCGACGTAATCGCTGAGCACGGTTTCAAAGTGCTCCTCGCCTTCGTGGTTGTTATCATATATATAGATATGGTCGAAACCCAGGGCGAGGTGATGGTTGACCCACTCACGGGCATACTGGTTTTCACGGCGACCGATGGCTACAAGTGCTGTTTTCATAAGCGTTTTCTGATTTCGTTACGGATGGTGGCGGCTATCTGTTCGATATCATTCACCTCATTATTATCATTGATGCACAGCAGACCACTGGCATTCTGAATGGCCTCGCGTATCTCGCCCGTGTCCTTGCCGGTAGAAATATAGCCACGCGGCGGCTTGTAATCAACATACTGACCTGAGAGTATCTGCCACCATGAATAAATATACTGGTTGTAGTTGCGGGGCAGACGGAAAGTGGTGACGCTCGCCTGCATCTTCTTGGGCCAGCGCTCCCAGAACATCTCGCAGGTGGATTGAATCATCGGCACCACGTTGTGACCAATGTGGATCCACTCCGACTCGTAGTGCTTGCCAAACTCGGCGGCTACGAAATTCAGTCCGTTCAGGCAGGCCATGTGGAAGGCTTTCGACGGATTGTACGACTTCATCTTCCAATGCAGGCACGGCAGCCCGTCGCGGAAGAAGTCGTCCTCCTGCATCGGTGCCAGGGGAAACATATCATCATTGCCATAGAGGAAGCGCTCGCTCAGACCGTCGATACGATGCAGGTACATCTCAATGGCACGGCTGTTGAACGTAGGCAGCACCTCCTTGGGCATAAACTGACTGTGGAACACGATGCGGATGCCTGGCAGACTATTCATCCACGGCTGCAACTGCGACGGACGCGCCAGCAGGATGACGATATCACGCACCCACGGCAGGTTCTTGCGGATGCAGCGCACCAGCAACTCCTCTGTACCCCATGAGCGGTACCTGACCTCATTAGTATGATTTTCCCGATAGCCGAGTGCGCGGTTCAAATCTTGCTGCCACATACGGTCATCGGGAAAAACCATTGGTACAACGTAATCAATCTTTGGACTCATCTGACTTCTTGACGGGATTTCCATTATTATCGTACTTCTGCGTGAACTTGCAGGCGAACACGATGCCGACACCGATGCCTATCAGGTAGCGCTCGACGAACAGCCACCAATCATCGGCCACAATGCCATAGTGGTCGAATACCTCATGCACGGCGATGGCAGTACCGCTCATCAGTCCGCCCAGCCACATCAGCCGCTTAAAGAATATCGGCATGGCGTTGCGCCAGCGCGACTGAATCAGCAACAAGAACTTCTTCATTGTTTCATCTTTTTTTCTTCTACATTTTTCACCTCAGAGGCCAAGGCACTGACTTCGGCAACAACCTTGCTCATCTCCTTCAGCATCTCGACTTTCAGGTCGGTGATACTCTTCAGGATATCGTCCTGTTTCTTAGAGTGCGAGTCTTGACGCTTTTGCACAGACTCCAGGTCTTTTTTCAAGTCATCTACCGTTGTCTTCAGCACGGCCACCTCCAACTTCAACTGATGGATATATCCAACATAAAGAGCAATGGCCGGCAGCAGGGCTGTCAACAGATATGGCCAGATGTCGTTCATTAATGTGTTCATTTCCTTTCGCTATTGTTTTGTTTTTGCTACACAAATTTAACAACAATATTTCGTTACTCGCTGACACATTTTAGAGAAGGGGAGGTGTCCAAAGAGCTGCACCACTGCTGTGCTCCTTGACGAAACCACCAGCGCAAGGAGGAACAGTGGCGGGCGTAACGGTGGCCGGCGTAACGGTGGCTGCCGCGCTTCCGGCAGTATCAACCACCGCCACATACCACGGTGCATTCTTCACCATATCCTCTGGAAAGTCCTGCTGATGCGAACGGAGATAGTTGATGGCCGTCTCGAACATGCGAACGCCATCGTCGTGAAACTGCACCTTCTGCTCCTTGGTATATTTCAACACCAGCGAGCGACCGGCGAGCAATGCCACCACCACCTTGCGCAGACGATGCAGCACGGTAGAGAAGAGCGCAGCCAATCCAGCCGGTGCGTCCTCGGGCAGTTTGCCGTCGGTCTGATAGTCCACAAGGGGCTTCATCAGGTCCTCGCCAACGGATGTGGCAATTTGTTCCTCCTGGATAAACTTCAAATCGGGCAGCAGCTGAATGAACTTCTCGCGGCTGTCGTAGATATTCAGATAGACCTGCAGGGTCTCGCACGACGGAATGAGCAACTGCGCCGCAAGGTAGTAGTAGCGGCTCTCCTTCCACAGGGTGACAATCTCGCTGCGCTCTTCTTCGAAGTCTGATGGCTGAGGGCTGAGGGCGGTGGACTCGTTGTTCTCACTCCCCTCACTATCCAGGGAGGGGTCGGGGGTGGGTTCTTTGCACCACTGCTCCAGCAGGCGCAGCATCTGGTTCAGGGCGGCGTGCGCCTCCTTGTTGCAGGTCTGGATATACAGGTCAATGGTTTTGCCATTCTTGTCGGGCGCAGGATAGTCGTCGGCTATCATCTGGTTGATACCGCTGTTGTTGACCGAGATAGCCTGCATACCGATGGCACGACCCAGTGCATCGAAAGCCACCACGCGCTGCGCAATAAGCAGCAGTCGGTTCCAGTAGCCCGTCTGATAGTCGCTGACGGTAGAGCGCGTCATGGGGTTCTCGTCGTACCACTGGCACAAGGCATTATACAGGGGTGTGCCGAGCTTGTCTTCCAGGAAGTCGTGCTCACTATTGTCGATAAAGCCCAAAAGTCCGTCCATTGAGTCGAGTGCGTGGGCAGGGCTGGCCAGTCGCAACTCTTGGATTGATGTTATTAACATAGCCGTTATATCGTTATATCGTTATTCCGATGTCTCGAGATTGTTACGTTGGCTGTTCAGCATTGGTGATGCCAGTCTTCGAGTTGTCGAGCGTAGTCAGCACTTCACGCGGAATCTCAAACTCCAGGTGCGGGTCGAGACCATTGAAGGCTTTCATCAAGTAGAGGGGCATGAGCATCAGATGCTGCATAGGAGCCATCTGCACCTGTTTCAGCAGGTAACGCTCACGCAGGTCGGTACCACCACTGCTGGCCACGTCGCCAGGCGAGTTGCCCACCAGTCGGCTGTCCAGTCCAAAGGCAAAGAAGACGATGCTGCTGATTTCGGCCAACTCCTTCTGGTTGGCTTCAGCCGTCTGCTTGTTGTTGGCCTCGATTTCCACGATTTTCCACGACTCATACACCTTGCCGTCACTGCCCAGGAACGTGTAGGCCACCAGCGGCTTACCCGTATTGTCGCGGTCCATCAGGAACGAGTTGATCTGTTCACGCAGTTTCGAGAATACCTCCAGCTTGGCGGCGGGTGTATCGGCCTTGTTCTGGAAGTACAGACGCTCCATATATTCATTATTAAGATACAGAATGCGACCAATGACGTTCGAGTTCTTACGACGCTTGTTGCGGTCGCTGATCATCGTCATCAGGTACTCGTAGATGTCGCCGCTGAAGATGCTCTGCCATGCCGGTACTGGATAGTACGGACGACCCGCACTGGGATAGGCGATAGGGATGATGAAGCGCGTAGGTCGCTTGCGGATAGAGCCGTTCTCCTTACGCGTCTCGCGGACGATACGCTCCAGGTCGGTCAGTGGCGACTGCGGGTCGAGTGCCGGCAGGGCAATCATCTCCAGCACGTCCTCGCCCTTGTCGGTAGCTGATGAAGGCAACTGCTGCGGAGTGAGGAAACCACTGCTGATGTACACATAGTTGATGCGACCGTTCTTATCCTTACGCTCCAATCTGCAGGTATGGGCACTGCGATAGCGGATGCCCGTGACCGACGGCAGCCACATGCTCGTAGGCACGTTCTTGCCGTTGTCGTCCAGCGTGCGCTTGTTTAGCGTTATCTCGGCAAAGCACAAGTTCTGGTCCTGCATATCCTCGGTCAACGACAGGTAGGTCAGTGCAAGGTTGTTGCGCTCGCCGAAGTCGGTTAGAAACTTATTGGTCTTCTCCCACTGGTCGTACTCCTTTTCGAGCGTTTCTATCTGATCGCGGATATCCTTGGCCAAATCATCGCCCTCGGCGGCGCCATTTGCCGATATACCGTTGTTTCGATATTTCGACAAATCGTCATTATTTTCGCCGCCGTCCAACTGGCGCAGCTCGCGCTTCAGGTCGCGAATCCATCCCTTAATCAGCACACCCGCATCCTTGAACGAGATGCGTTTCTCGGTGATGTTACCACCCACGTACTGCACATAGGAATAGACGAAGCGCGGACCCTTGCCGGCACACAGGTCTGTGTTGAAGCGGTGAGCACTGGCGGTATAAGGACTTGCCTCGCGCAACAGCGTCATTACACTGGGCTTGCGGTTGCCTATACCCCACTCCATGTAGCCCAGTCCAGGCGTACCGATGTTGTCGGGTGTTGGCTCCTCTATACCGCTGCTCAGATGCAGCGTGGCATATTGTTGACTGGCGCTCTGTGTTCCTGGCTCCTGACACGTCAGCTTTGCGTGGATGTAGTCCTCCCATAGACCTAAATTAGGTCCATCGTTGTTGCTGTGGTGTCCGAAGTCGTTGGGCATCGGTGCAGGGAAATAGCCCTGACCCTTCAACTCGTCGGTAACAGAGCGGAGCGCGTCGGCGCCCTGCACCTTTACGATGTTGCGATGCTGCAAGTTCTTCTTTTTGTTCATTATCAGTTTAGTTGTGTTACTGTGGCCGGCGCTGTGGCCCTCACCGTGGCCGTCGCTTCTCCGGCGGTTTCTTCTACACTGCAAATTTAGCACACACTGCCGTTTCCATGCAGACACAAAAAGACCCCTCAGACTGTTTTCCAAGGGGTCTTTATGATAGTATGACGCTCTGATTATTCAGAACTGCCTTCGTCTGCAAGCAGTGAATCCCAGCCGCCTTCTGCTGAAGGAGCGGTAACGAACAGGTTGGGGTACTTCACGGGACCGAGGATGAAGTTCACGGTCGAGATGCGGTCGTCAGAAGCAGCAGCGCCTGTGTCGGTTGTAGCGCCGCCCTGGTCGATGCGGATCTTCTTGTTGGGGTCGTACATAATCTGTGCGTCACCAGAAGGATCGGGGAAGATAGCGAACCAGTCGAGGTTGTTCAGGGCGCGAAGAATCTTAGAGATCTTCTTGTCAACACCGTCGAACACCATAGTACCCGTGATGTTGTAACCATTGCGCTTACCCTGGCTTTCGCCGGCAATCTTCTGCGCTTCCTCTTTCAGGTCAAACTTGTACAGACCCTTGCCGGCCTTGAAGGCGGGAGTGGCATAGGTGTTGTCTGTAGCCGTCATAGGAGCAGACAAGTCACCGCGCAAGCCGATATACACGACCTCACCAAGACCTGCCAGGTTCTCCAAGCACTCTTCAGCTGCGCTGTAGTGCATCAGTGTGGGGCAATTAGCATTTGGCATAATCTTATTCCTTTTTAATTAGTTTCTGTGTTGATAGTGGTAGTATAAAGGAGGGGAGCCGTTCATGCGGGCGATATGATGCGTATGTAGGCTCCCCTAAGCCTTTATAAGAGATTACTCGCTTGAAGACGAGCTGGCGGTTGACTTGAAGAAGGCAGTCAGTGCGCCAGGATTACCATTGGTGACAATGGTGCGGGTGGCATCGGTCACACCGTCAGACCACTGCTTGAACTCAGCACCTTCTGCAGGCACAGCGGCGATGGTCAGAGTAGTGTTGGCGGGGTACTCCTTGTTAGGATCGGGAGCCTGACCGTTGATGGTCACAGAACCGAGGGTGCTGTCGTTGGCTGTTACCACGAAGTTGTCCTTCAGGTAGTCGCCCTGGAATACGATACCCTCCTGCAGAGCGCCGTCGGTCATACAGAAGTGAGAGGGGTTCACGTTGATCACGCGTACACCCTGCACTGACTGTACCTGGAAGGCTACGTCGAGAGCATCGTTGTCAGAGAACTCGGTCTGAACCAGAATCTTGTTGCGAGAGTCGAGTGAGTTGACACCGTACTCCAGGTTCTGATCCACATAAACCAGAATCTTGTCACCCTTACCGTAGAAAGAAGATGGAACGAACTCCACGTTCTTGTACTCCTGAACGGTGAAGTTACCGTTGTCGAGCCACTTCACGCCGAAGTTGCCGTGCCACTTGTTAGCGTAGGCGTTAGCCAGAATCACACCAGTCTCAGCAGAGCAGAGAACCTTCACCTTAGCAGCGGTCTTCAGCGCGGGGTGAACCTTCTCAGTCCAGAAGTTCTCGAAGATAGTCCATGCAGCAAAGTCATGGCTGTCAACGGGAGCCTCGAAGGCATTGATGTGAACCAGGTTGCCGTTAGCGAGAGAGATACGACCCTTGGTGATATCCTTGTTCAGATAGGTGATGATACCATCGAACAGAGACAGGCGGCCATACTGCTCGTCGTCCTTGTCGTAGGTATCGTCGCCCCAGAACAGACATGCGAACACGTCCTCACCATAGTTAGCCATGATAGCCTTGAAGGCAATCTCTGACATAGGGTAGCTGTACTCAGCAGAACCAGGCACCTGATAAGGGGTCTCGATATACGAATCTTGATTATCCCAATAACGATTCCAGGTTAATCTCGCAACGAGCGGACGTTCCTCCAAGTATCCAGCCTTGTTGGCAACGGTCTGGCCAACCACCTTACGGCGAGTGGTACCACCCTTACGGTTCATCACTGTGATGGTGTCCTTGAACTGCACACCGCTGGTGATCTTGAATCCCATACGGTCGAGCTCTTCGGGACGGAAGTGAGCAGCACCCATGATAATCTGGCTGCTGAAGTTGTCAGCAATGTGCTGCAACGCGGCTTTTCCAATAAAATCTGCCATAGTCGTTTAATTTTTGTGTTGGTTTATAAAAAAGTTTTTGTGTTGGTTGTCTTTTGCCACTGTTCCCGTAGCTTTTCCTACGGGTCTTAGTGCATGCACTTTTTCAGCTCAGCCTC
>JAEEGL011668928.1_pt1 | contig 10781 bp, 9 predicted proteins | sample 9134231 | NCBI WGS metagenome assembly JAEEGL01 (sample SAMN16246548, study PRJNA631951) | gut metagenome | biome: gut microbiome; feature: rumen; material: fiber-attached | host: Bos | place: Iran: Karaj | collected 2018-10
TAGCGTGTCATCTTGGTGAGATTATCCATGGAAGAAATTCCTACGCCTTGGTAATCATCATACTTTTTAACGATAGGCAAAGTAATATTTAAGAATGTATCAGTTGGTAATTTGGCTTTGGCAAATTTTTCAACATTTTTAGCAATGAACTGTGCCACCGGCAATAACTCAGCTTCACTGTGTCCCCCAATTTGCATTGGTACTCCGACAGCAATACACGGAACATTACTAAACGCCGCTTGCATCGCCATACCAATATTAGAAGAACAGAAAACATCAGTTCCCAAAGAAATCCCATTGCTGATACCACAAATTACAATGTGCGGTTTACGATGACGCATAATATTACCAAGCATGACAGAAATCATATCCGCGGGTGTACCTTGGAATTTATAAGCTGGAATGCGTGATCCGTTTACGACATAATTAGAAATTTGTTTGAACTTGATGGGGAAACCGCTGTACGAAAAGGCATTACCCTTTTGACGACTGGGGCCTTCCAATGAACAAACGGTAACAGTGTGTTTTTTGGACAATTCACCCGCTAACACTTTAAGTTCGGGCGATTCCAAATTACGAACATTTGCAATTAGGATATTCATCAATTTTATGATATACTTTTTTTGGATGCGCGTAAACAAATATCTTGCACTCTGTGGATTAGGCAGTCGTCGCCATGTGGAAACTTTAGTAACCGCAGGACGCGTCAGACTTAATGGCGTCGTAATTACCGATTTAGCCACTCTAATTCCCGACGATGCTACGGTTACTGTTGATAACCGCCCAGTTAAACCTGCCAGTGATAAAGTCTACATTTTACTAAATAAACCCAGTGGTGTTGTTTCCACCACTTACGACCCACAAGGACGAACTACGGTTTTGGATGTAATTCGTAGTAACCCAAAACAATACAGCAAACTTCTAAATTCCGTACGATTGTACCCAGTTGGCCGTTTGGATTATCATACCTGCGGATTGCTTTTATTAACGAATGATGGCACACTAACCAAACAATTAACCCATCCCTCAACTCATGTTGATAAAATCTATCATGCAACAGTGAACCGTCCGGTAACCAAAGACGAACTCGACATTTTGTCCCAAGGCGTTAGCATTGACGGCGTGAAAACCGCGCCGGCTTCGTTCACTTACATTAAGCACGACCGCCTACAAATTCAAGTTATCATTCACGAAGGTCGCAACCGCCAAATACGTAAGATGTTTGAAACTTTAGGAATTCAAGTTACCCATTTAATTCGTTTACAGGAAGGTAAATTAAGTTTAGGTAACCTTACCAGTGGCGATTGGAAGTTTGTGCGTAAAAGCCAAATTATTTAACGCCGAAAGACTACACGCCGGAACATTTCTGCGGGAAGCATTGACAATGCTAACACGCCCGCAAAGATAATGTAGCCCCAATCAATTGGTACAGTACGGAAAATTCCACCACCCCAGAAAATAATCACAAATTGTGAAACAACAATGGATAACATGACAATGATAAATGCTTGATTTTTGAATAATCCACGTAACAAGTTAATCCCGTCAGCACGAGCATTAAACGCATTGCAAACATTTAAGAACATAAAGAAAGTAAAGAAAACGGTTACGAAAACTTGTTGGTTACCAACAATATTTTGAATGTATGATGCCAATAAAAACCACATACAAATCAAGCTACCAAAGACACTGCCCCAAATAATTTTACTCCACATTGCTGGCGTAATTAAACTTTCATCGCGCCGTTTAGGTGGTTGTTGCATATAAACTTTGGCTGGTTTTTCACCGCCAAAAGCCAGCCCTGCTAGTGTATCCATCACTAAATTAATCCATAACATTTGAATAACAGTAATCGGAGATTGAATACCGAACAAAGGTGCCAAGATACAAATCACCATAGCAATAAAATTAATTGTTAACTTAAAAACCAAAAATTTGCGAATACTTTCGAATAAGGTTCGTCCGAACGATACTGCTTTGGTAATGGATTTAATATTATCATCCATAATGACAATGTCGCCCGCCGCTTTTGCCACTTCGGTACCACTGCCCATCGCAAATCCTAATTCCGCACGTTTTAGTGCAGGAGCATCGTTCACACCATCTCCGGTCATCCCCACAACTAAATTCAAAGTTTGTGCTACCCGCACAAGACGACTTTTATCTTGTGGGTAAGCCCGCGCAACTACACGCAAACGTGGTAAAATTTGGGCTAACGCTTGGTCGTCGAGCCGGTTTAGCTCATCACTGGTTAAAACCAAACCATCTTCATCAAGAATGCCCACTTCTCGCGCTACGGTAACCGCTGTATCCCGTGCATCACCAGTTACCAAAACCACTTGAATTTGGGCGGTGTGTAAAGTTTGAATACTGGTCTGTGCTTCGGGGCGAACCGCATCACGAATCACAACAAATCCCAAAAGGACATTACCCTGCGTAACACAAATGACACGCATGGCTTGTCGGTTTAAATTCGTAACTTTTTGCATTAAACGTGCGCGTTCTAACCCATCTAATTGACAACGCGGTAATAGAACTTCGGCTGCGCCCTTGTAGTACGTGTCGCCCTGCGCAGTTGTGGTCGCCATGTACTTAGTGGCAGAGGAAAATGGTTCAACGTGTTGTTTACTAACCACGGGAACAATTCCGTTAAGCAAACTACTACCGAATTCTGCTAAAACACGATCGGTAATGTTACCCCCAATAAAACCTTGTGCCGTTGGTTCGGCTTCGTTGTTAACCACTAATGCGGTACCAAGTAATTGACCAAAACCACCCAGTCGTGTGCCGAAATCATGGGTTACATATTGTCCATTGGGTAACAATACCCCACAGACTGATAATTTACCTTGTGTAATTGTGCCAGTTTTGTCGGTAAATAAGATATTCAAACTCCCCGCAGTTTCTACCGCACTCAGTTTTCGCACCAAAAGTTGATCGCGCATCATGGCCCGCATGTTTGAAGACAGAACAACCGTAATCATCATCGGTAGTCCGTCCGGCACAGCCATAACGACTACGGATACCACCAAGGTAACCGCAGTTAAGATTTCATGGAAAGAAATTCCCCCACCACTAACACTGATTAAGTACGTAACAGCCGCAATGGCTGCCCCAATATAACCAATCACTGAAACTAAGTTTGCCAATTTAGAAAGTTTAACTTTTAACGGACTGGTCGGCGGGTTTTCGGTTAAATCAGCGGCGATTTTTCCGTAAACAGTTTGTCCACCAACTGCCGTAACCCGCATAACCCCGCTGCCACCAGTTACCACCGTACCAGAAAATATTTGTTCCGCTGCCATAAAATCAGTTTGCTGTGAAACTGGCGTCGACACGGCACGCTTTTGACATTCTAAACTTTCGCCGTTTAAGATACTTTGGTCAACACTTAAATCACCCGCAACCATTACCCCGTCCGCCGGAATTTTATCGCCACTGCTTAATAACACAATATCGCCCACCACAATTTGTGTCGCCGCCAATAAGACTGTTTTTCCCGCTCGTTTGACACGGGCTTGAATTTGTCCCGACATACTTTCTAATTTTTGAAAAGCCGCTTCACTTCCGAGTTCACTTAACGTACTTACGGTAGCAGCAATCGCAATTGACATCACAATGCCAAAAGTTTCCAAAAAATTATGTGTGTAAAACAAACAAGCAAGGTTTATTCCCGTAACAATCATTAAGATTCTCATAATGGGGTCGCCCAGATTGTTCAGTAAAATTTGCCAAAAACTCCGCTTTTTCGGTGGTTGCAAAGTATTCATGCCATACTTTTGGCGTGCTTGTTCAACTTCGCGCTGCGTTAGTCCGTAAAAGTCTTGCATTTCCTATATATATAGGGCTGACGGACAAAATTTGCTTGTCAATCAAAAGGCAATTGATTAAAATTTAATATTATGTTAGCCGACACTTTACAAGCCCTTCATGATACCGAAGAACAGGCTGAACAAATCATTGCTAAGGCTCAGATGCAAGTCCATGAAATTGAAAAACAAACTTACCAGCAAATTACCAAAATTGAAAACGATAATCATCTTGAAATTGCAACCGCAATTGCTCAATTACCCCAACCCGAACCATTACCCGAACCAACTGTGGAACTTAATGTGCCACAAGCAAAAATGGATGCAGCCGTAGACTACATTATCCAAGCGGTACATGGAGCATAACCATGATTGAAAAAATGAAAAAAGTCTCTCTGGTTGGAGAGCGCGCCGCTTTGAAAAAAGTTATTGATACGTTAAAGGCATCTGGTAATTTTCAAATTACCTTTTACAAAAACAGTTCCAACCCTTTGTCTGCTTCCGACACTGCCCTGAATCATACTTACCAAACAGAATTAACCCGTGTTACTAACGTATTAAATTACTTACAAGTCAATAATCGACCTATCACGCTTACTTACCGCGCATTAAAGCAGGTTACAAAAAAACAAAAACAAATTGAAAACTTATTAACAATTTACGAACAAGCGAAAATTGACGCTACGGGATTACAGACACAAATTAATCTAAACCAGTCTACCATTACTAAATTGCAAAAATTTCGTGATTTACCCGTTCCAGCCAATTTATTGCAACCAACCAAGAACGCTTTTGTTTTAGCAGGTTTAATGCCAGCAACTGATTTCACACGCTTTACTAACGATATTGACACAAAAGATTTCATTTACGAAACCTACCCCACCGCAAACAAAAATTTAATTGTGGTTATCACCGGAGACATTGATAACCAACCACTTGCCGAAACCATCTTGGATTACCACTTTACACAATTTCCCACGCATTATCATTTTGAACGTACCCCACAAAAGCAAATTACATATTTAACCAAACAAAACCAAACTTTAACCCAAAGTTTAACTAAATTACAAACTAAGCATCGCCCCACGACCGAACAGATTAATTTGTTAAAAACCTACTATGACTATTTGTTAAATGAAATTGATACTTTGGAAATCTTAACTGCCACCATCCAAACGAAATATTGCTTTGTCGTGCATGGTTGGATTCCCGCCCGCACCGCTGATGAGTTCACACAACTTATCAAGCAAACCGACAAACACGTTGCCCTTACTTTGCAAGATGCCACCACAACCGACACACCACCAGCTTTAATCCATAATACCCCTTTGATTGCTCCTTATAACGCGATTACCATGATGTACGGTGCACCAGGTCGTAATGACATTGACCCTAACCCTTTTGTTGCGCTGTTTTATTTCTTTTTCTTTGGTTCGATGTTTGGCGATTTAGGTTATGGCTTATTACTTTCGGTGATTACCGCCTGTATCTTACTCGTTAAAAGACCGCAAGGTGGTACGCGTCAATTAATTGCCTTATTTTGTATGGGTGGAATTTCTGCCGCTTTGTGGGGTTTGCTTTTTAATAGTTGCTTTGGCTTGCATTTGCCGGCCTTTATCATTAACCGAACCTTACTTGACCCCTTGGGTAATGATGCCACTTTATTTTTTGCTTTATCGCTATATTTAGGCGTGATTCAAATTACTGTGGGTAACTTGCTTAACTTTTTTAACCAACTACGCTTAAAACAATTTACCGTTGCAGTTTGCAAAGCTCTCCCCAATTTAATCATGTTTGTTGGTTTGGTGCTGGCTTTCCCCGCTTTAATTCAAAAAATCATCCCGCTAAATTATGCTGTTGTTGATTGGTTCCAACCACTAATGCTACCTGGTTTAATTGTAACCATATTTGGTTTTGTGGGAGTTGTTTTTGGCAATGGCATTGGGCACCGTCTTGGCGGATACGTGTTGGGTATGTTTTCCGGCGCCTACAAATTAGTGAACTATTTCAGTGATATTCTTTCCTATGCCCGTTTGTTCGGTGTTGGCTTGGTTGGTTGTGTAATTGCCTACGTGGCTAATTTTCTTTGTGGTATGTTTGCCAGTGTTGGTATTGTCGGTCTGATTTTGGGCGGTATCGTCGCAGTTTTATTCCACGCGTTAAATATTGCATTAAGTCTTTTATCAGCTTACATTCATAACGCCCGTTTACAGTTTGTTGAATTCTTTGGTAAATTTTATGAAGGCTCCGGAACACCTTTTGTTCCGATGGCCAGCAAACTTCGTTACGCCCGTATCCAAAGTGGTACGCGTAAATAAAAGATAAAGGAAAGGAGGATTAAAAATTATGGGAGGAAATGCTTTAGCGTTAATCGGTGCTGCGCTTGCTGTTGGTGCCTGTTGTATGGGTTCAGCTTTCGGCGTATTTCACGTACAACGTGCCAGTTGTGGCGTGATTGCAGAAAAACCGGAAAAATATAGCAAAACTTTAATTTTACAGTTGATTCCGTCATCCAGTGCTTTGTATGGTTTCATCGTAGCATTCTTGGTCTTGGTGAAAACAGTGCTTAACAACGGCGCTTATTATTCAACCGACCAAGGCTTAATGGTTTTGGGTGGTTGTTTAGCAGTAGCAATTGCTGGTGCCACGGCAGCCATTGCCCAAGGTAAAGTTTGTGCTTCCGCGGTAGTCATGGTCGGCAAACGTGATGACGCACTAGGTCGTGCCATCACTATGGCAGTTTTCACCGAATTATTTGCTTTGTTTGGTTTGATTATTTCTATTTTGTGTGTCTTATTAATTCCAACCACACCGGTAGTGTAAGGAGGCTACATGACCGAAAAAGAACTGACTAAAAAAATTTTACGTAACGCCAAACAACAAGCCCAAGATTTAATTACTGCTGCGGAGCAACGTGCAACAGAACAAATTACACATGCCCGCGCGCAAGCCGAGGTACGCCGTGCTAAGGCACTTGCCAAAGGCGAGGCTGATTTAACTTACCGTAAAACTCAACAACAACGTGCACAAGAAGTTGCACGTATTAAAGCGCAAATTAACGCCCAACAAGTTTGGATTGACCGCGCCTTTCAACAAGCGCGCACTAAATTAATAAATGCGAACCAACAAACGATTAAAACACTAGTAACTAATTTAACTCAAAAATATGCTCAACCCGGCGACACAATTACCATTGCGAAGAACTGGTCAGCGGCGTTACCTGAGTTACCGACTACCCCAACAATTGCGGGTGGCATCATCATTGAAAATAAAACTTACCGTTTAGAATTGGATGTTGATAGTATCCTTGCTGAACTGCGGGAACAAGTAGCACCAACTGTCGCGGAAATATTGGGAGTCAATTAACATGGCGGGTGGCGTAACTTTTGCGAATGCCAGCATTATCATGCAAGGCGATGCCCATCTTTTAACACGTAAACGCATTCGTGAAATGGTGAGCGCTAGCAACCGTGAAGATTGTTTAAGAGTACTCAAAGCCTGTGGTTACGCGATTAACTTCACCCAAGATGATGACTTGTTAGATGCTGCCCGCACACAAACCTTAACAACTTTCCAAGATTTGTGTGAAGACTCAGCACTTTGCACTTGCGTTACCCAAGTAAGCCAATTAAACGAAAGCAACGCCGACCAAGTTTTTCACACCTTAGCAACCCAAATTCCATTTATTAAAACCACCAGCATTCGCGACTATTTTATAACTTGGGTTGACCTGATGAATGTGCGTAATTTCTATAAAGGCAGTCAAATTCTTTTCCCTGGTGGCAAATTATCCGCCGAACAATTAGATATTTTTCCTAACATGACACCAGAACAACGCGAAGATGCTATCCGTGAACGTTTAGATGTTTTGGGTGCCATTGATAAAGATGATATTTTCCGACCTAACCCACTGTTTTGGTGGTATTTACAACGCGAAAAAGAATTAGTCATTATCAAAGCTATTTTAATTAGTAAACGTTTTCATTATGACGTAACTTGGTTGCGTGAAAATTTAAGGGGGCTGTATGAACAATTCCAATAAGATGATTGCTGTGATTGGCGAACAAGCACTCGTGAAAGTTTTCAACGCAATTGGTTACGACTGTTTTTATGATACAGAGCCAGAGGCCGTAATTGAACGTTGCCAAACGTTAACTACCGCTGGTTACAAAATCATTTTAATTTTAGAAAAAACTGCCGCACAAATTGGTAAATACTTGGACAGTCGTGCTGGTATTCCATACCCCATCATTATGCCCATTCCCGATACGGTAAACCACGACAATTACGGCATGCAACGACTAAATCAGAATCTGGAAAAAGCCATGGGAATTAAAATCGGAGGAAATTTATGAAAGCAGGAAAAATTATTAAAGTAAGTGGACCATTGGTGGTCGCGTCAGGTTTAGACTCAGCGAACTTACACGACGTTGTTTATGTTGGTAATGCTAAGTTAGTCGGCGAAATCATTGAATTACGTGGCGATTGTGCCAGTATTCAAGTCTATGAAGAAACCAGCGGCGTCAAAGTTGGCGACCCGGTCGAAAACACTAACGCCCCATTAAGCATGGAATTAGCCCCCGGCATCATGTCAGGCATCTTTGATGGAATTGGTCGTCCTTTAACCGAAATTCGCCAGTTAGTCGGCGATCGAATTACTACGGGTTTAACCATTGATAAATTAAACCGTAAAACCAAATGGGAATTCAAACCAAGTAAACAAGTTGGCGACATTGTAACAGCAGGCGATGTTTTAGGTACAGTACAAGAAACTAGTGTAATTGAACACCGTGTAATGGTTCCATTTGGAATGCAAGGCAAGATTACCAAAATTAATGCGGGTAATTATACAATCGTGGATACAATTGCAGAAATTGACGGGCACCCCGTACAAATGTTACAAAAATGGCCAGTACGTCAAGCCCGTCCTATCCGCCGTAAGTTAGCAACCAGCGTACCGTTAATTACCGGACAACGCACAATTGATACTTTGTTTCCCATCGCCAAAGGGGGTGTCGCAGCCATTCCAGGACCTTTTGGATCGGGGAAAACAGTTTGCCAGCATCAAATTGCTAAATGGTCGGACGCACAAGTTGTCGTATACATTGGTTGCGGTGAACGTGGCAATGAAATGACCGATGTCTTAAATGAATTCCCGGCGTTGCATGATGTCAAAACGGGTGAACCTTTAATGAAACGAACAATTTTAATTGCAAATACCAGCGATATGCCCGTGGCAGCCCGTGAAGCCAGTATTTATACTGGTATTACAATTGCCGAATATTTCCGCGACATGGGGTACGATGTGGCAATTATGGCGGATAGTACTAGCCGTTGGGCAGAAGCCTTACGCGAAATGAGTGGTCGTTTAGAGGAATTACCGGGTGAAGAAGGTTACCCCGCTTATTTAAGTAGTCGTATTGCTGAATTCTACGAACGTGCTGGCCGTGTCCAAGTTTTGGGTTCAAAAGAACAACTCGGTTCAATCACTGCAATCGGTGCTGTTTCGCCTCCCGGCGGTGATTTAAGTGAACCTGTATCGCAAGCAACATTGCGTATTGTCAAAGTTTTCTGGGGATTATCGGCTGCTTTAGCTTATCGTCGTCACTTCCCTGCTATCGATTGGTTAACTTCATATTCGCTTTATGCTGACCAACTTGGCACCTGGTATCAGGATAACATTTCGCCCGATTATGTTGGCTACCGCCAAGGTGCGATGAAAATTTTACAGTTATCGGCTAACCTTGAAGAAATTGTACGCTTGGTGGGTGAAGATTCACTATCAGATGCCGACCGTCTAATTTTAGAAACGGCAAATTGCATAAAAGAAAATTATTTAATGCAAGATGCGATGAGTGAAGTTGATACTTACGCATCGCCCAAAAAGCAATTTTTAATGTTGGAAGCCATGATGACTTATTACAACATGGCAGCGGAAGCCATTCGCAAAGGTATTCCTTACGACCAAATTATTTTGCCAACCGTCCGCGAAGAATTTACACAATTCCGTTATATCCCCAATGATCAAGCAGAAAAAATTAGCGAACTAACCAATCGCATTAAATACGAATTAGGAGGTAAATTGGCATGAACAAATATTACAAAACCATTCAAAGTGCGGTCGGTCCCCTACTAGTAGTTACCGACACCGCAGGAATTACCTATAACGAATTTGTAGAAATCAAAGCCAACGACGGCACCGTGCGTTACGGTAAAGTCTTGGAAGTCCTTGACGACAAAGCCGTAGTGCAAATGTTTACGACCGGACAAGGTTTAGGCATTCACGACAACGCGGTTAAATTTACTGGCCATGGTCTTGAAGTTGCGGTTGCACCTAACATTTTAGGTCGAGTTTTCGATGGACTGGGACGTCCCAAAGACGGTGCTGCTCCCTTGATTGCTACCAAGAAACTTGACATCAACGGAACACCAATCAACCCAACCGCCCGTGATTATCCCCAAGATTTTATTCAAACGGGAATTTCCACTATTGATGGTTTGAATACGTTAGTACGTGGACAAAAGTTACCTATCTTTTCTATGTCAGGGATGCCGCACGCCGAACTAGCAGCACAAATTGCCCGCCAAGCTACCGTTCCTAATAATGATGCTAAATTCGCGATTGTTTTTGCCGCGATTGGTATTACCTACGACGAAGCATCTTATTTCATGCATTCTTTCGCTGACACTGGCGCACTCTCACGTTCAGTAATGTTTATTAATCTCGCTAATGATCCAGCCTTAGAGCGTATCGCTACCCCGCGTGTTGCATTAACCGTAGCCGAATATTTGGCTTTCGAATTGGATTACCATGTTCTCGTGATTACCACTGACATGACCAATTATGCTGAAGCTTTACGCGAAGTTTCGGCAGCCCGTAAAGAAATTCCAGGACGTCGTGGTTATCCAGGTTACTTATACACAGACTTAGCGACACTTTACGAGCGTGCTGGTTGTGTAAAAGGTCATAAA
>JAEEGL012299839.1_pt1 | contig 10781 bp, 5 predicted proteins | sample 9134231 | NCBI WGS metagenome assembly JAEEGL01 (sample SAMN16246548, study PRJNA631951) | gut metagenome | biome: gut microbiome; feature: rumen; material: fiber-attached | host: Bos | place: Iran: Karaj | collected 2018-10
AAGAAGGCGTTGAAGGTGACCTTGTCGACTTGCTTCTCGCTGACCATCAGCTTGGCGATGGGAACCATGATGTTGTCGAATTTGGCCTGCATGGCGTTCTTGAGCTGCAGACGGCGCGAGCCTTTCTTCAGCTGCACACGCTCGTCGTTGTGCAGGTTGATGGCGATGGTCTTCGAGCCCGCATTGCAGTCGCCGGCATAGTAGACCACGTCGTAGACGTTGATGTCGCAGTCGGTGCCGGGGACCTCTTTCTTATATTTATCCTCGCAGGGCAGCAGTCTCTGCATCTCTGGCAGCAGGGCGGCGAACTTGCTGAGGTCGCTGCTCCACTTCTCGTCTTTGATGAGCACGAAGGCTTCGTGGCTGCATTTCAGACCTTTGATGCCATCGTCGTAGTTCTCGATGGGTCCCACGACGAAGTCGAGCTTGCTGTCTTTCATGTCCATCCACACCATGTCGCTCTCAAAGTAGTCGTCGGTGCGGAAGGCTTCGCGGCGGGCCTCGAGGTATTTTCTCAGGCCGTCATTCTCGGCGAGGCCGATGGCCTGCTCCAGGAGTTTGTCCACATGCTCAAGCTCTTTGGCATAGGCTTTATGGTAGGGGAGGACATAAAGTTTACCCTTTTCGTCGCGGCGGATGACGCTGTACTGGCTCTCCTTCAACGGGTCCTTCAGGGCGTCGAACTCCTTCTCCGTCATGTCGGCGGGGTAGAAGTTGCAGCCGGCGGGACGCTCCTTATAGCCGGGCAGGAAGGGACGCTCGCTGTCGAGACGGTCCCAGGCGCCGTACTGTATCTCGGCGAAGGCACGAAGGGTGGGGTCTTTAATCTCTTTCAGCTTGGCACGGTTTTCGTTGCCGAAATACTCGTCCCAGTAGATGTCGTCCATCACCTGGCCGATTTCGATGAAAATCTTCACCAGCTCGCGCTCTTTGTCCGTGAGGGTACCGATGAGGTCGGAGGTCAGTTTGAACTCGGCATATTCTGCCACCTTCTGTTTGATGTCGGATCTGCGGGCTTCCAATTTCCCTTCCAGTTTTCCTTTTGGGTCGGCGGACCTAAGCTCTTTTTTTTGTTTCGGGTCGGCACTTTTTAACTCCAATTTTCGGGGTTGTGCGGTGCCTCCGATTAAAGTTGTCAGGGCCATGACAAAAATGATTAATTTCTTCATTATTAATTAGTTTTAGTGTTGTTGTCGGATGTTTCTTTTTTGCAAATATACATTTTTTTTTGCCATATTGAAAAAAGTTTGTACTTTTGCACCCGATTTTAGGGACGGGAAATAGGTGAAAATAGTCTTTAACCTCTAATCCTTAACCTTTAACCTTTATCCACGGAAAGATGCTCGAGTGGTTGAAGAGGCCTGCCTGGAAAGCGAGTAAGCGTTAAAAGCGCTTCAGGGGTTCGAATCCCCTTCTTTCCGCCAAGAACGCTGCAAGCTATGAACTTGCAGCGTTGTTTTTAGTACGAAACGACTCTGTTAATTATATGATGAAGACGAGAATTGCATTTACTACCCTGCTGCTGAGCCTCCTGACGCTCCTCACCGCCTGCCAGAAAGAAGAACCTCACGGCACCCTTCCTGCCGGTGCCCTCCGCCTCACCACCGAAAGCTTCACCGGTGCCAACGGCGATAAGACCTCCGTCAGCGGCAATACCGTCCAATGGCGAAACGGCGACGTGGTGAACATCAATGGCACCAACTACGCTGTCACCGTCGACGACGTCAACCATACAGCCTATATCGACGGTTCCTTCGGCACCGAAGAACTCTTCGCTTGTTACCCCAGTGATATTTATGGAAAAATTGAAATGTCACCGGGAACGATAGGCCCAATTAGTAAATATAACCTTGATTTCCCTTTCAGTTACAATTGTATCTTTGAAAACGATCGTCAGGTAATCGCTTTGCCTATGCTGGCGCTGGCGAGTGGCGGCTCGACGCACACCACCCTCCAGTTCTATCACACGACAGCCGCTATAAATGTGAAGCTGTGGAACGACACCGGAAGTCCCTTGACGGTGACCAAAGTGGTAGTCACTGCCGACGCTTATGGAATTTGTACATCAATAACGTCAATAACGCGACCCAATCCAACAGAGAGTGTCTCGGCCACAATTGAAAGTAGAGAAGTATTCCGCCGTGTGGAAGTGAATTTCCCTGCTTACAACGCTTCAGGGGCGCTCATAATTCCGCCCTATACGAACGAGTCTGACCTCCGTGAAGTCCAGGTGCCCATCCGCCCCATGGGTACCGACAACCTTACCATTGAAGTTTTCTGTACAGATGGCACCACCACCTATCTTTTCCGCCACAAAGACACTGTCGCTTCACCGCTCACCCGCAACCAGATGCTTACGGCCCGTGTAAAGATACACACTGGCGCCGATAACCATGTCATCGTGGGCGCCCTCCCTGGCAAGTTCAAAGTCAACGCTAGTGGCAAGCAGGTCGTTTTCTCGCAGGGCAACCTCCAGTACATCGGCAGTGCTTCCACTCCTTATTGGAAATTTGCCGACCACCAATACGACTACCTCGGCAACAATGGGCAGCATGGGACATCAAATGTTGCCGACCGCGACCTCTTTGGCTGGGGATGCAGCGGTCAGTCGCACGGTGCCACAAGCTATCAGCCGTGGGACGCAAGTACCACTGACGGAAATTACTTTGCATACGGTAACGCAAATAATCATCTCTACAGTGAAACACCCAGTACGGCCGACTGGGGCTACAACGCCATCTCCAACGGCGGCAACACCGTGAACTCCGGTTGGCGCACGTTGAAAGACAATACATCTTCCGGTACCGACGACGAATGGAACTATATCTTCAACACCCGCCAGACGGGCATCACCATCGGCCCCACTACACATTCTCGCTACACGATGGCTACCATCAATACCGATGGAACTTCTGTGAAAGGCATCATCCTCTTTCCCGACAACTATATTGGGCCCCAGGAAAACACCAGTGACATTTCATGGGGTACCATTAATAATAAGAGCAATTGGAGCACATCCTGCACCACAGCAGGTTGGCTGACTCTTGAAAATGCCGGCTGCGTTTTCCTTCCGGCAGCGGGATATAGAGACCATAATTCTTCTCCTGCTGAAATTCATAATATTCAAACCAATGGCTACTACTCGTCAAGTTCGTACAAGGATGAGGACGGTATTTACTACTTGCGTTTTGGTAATGACGATGTGGGCGTTGATGCACAACGTAACGGCAATCGGCACGGTGGTTTTGCTGTCCGTCTGGTGAAAGACGTGAACTGATTACTGATTAATTTTGAAAAAAGGAGCCTCCGGCGAGAGGCTCCTTTTAGGATTTATTAATATTTATTTTTCGTTCATCTGTTTTGGTCTTGGATGTTGGTTTGGGCGAGGGTGATCATCTCGGGGTCGCACTGGAGGATGGTGGCGATGCGGAGGGCCTCGTGGGGCACGTCGTCGCTGTTGTCCTCGGTGAGGGAGTAGTCGATGAAACGGTTGATATTCTGTGGATTGAGCGGTAGGTCGGACATGTCCTCCACGAAGCCTTTCACCCTCATACGGCGACAGTCGGCCCCCAGTTGACTATAATGGGTGGTGATGAGAGTGAAGGAGTTCAAGGTATTGAGTATCTTGATGATGGACTGCACCAGGGCTTTGCCCTCGACGGGGTTGGTGGTGCGGGCGGGCTCGTCGATGAGCACCAGCATCTCGTGGCTGCGACAAGTGCGGAGGATGTCGCTGATTTTGATGATTTCGGCGGCGTAGGAGGAGAGACCGTTCATCTCGTCCTGGTCATCGCCGATGGAAGTGACGATGCCTTCGAGGAGTCGTACAACGGCTTTGCTTGCAGGCACATACATGCCGAGTTGTGCCATCATCTGGGCGGTGCCCACGCTCTTGAGGAGGACGGTCTTACCGGCCATATTGGCGCCGGTGATGAGGCATACGCCCGGCTGCAGCGTGATGTCCACGGGTTGGTAGCGCAGGTTCTGCTTCTCGTTGCGCTCCTTCAAGCGCGGGTTGATAAGTCCCTTGTATTCAATGGTGTCTCCGATTTCGGGACGCGTGAGCTCCCAGCGGAGGGCGAGGTCGGCTTTGGCGAGCAGGAAGTCGGCATAAGCCATTTGTTCCAAGGTGGTTACGAGGGTGTCTGTCCAGGGGTGCAACTGGTCGGAGAGGTGGAGGCAGACCTCATTTTGTATCTCGTTCTGGAGGGCCAGCAGTTCGCTGATGCGGACGGGGTCGCCCTCGGAGGTCTGCAAGGCGTTGAGTTCGCGGCGCAGGGGCGTTAGGCGGGAATCGTAACTATCATAGATGTAGAAATTTGCGATGCCTGTATGGTCGGGGTCGAGGAGGGCGAAAATCTCCGTGGTGTCGGGAATGGGAAGGAACTCCGCGAGGCCGAGTCCGGCGATGGCCCCTTTGGCGGTCTGAGCCATCTGGGCGAGGTTCTTGATTTCGAAGAGCTCCACCTCGTTCAGGGCGGTGTGGTTGGCGAGGGAGGTGAGGGTGCCCTGCAGGTCGTGCAGGCACATCAGGCAGTGGCGCAGGTCGATGTAGGGTTTCTTGAATTTGAACTCCTTGGTGGCTTGGATGGCTTGGTCGAGGCGCTGCCATTCAGCGCGGAGGGTGTCGGCATCGGCGCAGAACTTGGTATTGAGCATTTTGCGTCGGCCAGCGGCTGACATAAGCTCCATACTATCAATGATATACTGGAAGCCTGCGTCCTGTTTTATAAGTTCTTTTATTTTCATATCTTCTTTACGTCGTAGACGGGGGTTTGGAGGGCGTCGGCAAGGGCGTGGCAGGTGGAGGCGGAGTCGAGGAGGAAGCCTTGGGGCGAGGTGGGGTTGAGGGTGACGGCGATGAGTTTGGAGCGTTGCAGCACCATAAGTCGGCCGTCGCGACGGGTGAACTCCACATAGGCCTCGGGGGTGATGAAGAGTTTGGTGAAGTCTCTTGCTATCAGCGTGATGCCTTTCTCTTTGGCCGCCAGGATGCGCAGCAGGCGGTCGCTCACGGCGCCGGAGGCGAAGAGGGTCTTGCCGTAGCGCAGGATGTCCTGCTCGGAGCGGTCGATGAGGAACACTGAGGCGATGCCGAGGTCGTGGGGAAGGCCGTCGTCGTCGACTGCCCAGAGGCCTGAGGGTATGACGTTTAAGCGTTCGCGGAGGTCGCTGTCCACCTCGTCGAGGAGGATGAGGTTGTGGAGGAACTTGGTCTTGGAGACGAGTTGCTTCACGTTGGCCGAAACGGCGGCACCGGTGGCCAGTATCATGGCCTCGGTGACCGTGGGGGAGGCGAGGGAGAGGCGTGAGAGGGCGCCGTCCACGATGGGCAGGTCAACGCACACGGAACCACGCTGCTTTATCTGTGTGCGCAGGACGCCTGTGGTGGCGGCGCCGGAGAGGAGCGCTTTGCCGCGGACGAGGACACGGGCGGTGACCAGCGGTCCCAGCGCCGTGCGGTGGCTGTCGACATATTCGAGGACACTCACCGTCTGCCGCTTCATGTAGTGCTGCTCGGAGGTGATGAAGTGGGTGCCCTCGTAGAGGACCACCTCGGGCTTGGCAGTGGCGAAGACGCTGTCGATCTGTTCGCCGTCGACGCCGATGGAGGTGACGCCCACATGGGTGCCCAGCTCATTGAGGCGTTTCAGTATATAGTTAAGGCAAACAGTCTTTCCTGTATTCTTTTCAAGACCTACGATGGAAAGACTGTTGTGATTCAGTATGTCGCGGACGAAGGGCACCGCTATTCTTCTTTTTTAAAGGAAGCTCTGAACTTCTTCCAGTAGTCCTTGCCGATGACGATGCCGCAACCTAGGACGAAGCCGAGGAAGGTCCATACGATGACGGTCTTGGCGCGGCTGTTGTCGGGCTTCATGGGGACGGTGACAGGTTGGATGATAGCAAAAATAGGACTGTCTCGCTTGACTTGCATCTTGGCCTGTTCCAACTGCTTGGCTAGTTCCATATAGATGGCGTTGGCGACATTGTATTTGGACTGCAGACGCTGTTTTCCGATGTTGGCGGTTGTGGTGACGACATCTTGGTAGCGGTCGGTGGTGCCGGCCAAAGCGGCTTGGTAGCGATCAGACTCCTCCTTGGCTTCGTTGTAGCGTGCCTGAATGTATTCCAGTTCGCTCTGCGACTTCTCCACACGGAGGCGCGTCACCTCTTCTTGCAGAAGTTGTTGTGCCCGCAATGCCAGTTCGGCGGTCTGTATGGGTTCGAAACCGTGGGCCACCAGCGTGATGGTGCCTTCTTTCTTGTCGACATCGAGCGAGAGGAACTGACCAAAAGCTTCCAGCATTTTCTGCTCGTCGGGGGACACCACGATAGGTTTCATTTTGCCCGTGGTATCGGGGGGCATCACTATCATGGGGACATCATTCTTCTTGTCGCCGGAGATGGCTTTGATGATCACTCCCGGCAGGCCGATGGTGTATTTCTTTATCACCTCCATGATTGTCGGCTTATCGAATTCGCCCAGCGAGTAGTCGAGCATGCTAATTGCCGTGTCGCACTTGTCGAAGTGCATGGGGGTGTGCATGAGTCTCAGACGGAAAGGTACGCTGTTGACGATTTTTGGGTAGACGAGGGGCGAGAGTTCCGAACTGTTCGAGGAACCTCCCAGGTCGAAGCCCGCCAATGAGGCTAGGTCGCTGAGGCCCGAGCTCTTGGCAGAACCCATCTGCGGCACCATGATGGTGCTGACGGAGTAAGTGCGTTTCATCGAGATGGCCGACAGGATGCCCAGAGCGATGAAGATGCCGAGGGTGATGAGGATGGTCTTGCGGCCGCCCCAGAGCTTGTTGATAATCGCTTTGATGTCGATACCTTCGTTTTCCTCCTCTTGAGGGGTGGGGGTGTTATTGAGATTTTCTTCCATGATTAGTTCAGTTTGGAAATGCTGTTAGCCAAGACGATGATGGAGGCGAGGGAGGTGAGGGCGGCGACAGCCTTGCCAATTTCGGTAACCCAGTCGAATTTCTCCTTGGGTTCGGTGAGTTTGCGCTCACGCTCTCTGATTTTCTCGGTGTCCATACGCACGGTGATGACGGCACCGGGCTCCACATCAGGATAGTGGCGGCAGAAGAGGCAGCGGGTGGTGCTCTCAGTCTGGTTGTTGGGGTAGGTGACGGTGACGCTCATCTTGTCGGCATCCTTGTCGAAGCCGCCGGCGAAGTGCTCGATGTACCAGGCGGCGGAGTGCGAGCCTTGGTAGACGATGGTCTTCTGGGCGGCGGAGAACTCGGCGGGGACATACTGGCCCATGCGGGTGCCGGTCTCACGGATGACGACGGTGTTCTCGCGGCGCGGGATGGTGATGACATCGCCGTCCATCAGGATGGGGTTGTACTTCATGTTGCCTTTGCGTTTCTTGACATCGTTAAGATTGATGGCGATGGGGCCGGTGAAGCGGCCGTTGGTACGCATAAGGATGGAGTAGGGTTCGGCATCGTCGAGGAGGCCACCAGCTTTCTGGATGATTTCCCAGAGCTGGGTTTCGCCGTCCTCGAGGACATATTCGCCGGGGTATTTCACGCGGCCGTTGATTTCCACGGAGCGAATCTCCTTGGAGAAGTTGGGGGTCATACGCACCACGACATGGTCGAAAGGCTGGATTTGGAAGTTGGCGTTTTCGCTGGTGAGGTTGTAGTCTTTGTCGACGGCGAGGGTGATTTGCTCGAGGGTGGCCTCTTGGGTGCTGGAGATGTTATGACGGAATACCTCGATGCGGTCGTAGGCAGCGCCAATCTCGAAGCCGCCGGCCATGGAGAGGAGGTCATGGATGGTGAGCGAGGGGTCGTAGGCCGTGCTGAAGGAGTTCTTGATGGCACCGCTGACGCGCACCTCGCCGATGTTGGAATAGGTGGTGTTGTCATAGACATTCAGGCGGTCGCCAGGCTGCAGGAGCATCTCGCCGTCGGTGTCGAGGTTGATGCGGAGGTACTGCATCTTGTCGGGGTTGGTGACATCTTTGCGGAAGATGTAAGCCACGGGGAAGACGGTGGTCTTCAGGCCGCCGGCATATTCGATGGCCTGTCCCACGGTCATGCGGTCGTTGAGGCCGAAGGGGCGGGAGAAGGGCATACGCACCTGGCCGCTGACGGCGATGGTGTCGAGGTCACGGTAGGCCGATTTCTGGAGCACGCGTACCACGTCGCGGGCCTGTAGCGTGAAGTCGGGGTTGCCACCGATGCCGGGGAAGGGGATGGTGAGCACAGCAACCGTCGAGTCGGGGCTCATGCGTTCCACGAAGACGTAGTCGGTCTTGGCGGTATAGGTGGGTTTGGCTTTCTCGATGAGGACCTTCAGGCTGCTGTTGCCTTTGAGGTCGTAGTTGCCGCCGTAGTAGACATCACCATTGATGGCCACATAGTTCTCCATAGGCACGTTAGAACTGAGGATGGTGACGATGTCGCCGTTGCGGAGCTCCACTTTCTTCTTGCCCTTCATTACGTCGTTGAGGTTGTATTCCAGTATTTTGCGCTCGCCGTCTTCAAGACGTTCCACTTGCACATACTCCATGTAAGCGTTGTAGGGCAGGCCGCCGGCATAGTCGATGAGGTCGGCCAGACCTTCGCTGTCGATCATCTCATAGCGCATGGGACGATTGATGGCACCTTTGATTTCCACAATCTTTTGTGCGATGGGCACGAAGAGGACGTCGCCGTTCTGGATGTCGTAGGGAGTGCCGATGGTGGGGTTCTTCATGAATTGGTAGATATCCAGACGGGTGACCTTGCCACCACGGGAGAGCTGGATGTTACGCACCGAACCCATGGCCGTGGGGCCACCGGCGGCCGCGAGGGCGTTGAAGGCGGTGTTCAAGGCGCTGAGGGTGAAGCCGCCCTGCACGCCCACTTCGCCGTAGATGCTGAGGCTCACGGTACGGGCGGTGGTGATAGTGACGGCAATCTGGTCGGAACGGTAGGCGTAGTGCTGTGCCAACTTGTTCTGGATGGCGGCGCGGCCCTGGGCCAGTGTCATACCTTTGAGGAATATCTTGGTGGCGCCGGCAGGCTGGATGCTGCCGTCGGCACCGATGCGCTGGTGTATCTCGGTCTGCGAGGAGCCGAAGATGGAGATGTGCACCTCGTCGCCCTCGCCCAGCACGTAGTGGTCGGGAGCCATAGCACCGTCGGTGGTGCGGAACACATCGAGGTTCTTGCCGGTGAAGAGGGAGTGGCCGTAGATGTCGCTACCTTCGGTGGGGGAGACGCCGTTTTCAACTATTGCCTCTTCGAGGGCTGCTTCGGCAGCAGCTTCGCCGATGGTAGTCTGCGGCATATTGGCCGAGGAGACGGTGACAGTGGTCTCGCCGCCGCCGGTAGTGGCGTCGGTGGCGTTTCCTTTGTCGGCGGGCTTCTCTTTGTTGGCTTTCTCGGCTTGCATCTGGTCGAGGATGGCGGTGATGCGGCCTTGGTAATTCTTATACTCGGTGGGAGAGATGTTGTCCACATCGATGCCGTTGTCGAGCAGACGGGAGCGTACCTCGTTTTCTTCAAGGCCTCGTTTCTGCAATTCGGCCTGGGCCATGGACATCATGCTGGGGGACTGTGCCATCACTGCCATAGGCAAGGCGGCGAAGAGCATCAGGGCGAATAAGAATTTCTTCATAAGTGGTATAATAATTTTTGTTTGACTTCTAACTATAATTGAAATGCAAAAATACACATTTTTTCCGAAACAACCACAGACGTGCGAAAAAAAATATATAGAACACATGGTATCACGGGTTTACAGATGAATAGTTTGAAGATAATTCGTAGGAATTTACGCTTCTTTAGGGTCGTTTTGCTCCCTTTTCGTAAATAATTTAGGTACTTATTTTTGTAAAATAAAAAAAAAGTGTAAATTTGCAAATCCGCTCCCTGCGCCCATTTTGGCGTAAGGGGTTGTGTAGTAGTAGATAATAGATAAAAGTTAATAGTTAGAAATGAAAGGTATTGTTCTGGCGGGAGGCTCCGGCACCCGTCTCTATCCCATAACGAAAGGAGTCAGCAAGCAGCTGCTCCCCATCTACGACAAGCCGATGGTGTACTATCCCATCTCGGTGTTGATGCTCGCCGGCATCCGTGATATACTGATTATCTCCACCCCGCACGACTTACCGGGCTTCCGGCGTCTGCTGGGCGACGGCTCGGACTTCGGCGTGCGCTTCAGTTATGCCGAGCAGCCCTCGCCCGACGGACTGGCGCAGGCCTTCATCATCGGTGAGGAGTTCATCGGCGATGACGATGTCTGTCTAGTGTTAGGAGATAACATCTTCCACGGCAACGGTTTGAGCCGGATGCTGCGTCAGGCGGTCTACAATGTCGAGGAGGAGCACAAGGCTACGGTCTTCGGCTACTGGGTGGCGGACCCCGAGCGCTACGGTGTGGCGGAGTTCGACAACGAGGGGCGTGTGCTCAGCATCGAAGAGAAGCCCAAAGAGCCCAAGAGCAACTATGCCGTCGTGGGACTCTATTTCTATCCCAACAAGGTGGTGCAGGTGGCTAAGAGCATCAAGCCCAGCGCCCGTGGCGAGCTGGAGATCACCTCGGTAAACCAAGCCTTCCTCGACGATGGCGAGCTGAGTGTGCAGCTCATGGGCCGCGGCTTCGCGTGGCTCGACACCGGCACGCATGACTCGCTGGCCGACGCCTCGACCTTTATCGAGGTCATCGAGAAACGCCAGGGACTCAAGGTGGCCTGCCTCGAGAGCATCGGCTACGAGCAAGGATGGCGCTCGGCTGACGAGACCCGCCGTGTGGCACAGCCTATGATTAAGAACC
>JAEEGL012373226.1_pt1 | contig 10781 bp, 7 predicted proteins | sample 9134231 | NCBI WGS metagenome assembly JAEEGL01 (sample SAMN16246548, study PRJNA631951) | gut metagenome | biome: gut microbiome; feature: rumen; material: fiber-attached | host: Bos | place: Iran: Karaj | collected 2018-10
ACAGTCACAGTTACAGGAGTTCGGATACTGGGATAACAATGAGTGATAAAACGGTAAAGGGAATAGTAATCAAAACAGCAGAAGTCAGGGAAAACGATCTGATCATTACCATCAGCACCCCCGAGGGATTAAAGTCTCTTTATGGCCGTGGGCTGAAAAAGATGACCAGCAAGAACGCCCATGCATGTCAGCTGCTGGACTGCAGCGAGTTTATGATCGAAGACAGTATGTCCAGAGAGATTCTGATGATGAAGAGCGCTTCCCTGAAGAAGGACTTCGTAAACATCAAGGGCGATTATGACCGGTTGGCACTGGCGTCAGTGGTGGCTGAGATAAGCTCTAAACTGGAAGACGAAGATCTGTTCATGCTGATATTCCGCACTCTGGACAACTTGGACAGAACCAAAGAACCGTATACCGTATTCAATCTGTTTGTGGTTGAGATACTCAACCGGCTGGGCATTGCTCCCGTGGTAGACGGCTGTGTCATCTGCGGAGAGGAAAACGGCATAGAGACCGTGTCAATAGCGGACGGGGGATTTATATGCCGTGACTGCAACAGCCAGACTCACATCAATCCCAGCGACGTAAACTTCCTGCGCCGTTTCCGCATCATCAACAAGGCTACCTTCGATGTCTTAGACAAAATATACGGAATCGGCCTTAACGACTACGAAATAACAGCCATGCTTGTAGAGTTCCTGATGACTCACAGCGGTATGACGTTAAGAAGCTGGCGTAGCGTCCAGCATTCATAAAGCACTATACATAAGGAGAATCAACATTATGGCAGATTATACATTTGACCAAATCACTACACATTTAAAGACCTCAGGGTTCGTATTCCAGGGCTCCGAAATCTACGGCGGCCTGTCCAATACATGGGATTTCGGGCCGTTGGGAGTTGCTCTCAAGAAGAATATCAAGTTAGCCTGGTGGAAGAAATTCATCCAGGAAGACCCGAATAACGTCGGCATTCAGTCAGCCATTCTGATGAATCCGGAAGTCTGGGTTGCCACAGGACATCTGGCAAACTTCTCAGACCCGTTGATTGACTGCAAAAACTGCAAGACCAGATACAGAGCAGACCAGTTAATTGAACAGGTCAGCGGCGGGGAAGCCAAGACTGAAGAGATGAGCAATGAGGACATGGTTGCCTACATAAAGGAACACAAGATCGCCTGTCCTAACTGCGGTTCCCATGACTTCACAGACATCAGACAGTTCAACCTGATGTTCAAGACTTTCCAGGGTGTTGTAGAGGATGCAAAGAACACCGTCTACCTGCGTCCGGAAACCGCGCAGGGCATGTTCGTCAACTTCAGAAACGTTCAGAGAACAATGAGAAAGAAACTGCCTTTCGGAATCGGTCAGGTAGGAAAGAGCTTCCGTAACGAGATCACTCCGGGAAACTTCATCTTCAGAACCAGAGAGTTTGAACAGATGGAAATGGAATTCTTCTGTCAGCCGGGTACCGACGATCACTGGTATCCGTACTGGAGAGGCTTCTGCAGAGACTGGCTGATCAACCTGGGACTGCATGAAGACAAGATGAGAATGAGAGACCACACTCCGGAGGAACTCGCTTTCTACAGCAAGGGCACATGTGACATTGAATATCTGTTCCCGACGATCGGCTGGGGTGAAGTATGGGGCATTGCTGACAGAACCGACTATGACCTGAAACAGCACATGAACCATTCCAAGGAAGACCTCAGTTATCTTGACCCATATACAAACGAAAGATATGTTCCGTACTGCGTTGAACCGGCAGTCGGTGTTGAAAGACTGTTCCTCGCCTTTGTCTGCGACAGCTACGAGGAAGAAGAACTCACCATGGCTAACGGCAACAAGGATGTCAGAACAGTCATGCATCTGCATCCGGCTCTGGCACCTTACAAGGCTGCCATCCTGCCATTACAGAAGAAACTGGGCGACAAGGCTCACGAACTGTACTGCCAGCTGGCCAAGTACTTTGACGTAGACTACGACGAAACCGGCAGCATCGGCAAGAGATACCGCCGTCAGGATGCCATCGGCACACCAATCTGCATAACAGTTGACTTCGATACCGAAAACGACGGCTGCGTAACGGTCAGAGACCGTGATTCCATGCAGCAGGAAAGAGTAAAGATCGAAGACTTAAGAGGATACATTGAAAAGATGATTCAGTTCTAGGAGAAGAAATGCCACAGATACCAGCGGAAGTAATAAACGATATCAGGAATAAGGCCAGAATAGAAGACATAATAAGCCACTACATTGAGACCATTAAAAAGGGTAACAACTATGTGGCAGTATGTCCGTTTCATGATGACCATGATCCTTCATTGCATATATCCGCTGACAAGCAGATCTTCAAGTGCTTTGTATGCGATACGGCAGGTGACGTATTCTCCTTCGTTCAGAAGTACGAGAACATAGATTATCCTTCAGCCATCCGCAAGGTAGCTGAACTGATCAACTACAACTATGACTTCGGTGATGTCAGAAACACCGATACCTTCCGGGAAACACCTCTGCATAAGGTCCTTTCCGAAGCAGTCAACTTCTGCCGTCATGAACTTAACAGCGAAGCGGGGATGGCTGTTAAAGGCTATCTGTATAACCGCAAGCTGTCAGACCAGATGATCGAGAAGTATGAGATGGGCTTCAATCCTTCCAATAACGTGCTGTATTCCTTCCTTAACCGCAAGGGCTACAGCGACAGGGACATCATTGAAGCCAACCTGGCCAGACTTACCGACAGGGGCATACAGGATGTGTTCTATAACCGCCTTATGATTCCGATCCACGATACTTCAGGCCATCCGATAGGATTTACGGCGAGAAGTCTTGACCCCAATGCCGAAAGCAAGTACATCAACACCAATGAAACACCTTTGTTCCATAAGAGTGATGTGATCTTCAACTTCCACAGGGCTGCCGAAAGCACCCGCAAGGAGAAAAAGATGATCCTGGCGGAAGGACCGATGGATGTCATGGCCTTCGACAGGGCAGGACTCAGCAATGCCGTATGTTCCATGGGAACAGCCTGTACAAAGGGACAGCTTCAGCAGATCCACCGCCTGACCGGAAATCTGGTGCTGGCATTTGACGGTGACAGAGCCGGACAGAATGCCATATTCAAGACCGGCAGGCTGGCCCAGAATCTCGGCTTCAAGGTCAGTGTTCTGAATAACACAACCGATATGGACCCTGATGAAATAGTCAATAAGTTCGGTGCTGACAGGCTTAAGACCATGGTATCTGATGCCAAGACCTGGATCGAATTCATATTTGACTACTATCAGAAGGTTTATGATCTAAGAAACTACTCCTCCAAGAAGGAATTCTCTCAGAAGATCCTGGAGGAAATAAACAGACTGAGCGACAGCTTTGACAGAGACAACTATCTGCATCAGCTCAGCAGCATTACCGGTTTTGCGGTAAGCGTGCTGTCAGGCGACATGAGAGAAACCAGACAGCCGCAGCCCAGTGAAGCCGTGCAGACACCGGTGAAATCAAAAAGAAAGATGGACGGTGTCACCGTGGCAGAGTGGATCATTCTCAAACAGATGATGAGCTCGGCCCAGATGTGCGAAGTGTATAAGCGTGACCTCAACGAACTGCGTTCCAATGAGGGAAATGCACTCGCCAGAACCATAGATGAGTATTACCGTCGCAACGATACGCTGGACATTAAGGAATTCGTCGGTTCCCTTGAGGACGACAGGCTAAAGAATCTGGTATATGAGATCGTTGACAGTGAAGTTGTAGGCGATGATATAAATGAGGCTGCCTTCCAGGAAGCCATCATAAAGATAAAGATAAGCCGTATTGAGGATGAAATTGAAAGGAACAAGAAAGAACTGAGATTTTATACCGACGATAACACAAGAGCTCGGTACATTACCAAGAATGCGGCGCTGAAGAGGGAAATGGATGCCCTCAAGAAGAGACAGGAGGTACAGCGATGACGGACAAAAATGAACTGCAGACACTTAAGGAATTCTTCAGCCAGATGGTTGAAGAAGGTGAGGTCATCACGGAAGAACTGCTGAATCAGAAGACAGAGAATCTTACTGACAACAAGACAGCAGAAGAACTGAAAAAATATCTCGAATCACTGAACATCAGCGATGTTGAGATGGACAATATCCTTAACTGGTACGAAACAAGAAACATGGATTTCAGCAGTGAAGCTGAACTGATCATGGATGATGATCTTGATCTTGACGATGCCGATGTAGACGACGGTGATCTTATCGGTGATGATGAGGATTTCGATGATGTAGATGAGGAGGATCTCCTTGATACTGATGAAGACTTCGATGATGTTGACGATGAAGAAGCCCTGTTAAAGGATTTACAGGCCAACTATGCAGATACACCTACCAGCAAGGCCAACGATGCCGTCAAGATGTATCTTAAGGAAATCGGACGCGTTCCGCTGTTAAAGGCAGAAGAGGAAAAGAAGATTGCCCAGATAGTTCAGGAAGGCGACGAGAAGGTCAATGCCAAAATAGCTGAACTCAAGGCCAAGAGCGAGGAAACCGGTCAGGACTACAGTGACCAGATCAAGGCTCTGGAAAACCAGAATGATGAAATCGTCAAGATGGCCAAGGATCAGCTGATCACAGCCAACCTGCGTCTTGTCGTAGCCATTGCCAAGAAGTATGTCGGCAGAGGCCTGCAGTTCCTTGATCTCATTCAGGAAGGCAACATGGGTCTTGTTAAGGCTGTTGAAAAGTTTGACTATACCAAGGGCTTCAAGTTCAGTACCTACGCCACATGGTGGATCAGACAGGCCATTACCAGAGCCATCGCTGACCAGGCCAGAACCATAAGAATTCCGGTCCACATGGTTGAAACCATCAACAAGCTCACCAGAGTACAGCGTCAGCTTGTACAGGAACTGGGCAGGGAACCAACGGCTGAAGAGATCTCAGCCAAGTTAGACGGTGCCTTCACACCTGAAAAGGTCAGAGAGATCCAGAAAATCGCTCTGGACCCGGTTTCACTGGAAACACCTATCGGTGAAGAAGATGACAGCCACCTCGGAGACTTCATTGAAGACAAGGATGCCATGTCACCGGATGAATACGCAACCCGCCAGCAGTTAAAGGACGAGATCGACAGTGTTCTGCAGTTACTGACAGAACGTGAAAGAAAGGTCCTGCAGTTCCGTTTCGGACTTATTGACGGCCGCAACAGAACACTGGAAGAAGTCGGTAAGGAATTCGGCGTAACCCGTGAGCGTATCAGACAGATCGAGGCCAAGGCCTTAAGAAAGCTGAAACACCCGACCAAGAGCAAGCGTCTCAAGGATTTCGTTGATAAAGTCTAGCAATTATATAAGAAGGCCCCTTCGCGGGGCCTTGTTACAGGAATAAGAATGATCAGTAAGAGAATAAGAACCATAGCTTCACTCATAGAAAAGGATAAGAAGGTCATAGACATCGGCTGTGACCATGCTTTTCTGGCGGTCATTTTAAGAGAGAACGGCCATGAAGCTGAGATAGTGTGTACTGATCTGCGAAAAGGACCATGTGAGAAAGCCAGGGAAAACCTGGATCTTTACGGATATACCGACGTCCCGGTAATAAGAACACCGGGAGTGCAGGGAATTGAATTCCAGGCTGACATTGCGGTAATGGCAGGCATGGGTTATAAGACTGTCACAGAGATCATTGAAAACGATATGGATTATTTCCGTAAGTGTGAAAAGATCATAATACAGTTGAACCACAGCAATGACCTGTTACGCAGATGGCTGCACGAACACGGCTTCACCATAGCTGACGAGATCATGATCAAGGACTATAAGTACTACGAGATACTGACAGTGGAGAACGGCTATCAGATCCTGCTGCCGGAAGAGATCATTTACGGTCCCGTACTTCTCAGAGAAAGAAGCCCGGAATTCGTAGCGTATTATGTGGAGAAGGTAGAAAAACTGGGAAAGGTGCTGCGGGAAATCACACCTGACCATCCGGACTATGAAATGGTTAACAAAAAAAGAGAAGATCTTATTACAATGCTGAAATCTTCTCCATGGTCTTAAAGTTGAGTTTTGCGACATTCCTCAGTTCTTCTGGGGAATGTTTTTTTATGAATTCACCGGCGAACTCCTCCACGGCCTTTCCGGCTCCCTTGGGGAAGGTGCAACCGTATTTTTCCGACATCTCCTCCATTGCCTTAAGGAAAGCGTAACGGGAGATAATGGCTCCGCAGGCTACGGAGATATACTTGTTCTCAGCTTTGGTTTCAAAGGTAATGCCGGTTACGACCTTCTTTTCTCCGCTCAGGTAGTGATAGTAGAGATCTTCACCGCAGAAGTCGTCTATGACGATCAGTTCAGGCAGCTTTATGCCTTTTTTACGCAGATTAAGATAGCCCTGGTTATGCATTCTGGCCTTGATGCGGTTCATGTTGTTGTGAAGGTATACTTCATTATAGTGGGCATTGTCCAGGATCATCAGGCTGTGGGGGACACTCTTGATGATCTTGGGCGCCATTTCCAGTATGGCCTTGTCGGTAAGCTGCTTGGAATCGATGATGTTGAGGTCCTTTATCTTCTCATATCTCTTCTCATCCACATACGCCGCACATACGCATACCGGCCCGAAGAAATCACCGGTTCCCACTTCATCGCTTCCGGCCTGCGGAAAAACAGGACCCTTAACTTCTTCCAGTATCTGCGGGAAGAATGATGCAGCATACATTTCGGCATTTTTCCCCTGGAAAACCACCTTGCCGGAGTCATAGATGACGATGGAGCAGTCATCATAACTGATCTTGCAAGAGGCATACTGAGGAGGCTCAACAAAACAGGTCCTGTCAAACGAGGATGTTATTTTCTCTATTGTTGAAGCGTCTGCCGCAAATGAATATACGTTCTTTTTCATCAAATGTAATGATAGCATATAAGCGCTTTCACCGCAATTTTTGACACAAACCGCTGTTGTGTTATAATACGTTAGTAAAAACAAGGAGTGATTTAAAACATGGAGATACCTGTAAGTGTCGTACCTTTTATAAACATCGGCCTGGTCGTATGGATCGTTCTGGCCGTCATTATCGGATATAAGAAAGGCTTCATCTGGGAGATCCTCAGAACGCTGGGCTATCTTGCCGCAGCACTGCTGAGCTGGATCGTTTCCCCGGGCCTTGCTGAAGTAATCAACATCATCCCTAAGAAGTGGGCTCCTTTTGCAGGGACAAGTGTCGGAGATCTGATCTATACCAGAATCAACTATGTTGCCTGGTTTATAATCGTTTTCCTGGTCATAGTCATACTGCTGGCGCTGTTAAAGCCGTTGTTCGGAGCCGTTGGGGAACTGCCGGTGCTTAAGAATGTCAATGGTATTCTCGGGGCACTGTTTGCTCTGCTGACTTCATTTATCGTCATGCTGGTGATCGTATATGTATTCAACACTGCGCTCATCAAAAACGGCAAGGACATCATAGAGGCATCTTTCCTGAAGTATGTTCAGATTGCGGGATCAGGTATTCTGACCCTTCTGAGAAACAGCTTCAGTGAAAACGTGGCCATCCAGAAGCTTTTGTCAGATCCGCTGTCACTGACTGACAGTGACATGGGAACGATCATTGACTGGTTCAAGAATGCCAAGCTTACCAAGGAACAGATAATTGAGTTCCTCCAGAAGTACGGCTTCGATTATGATAAGATCAACCAGTACATGGAGAATTTCGGGAATTAATAAACTATGGAAAACTACAGTGGCTTACAGTTTGATGAAGTAAAAATGCAGGTAAGCAGATACTGCAGTTTTTCTTTAGGCCATCAGCTCGTTGAAAATCTCTATCCGCAGTTTTCCAGGCTGCCTGTTAAAAGGGAACTGGAACGTCTCCAGCAGGCACTCAACATGACTGTCATGTACGGCAGCATGCCTTTCGGCGGCATCAGTGACATCTCGCAGGCCGTTGATCTGGCCATGAAGGATGCCACGCTGTCCTGTCAGGAACTGCTTAAGATCGCTGATCACAGCTATGGCGTCAGGGAAGTAATAACCTATACCAAAAACTGTCAGACCCAGAAAGAAAAGATAAAGGAACTCGTTGATACCCTGGATTCCCTGGAACTGGTGGCTGAAGAGATAACCAGATGCATAAATCGTTCGGGTGAGGTCAACGATAACGCCACACCGGCTTTGGCCAGGATAAGACGCCAGGTCAAGACCCTTCAGCATACCGTTAACGAACGCCTGAATACATACATGGCGAGAAACAGCCAGTATGTTCAGGACAACATCATTGCCCAGCGCAATGACAGAAGTGTAATACTGATAAAGAATAACTACCGCAATACCGTTGAGGGTCTGCAGTACGGCTCCAGTGCCTCAGGCCAGGCAGTATATGTTGAACCCAAGGAAATAATCGGCGTCAATAATGACCTGCAGAATGCCAGGGAGGATGAGAAAAGGGAAGTTGCCAGAATTCTTTTTGCCCTGAGCCAGAAAGTCAAGGGCAGAGGAACTCAGTATCTGGCCAACATTCAGACTCTGGGCATCCTGGACAGCCTGTTTGCCAGAGCCCAGTGGGCAAAGGAAAATGACGCTATAGTAGGTCAGATAAGCGACAACATGAATCTGATCATTGAAAAGGGCAGACATCCGCTGATTGATGCCAGAAGTGTTGTAGCAAACTCATACCATCTGATAGAGCCAAAGAGAACAATACTTATTACAGGTCCTAATACCGGCGGCAAGACCGTCAGTTTAAAGCTGATAGGTCTGTTTGTGATAATGCATTTAAGCGGAATGGCTTTGCCGTGCCGTGAGGCTTCAGTGCCGGTCTATGATAATCTGTTCTATGACATAGGTGATAATCAGTCTATTGAGGACGATCTGTCCACCTTCTCAGCCCACATAAAGAATCTGGCATACATATGCCGCGAAGCTACCAACAAATCACTGGTAATACTGGATGAACTGGGCAGCGGCACTGACCCGGTGGAAGGCCAGGCCATAGCCAATGCCGTGCTGGACTATTTCCGCAGGATGCAGGTATATACGGTTGCTTCAACCCACTATGCCAAGCTTAAGGCTTACGCCAAACAGCATGATGACATTCTGCTGGCCAGTGTGGAATTCGATCAGAAGAACCTCAAACCGACATACAGATATATTGAAAACACCATTGGACAGTCCAACGCTCTGGAAATCGCTTCAAGATACGGACTGCCGCAGCCGGTCGTTGACAAAGCCCTGGAGTTTAAGAGAGCCGATCAGACTCCTGAGGATATTCTTCTGGAAAACCTTCAGAAAGAACTGGAGTTTGTCTCCCAGCAGCGAGAACAGCTTTCAGGTGAACTTGCCGCAGTGCAGAAGGAAAGATCCGAGGTCTCTGCTGCCCGTGAAAAGCTGGACAATACCAAAGCCGAGATTCTGGAAAACGCCCGTATGGAAGCCCAGGAGATCGTTGAACAGGCACGTGAAGAAAGTGAAGACATCATTGATGAGCTCAAATCTCTGAAACAGTATGACATCAATGCCGTAGCCAAGCTGAAACACCAGCTTGATAACGTAATAGAAGAATTTGAGGAAGAGGAAGACGAAAGCGATGAGCCTATCGCGGTTGGCGATTATGTCCGGATAGCCTTTACAAACCAGAAGGGTGAAGTCATAGCCATGGATAAGAAAAACGCCACGGTTTTATGCGGAGGCATCAAGATCAGGTCCTCGCTGGGCAACCTTACCAGAACAGCCCGTCCGGTTGAAAAGAAGCAGACATTTACAAAGCCCAAGGTTAATTCTGCCCGAAACTTCAAGGTCGAACTGAACCTGATAGGAATGAGAGTAGACGAAGCTCTGCCGGTACTGGACAAGTTCCTTGACGATGCTCTGCTGGCGCGTGCCCCGTTTGTCAGAATAGTGCATGGTGTCGGCAGCGGCGCCTTAAGAAGCGCCGTCTGGCAGCAGCTGAAGAAATACAAATACATAGCCAAATACGAATACGCCGAACCGTCGCAGGGCGGCAGCGGCGCTACCATAGTTACTTTTAAGGAATAGGAATGTTAAAGAACAAATTACTGACTTTGCCGATGGAGCCCGGCTGTTATCTGATGAAGGATAAAAACGGCGAGGTTATCTATGTAGGCAAGGCCAAAAAACTCAAGAACAGAGTCAGCCAGTATTTCGTTGGAACACACGACAACAAGACCACCAAAATGGTCAGCAATGTTGCCGATTTTGACTATATCGTGGCACCCAGCGAGAAAGAAGCGCTGATACTGGAATATAACCTTATCAAGAAATACAGACCGCGCTTCAATATCATGTTCATGGATGACGCTTCCTACCCATACATCAGATTGACCACGGAAGAATATCCGACTTTGAAAGTAGTAAGAGATGCCAAGAAGATGAAGAAAGCCACATACTTCGGACCGTATCCCAATGCGGGATATGCCCATGAACTGGTCGATCTTCTTCAGCAGCTTTATCCGCTGAGAAAATGCGCTACCATGCCCAACAAGGTCTGCCTCTATTATCATCTTGGACAGTGTCTTGGGCCGTGCGAATACAAAATCGACAGGGAAGTCTACCAGCAGCTTGTTGACGGCATTACCTCCTTCATGAAAGGTGATACCTCATTAATAAAGAAGGAACTGGTAGAAAAAAGAGATGCCTATTCCGAGAACATGGAATTTGAACAGGCAGCCAGGTGCCAGAAGCTTCTGGAAGCCATTGACCATGTTACAGGCAAGATACAGGTACAGAATGAGAAAGACAGAAAAGACGAAGACGTCTTCTCGTATGTTGTAGAGAACGGAT
>JAEEGL012805516.1_pt1 | contig 10781 bp, 8 predicted proteins | sample 9134231 | NCBI WGS metagenome assembly JAEEGL01 (sample SAMN16246548, study PRJNA631951) | gut metagenome | biome: gut microbiome; feature: rumen; material: fiber-attached | host: Bos | place: Iran: Karaj | collected 2018-10
ACGATGGTCACCGACCTGCCGGGCATCTATTCCATGTCCCCGTATTCCAGCGAGGAGCTGGTCTCCCGCAATTTCGTGCTGAATGAAAAGCCCAGGGCTGTGATTAACATCTTGGATGTGACCAGCCTTGAGCGCAGCCTGTACCTGACCATGCAGCTGCTGGAGATGAATGTGCCGGTGGTTGTGGCGCTGAACATGATGGACGAGATGACCGGCAACGGCGGCGTCGTGGATATCAACGCCATGGAGACCATGCTCGGTGTGCCGGTGGTGCCCATCTCGGCAGCCAAGAATCAGGGCGTGGATGAACTGGTGAAGCATGCCGTTCACATTGCAAAATACCAGGAGAAGCCGCTTCGTCAGGACTTCTGTGACGCCAGCGACAACGGTGGCGCGGTGCACCGCTGCCTGCACGCCGTCATCCATCTGATTGAGGACCACGCAAACCGCGCCGGATTGCCCGTGCGCTTCGCTGCCAGCAAGGCCATTGAGGGCGACGAGCTCATCATCGGTGCGCTGAATCTTGACCAGAATGAAAAGGAGACCCTGGAGCACATCGTGCTGCAGATGGAGAAGGAGCGCGGTCTCGACCGCAGCGCCGCCATCGCGGACATGCGTTATTCTTACATCTATAAGGTATGTGACAGCTGTGTCACCAAGGCGCATGAGAGCAAGGAACGCCTTCGCAGCCAGCGAATTGACCGGGTGCTGACCGGCAAATGGACCGCCATTCCCGTTTTCATAGCGATCATGGCGCTGGTGTTCTACCTGACCTTCGTACTGATCGGGCCCTGGCTGCAGGATCTGCTGCAGGCGGGCATCGATGCACTGGCAGAATGGACAGCACAGGCCATGGCCGCAGGCAGCGTGAACGAGACAGTCCAGAGCCTGGTGCTGGACGGCATCTTCGAGGGCGTCGGCAGTGTACTGAGCTTCCTGCCGATTATTGTGACCATGTTCCTCTTCCTCTCCCTTCTGGAGGACAGCGGCTATATTGCCCGCGTCGCCTTCTTTATGGACAAGCTGCTGCGGCGAATCGGCCTCTCCGGGCGCAGCGTTGTGCCCATGCTGATCGGCTTTGGCTGCACGGTGCCCGCTGTGATGTCCACCCGGACCCTGCCCAGCGCGCGTGACCGCAAAATGACCATTCTGCTCACTCCCTTCATGAGCTGTACGGCAAAGCAGCCAATCTATCTGTTCTTCATTGCCGCCTTCTTTGCAAACGGCAGCTGGTGGATCGTCCCCGGGCTATATATTCTGGGTGTACTTGTAGGACTTCTGGCAGCCTTCCTGTTCAAAAAGACGCTGTTCAAGGGAGAAGCCGTGCCGTTTGTGATGGAGCTGCCGAATTACCGCATGCCCAGCCTGCGCACTTCCATGCAGCTTCTGTGGGAAAAGTCAAAGGATTTTCTGCAGCGGGCTTTCTCTGTGATACTGATCGCCACGATCGTGGTATGGTTCCTGCAGCGCTTTGATTTCCACCTCAACATGGTTGAAAACTCATCAGACTCCATCATGGCCGCACTCGCCGGTGTTGTCGCGCCGCTTCTCAAGCCGATCGGCCTGGGCGACTGGCGAATCGTCACCTCGCTCATCAGTGGCTTTATGGCCAAGGAGAGCGTTGTATCCGTCATGAGCGTACTGTTTGCGGACGGGCTGCTCAGCATTGGCTCCCTGGCTGCGGCCTGCATGCTGGTGTTCAGCCTGCTGTACACACCCTGTGTGGCTGCCATTGCCTCTGTCAAGCGGGAGCTTGGTGGAAAATGGGCTGTTGCTCTGGTTGCCTGGCAGTGTGCTATTGCCTGGTTTGCCGCATTGATCGTCCGTCTGATCGGCCTTGCCTTCGGCATGGCGTAAGGAAGCATACTATGAGTATCGGAGATATTGTTGTACTGCTGTTGATCGCCGGCCTGGCTGCGCTGGCTTTCTTCAGCGCGAAAAAGCGCGGCAGCTCAGGCTGCACCGGGGGCTGCGCCTCCTGCAGCAGGGCCTGTGCGTGGAAAAATCGGGAGAGCAAGCAAAAATGACACCCGCGATTGTGATCGTTCTGGCCGCAGTTATTGTCTGGGCGGTGATTCAAGCAGCGCATAAAGCAAGAAAGGGCGGCGGTTGCTGCGGAGAGCATGAAGCAGCACCCGGGCGTGTGAAAGCGGCAGACCGCAACAAGGCGCATTATCCGTATGAAGCCGTGATGGATATTGGCGGCATGACCTGTGAAAACTGCGCCAGAAGGGTCGAGAATGCGCTGAATCAGCTGGATGGTGTCTGGGCTACGGTCAGCATCTCCACCCATCAGGCGAAGGTCCTGCTGAAAAGAGCACCTGATGAGCATCAGCTCCGGCAGGCCGTTCACGAGGCGGGCTATGTGGTTACGCGCTTTTCCGCCCGTCAGCCGCATCAGAGCTGACAGCCCGGAGCACTGCGGGCATTGAATTCTGCCGCGCACAGGTCGTGACAATACCCTTTTTCGATAAAGAGCCTCCTGTCCTGGACGGCTCTTTTTTCACTTGCAAAGCCGTGCAACACCGGCTCTCCTGCAGGCTCAAGAGCAAGGACAAGAGCACATGCTCCAAAGGCTGTCTTCATCTTGACGGTTGTGTCGCATGTCCATATACTTTGGAAAGATGATAAATGAAACAACTCCTCAGGGGGCGTTGATGAAAAAAGTAGTTGAATAGCCATCCTCCGACGGAAAAACGAGCCTGCACGCGGAAATGTACCTGCCGAAAGGACAGCCGACAGCCATATTGCAAATCACTCACGGCATGGTTGAACACATCGGCCGTTATCAGCCCTTTGCCGAGTGGCTGTGTGAGCGGGGCTTTGCGGTCGTCGGCCACGATCACCTGGGGCATGGCGCTACCGGACGCAGGGAGGACTGGGGCTATTTCTGTGAGGATCACCCTGCAGCCACCCTGGTGGAGGATATGCACCGCCTGCGCCTGCGCACACAGCAGGCCTTCCCCGGCCTTCCCTATTACATGCTCGGTCACAGCATGGGCTCCTATCTGCTTCGAGCATACCTGACCCTCCACGGAGAGGGCCTGAACGGGGCAGTGGTCATGGGAACCGGATTTATGGCGCCTTCCACCGCCAAAGCTGCCCTTGCCATCATTCGCGTCATGACCGCGGTCAAAGGAAGCCGCTACCGCAGCAAAACCATTGAGGGGCTGGTTTTCGGCAAAGAGTACCAGCGGTATGACCTGACCGGAAAGGACACGAAAAACAGCTGGCTGACACGTGACGAGAAAATCGTCGCGCAGTACTACAGCGATCCTCGCACCACCTTCAAGTTTACGCTCAACGGTTACCGGGGACTGGTGGAGGCGGTCGCGCTCAGCTGCGACGCTCACGCCGCAGAGAAGATGCCGAAGAAGCTGCCCGTGCTGCTCATTTCCGGCGCTGAAGACCCTGTCGGCGGTTTCGGCACGGGCGTACGGCAGACAGAATTCCAGATGAAGCACGGCGGCATAGAGGACCTGACGCTCTGCCTGCTGGAAGGCCAGCGGCATGAGGTGCTCAACGAGCTCGGTCGCGAGGACAACTATCAATACATATATGACTGGATGCTCAGCAGACTTCCGGAGAGAGGAGCGGAGACAGTATGACCAAGAAGGCGTTGGTCGCCCTTGATCAGGGAACAACCAGCTCAAGGGCCATCGTATTTGACCTGCAGGGCAACATGCTGGCCATGTGCAACGAGGAGTTCCCCCAAATTTATCCTCAGCCCGGCTGGGTCGAGCACGATCCGAAGCAGATATTGCGCACACAGATTTCCTCACTGCAGCGCGCTGTGCGCCGCAGCGGACTGCACCCGGAGGAGATTGCTGCCATCGGCATCACCAACCAGCGCGAAACCACCCTTTTGTGGCGGCGCGACACCGGCGAGTGCGTGCACAATGCCATCGTATGGCAGTGCCGACGCACCGCCGGTGAGGTGGACGCGCTCAAAGCACGCGGGCTGAGTGACGAGATTCAAAAGCGAACCGGTCTGATTCCGGATGCTTATTTTTCCGGCACCAAGCTACGCTGGCTTTTGCAGAACTGTCACCTGCAGGAGCAGGCGGCATCCGGCGCACTGTGCTTCGGTACCATCGACAGCTTCCTGGCCTGGCATCTGGTCAGCGGGCACCCGCATGTCATCGATGCCACCAACGCCTCCCGCACCATGCTTTTCAACCTGCGTGAGCAGCGCTGGGATGAAAAGCTGCTGGAAATGCTCGAAATACCGGAAGCCTGCCTGCCGACGGTTGTCGATTCCTCCGGTGTGATTGGCACACTGGATCCGGAGATCCTCGGCGTGCCGATTCCCGTAGCTGCCATGGCAGGCGACCAGCACGCTTCCCTTTTCGGGCAAGCCTGCTTCCATCCCGGAGATGTAAAAAACACCCACGGCACAGGCTGCTTTATGCTGATGAATACCGGATCGCAGCCCGCAGACAAAACCGGCGGTCTTCTCTCCACCATGGCCTGGCGAACCGGCGGCAAGCCGCAGTTTGCCACGGAGGGCTCTGTGTTTATCGGCGGCGCCGTGATCCAATGGCTGCGGGATGAGCTGCAGCTGATTCATACCGCCTCGGAAAGCGAAGCTGTCGCCGCCACTGTGCCGGATACAGGCGGCGTCTATCTGGTTCCCGCCTTCACAGGCCTCGGCGCGCCATGGTGGGATATGTATTCGCGCGGACTGCTGATCGGCCTGACCCGGGGCACCGGGCGCGCCCACATTGTGCGGGCGGCACTGGAATCCATTGCGTTTCAGTCGGCCGATCTGCTGGAAACCATGGCAGAGGACTGCGGCTTCAAGCCCACCGAGCTGAAGGTGGACGGCGGTGCCTCGGCCAACTCGCTGCTGATGCAGTTTGAGGCGGACATCATGGGGATCCCCGTGGTGCGTCCGCAGGTCATGGAGACGACTGCGCTGGGCGCTGCTTTCCTGGCCGGTATGGGGGTTGGCATTTATGCTTCCCCGGAAGAAACGGCACAGTTCTGGAAGCGGGATTTGACATTTGAGCCAAAGATGCCCGACGCGGAGCGCAGGGAGAGGCTGCAGCAGTGGCACAAAGCCGTTGAGCGTTCTAGAAAATGGGCAGAGGAGACGTAAAATGCAGACAGATATTCTCATCATCGGTGCCGGCGTGGTTGGCTGTGCGCTGGCACGGGATCTGAGCAGGTACACCGCCGGTATTACGGTGCTCGAAGCAGCCGCCGACGTAGCCGAAGGCGCCAGTAAAGCCAACAGCGGCATCGTCCATGCCGGCTTTGACGCACATGCCGGCTCCGTCAAGGCACATTACAATGTCAGGGGAGCAGAAATGTATCCCTCTTATTGCGCGGAGCTGGGCGTCCCCTATCGGCAGAACGGCGCGCTCGTGCTTGCCTTTTCTCCCGAGGACCGCAGCACCATTGAGGCGCTCTATCGCCAGGGCCTGGATAACGGCGTCAAGGGCCTTCGCATACTGGAGCGTGATGAAATACTGACTTTGGAGCCGCTGACCAATGCGCAGGTCGTGTGCGCCCTGCTGGCCGAAACCAGCGGCCTGGTCAGCCCCTATGAGCTGACCTTTGCGCTGGCGGATCACGCCGCTGTAAACGGTGTTCAGTTTCAGCTGGATACCCCTGTCACCGCTGTGCGCCGCGAGGACAGCGGCTGGACGGTGGCGACGCCCCGGGGCGAGTGGCATTGCCGGATACTGATCAACTGCGCCGGCGCCTCCTCCGCCTGGATTCACAACCAGATGACAGGGCAGGAGGAGCACCACATTGTGAACCGGAGAGGGCAGTACTGGATACTTGACCATGCGTCTCCCCTCCCCTTCCGTCACACAATGTTCCAATGCCCGACCAAAATGGGCAAGGGTGTACTGGTCGCTCCCACTGTACACGGCAACGTGCTGCTCGGGCCTACAGCGGAAGACATCGACGATCCGCTGGACACCGCCACCACAGCCCAGGGGCTGGATGACGTGCTTCAGGCCTGCCGCCTGACCTGGCCTCAGGTCAACGTGCGCACCGCCGTTACAAATTTCTCCGGGATCCGCGCACACGAGGGAAAAGGCGATTTCATCATCGGTGCCGTGCAAGGCTGCAAACACGCCTACGAAACCGTGGGTGTGGAAAGCCCCGGGCTCACCTCCGCCCCGGCCATCGCCGCCGAGCTGAGCGCCCTGATCGCCGTGGCAGAAGAGTTATCGAAGAAGGACAGCTGGGTCCAGGCGAAGCCCCTTCCGAAGCCATTCAACGAAATGACCCCACAGGAGCAGGCGGCTGCCTGCGCTCAGGATCCGCTCAACGGCCGGCTCATCTGCCGGTGTGAGGTTGTCACAGAGGCTGAGATCCGGCGTGCGATCCGCCGCCCTGTCGGCGCGCGCAGCATCGATGGAGTAAAGCGCCGCACCCGGGCGGGCATGGGGCGCTGTCAGGGCGGCTTCTGCGCCCCAAGGGTAGCGGAGATTCTTTCAGAAGAACTGCAGCTGCCCATGACGCAGCTGACAAAGAACGGCGGGGACAGCCTCCTGGTCACCTCTACCCTCGTTCAGGCCATGAAGGAGGCGCAGACGAAATGATCGAAATCAAAAGAGATATCGTCATCATCGGCGGCGGTCCAGCCGGACTGGCCGCTGCCATTGCCGCGCACGAGGCAGGCATCACTTCCCTGACGGTACTGGAAAGAGAGGCAGAGCCGGGCGGCATACTGCGGCAATGCATTCACAACGGCTTTGGTCTTCACCGCTTCGGCGAGGAAATGACCGGCCCGGAATACGCGCAGCGCGACATCGATAAAGCCCACGAGATGGGCATCGAGATACTGTGCGATACCACAGTGCTTTCTGTAGAGGCGGATCACACCGTTACCTGTGTCAGTCCAGCGCATGGGCTCACCGTTTATCACGCCGGCGCGGTCATCCTGGCCATGGGCTGCAGGGAGCGGCCCCGCGGCGCCCTGGGCACCCCGGGCACGCGCTGCGCAGGCATTTATACCGCCGGCAGCGCACAGAAGTTTATCAACCTGGAAAGCCTCATGCCCGGCCGCCGCGTGGTGATCCTGGGCAGTGGAGACATCGGACTGATCATGGCCCGGCGCATGACACTGCAAGGCGCGAAGGTGCTGGCCTGTGTTGAACTGATGCCCTATTCCTCCGGGCTGAACCGCAACATCGTGCAGTGTCTTGAGGATTACGGCATCCCGTTGTATCTGAGTCACACAGTGACCAACGTGGAGGGGCGCGAGCGGCTGACCGGCGTCACGGTCGCCAGGGTGGACGAGCACCGCAGGCCCGTTCCCGGCACGGAAATCCATTTCGACTGTGATACACTGCTGCTCTCTGTCGGGCTGATTCCCGAAAATGAGCTGAGCAAGGGCGCCGGCGTTACATTGAGCCCCACAACCAGCGGCGCTGTGGTGGATGACAGCCTGCAGACCAGTGTGCCCGGCATATTCGCCTGCGGCAATGTGCTGCACGTGCACGACCTCGTCGACTTTGTTTCCGATGAGAGCTTCCGCGCCGGAAAAATGGCGGCGGCATATGTACGCGGCAGCCTTGCCGCCGGGGCAGAGCTTCCCGTGCGGGACGGTCCCGGCGTGCGGGGCGTTGTGCCCCAGAAGCTGCGCCTGCCTGTGGAGGAAGAGGTGCGGCTGATGTTCCGGCCGGACGCTGTCTATAAGAATGCCACCGTGGTTGTCACTGCCGGGGAAACTGTGCTGGCCCGCAAGCGCAGCCTCATACTGACTCCCGGTGAAATGGCTGTGATTCCGCTCAAGCCGCAGGAGATCCCCTCCTGCGACGGGCTGACGGTCCATATTGAGAGGGGGAACAACTGATGGAGGAGCGCATCATCACCTGCATCAACTGCCCGATGGGCTGCCGCGTCACCGTTCGTCTGGAGAACGGCACTGTGACGCAGGTTTCCGGGAACACCTGCAAGCGCGGTGAGAGCTACGCCAGGCAGGAGGTCGTGGAGCCGCTTCGCATGGTCACCGCCGTGGTGCCGGTGGAGGGCTCTGTGCTGCCGCTGAGTGTCAAAACAGCCGCGCCGATTCCCAAGGCACTGATAGCGGACTGCATGCGGTGCCTGTCCGGTCTGTCTGTTCAGCCCCCGATTGCCGCCGGCAACGTGGTTGTTGCGAACATCTGCGGCACAGGCGTGGATGTCATCGCTACCAGAAGCGTCGCGGCAGTGTCCGCTTGACATGTTTCGCGCAGGCATTTATAATATTGAGAGCTGTTATTCCTGATCACTAAAGCAGAATCATACGCAGCGCATGCGGCAAAATGCAGCCAGAAAGAGGCGCACTAGCGCCCTACAAGGAGGTTCGGATTCGTATGAAATATGTACTCGGCATTGACCTTGGCACCTCCGGCACCAAAACAGTGCTGTTCACGCAGGAAGGCACCGCGGTTGCGTCCGCGACGGTAGAGTATCCCATGTATCAGCCGCACAACGGCTGGGCAGAACAGGACCCGATGGACTGGTACAACGCCGCGGTTTCCACCATCCGCACTGTACTGGAAAAGAGCGGAGTCAGCAGGCGCGATGTTGTATCTCTGGGCATATCCGGCCAGATGCACGGCCTGGTCATGCTCGACGCGCAGGGCAAGGTATTGCGCCGCTCCATCATCTGGTGCGATCAGCGCACAGCCAAGGAATGTGACGAGATCCACGAAAAGATGGGAAAGGCTCGCCTGATCGAAATTACTGCTAACCCCGCCCTGACAGGCTTTACCCTCTCCAAAATCCTCTGGGTGCGCAACAACGAGCCGGAGATTTATGCCAAATGCCGGCACATTCTGCTGCCCAAGGACTTTGTGCGCTACATGCTCACCGGCGATTTTGCCACCGAGGTCAGCGATGCCAGCGGTATGCAGCTGCTGGATGTTCCCGGCCGCTGCTGGAGCGCCGAGCTGCTGAAAACGATGGACATCGAAGCCGATTTCCTGGCGAAGGTGTATGAGAGTCCCGAGGTCACCGGACATATTTCCAAGGCTGCAGCCGAGCTGACCGGCCTGAGTGAGGATACCCTGGTTGTCGGCGGCGCCGGCGACAATGCCGCCGCAGCAGTGGGCACGGGTGTGGTGGAGGACGGCAAGGCCTTCACTACCATCGGCACCAGCGGCGTCGTGTTTGCGCATACCAGCCAGCTCGCCATTGACCCCAAAGGCAGGGTGCACACCTTCTGCTGTGCCGTACCGGGGGCCTGGCACGTGATGGGTGTAACGCAGGGAGCCGGTCTGAGCCTCAAGTGGTTCCGGGACAATTTCTGCGCTGCAGAAAAAGAGGCCGCCGCCCAGATGGGCACCGACCCCTATGACCTGATGAATAAAGAAGCGGCCCAGAGCCCCATCGGCTCCAACAAGCTGCTGTATGCCCCCTACCTGATGGGTGAGCGCACGCCACACCTGGACGCCGACTGCCGCGGTATGTTCTTCGGCCTGTCTGCCATGCACACACGGCGCGACCTGCTGAGAGCCGTGATGGAAGGCGTGACCTTCTCTCTGGCGGACTGTCTGGGTGTTCTCAAGGAAATGGGCGTCGAGCCCGAGAGCATGCTGGCCTGCGGCGGCGGCGGCAAAAGTCCCCTGTGGCGGCAGATGCTGGCAGACGTATTCGCCTGCCCCGTTGCCACTACCGTCAATACCGAAGGTCCCGCGCTGGGCGTAGCCATTCTGGCCGGTGTCGGCGCCGGGCTATACCCGTCTGTGCCTGAGGCCTGCCGTGCAATGATTCAGGTCAATCCCGCACAGCAGCCCATTGAAGAAAATCTGGCACCCTATGCCAGGGTTTACAGCGTCTACCGGCAGCTGTACACCGCCAACCGTGAGGTGTTCAAGGCGCTGGCACAGATCTGAGAGCACGCCGATTCATTTGAAGGCACGTCCGGTGGCATTCTTTCGGCGGTCTGCCGCTTGCATATTCTCGATTTGGAACCAGCTTTTTCCTGAAATTCAGCCTCAATTCTGCTGGCCTGCCTGTACAAGCCATCTGCCTGAAACAATGTAATCCATCATGCGCAGCGCCATGTTTTCCCCATCCTCGGAGAGCTCGGCGCAGCGCTTTTCTCCCAGCATGGCCTTGGGCAGGCTGGACTGGCTGAGCCGCACGCATACGCCCTGCGGCGCCGGCACGGAGCTGTCGTTGATGAGGAGGTCACATACGGTGTCTTCCTCCAGCACATAGCCCAGCATCACCACTACATGGCGGGTGCCCGCTCCGTTCAATTCCTGCGAAGAGTTGAAATGCAGGATCAGCCCGCCATGAGAGCCATTCTCGTCAAAGAGCCGCGCCACCTCCTGCAGCATGTCCGCACGGCGCTGCGCATCCGACACCCTTGCCATGTGCTGGCGTACCAGTGCAAGGTTGGCCGTGGAAAAATCAAAGCCAAACCGGGAGCCGGTCTTCCCCCAGGCCACATAATTCGTCCAGCTGGAGGCATACCGTGCGCCGGCATTGTTGGCCGCTGCCATCTCCTGCGCAGTGTGCACCTCGCCGGTCTGATTCGTAATCACCACGGAGGCGGAGTGAAGCGCACACGCGCCGTACAGCTCATCGCGGGTGCTTCCCTTGTAAACCGTTTCACCTGAGTAATAGCTGCTGGCGAAGGGGAGCACTGCCTCTTCCCAGGCGGCGATATCCGCGTTGATGCGCGTTTCGTACCACCCGTCTGGCTCTCCTGTCTTCTCAGCGCACACCGTGCCGCAGGCAAAAACAAGGCAGCAGAGCAACAGCCATATCCTTCTCATTAAACCATTCTCCTTCAGTCCACAATCAGGGAGGTAAACCATGCG